>Ga0325403_1005119_pt1 | contig 12309 bp, 9 predicted proteins | sample PopdelMetagenome_19_FD_205665 | JGI IMG/M metagenome (GOLD analysis project Ga0325403, IMG submission 205665) | Populus deltoides microbial communities from Bellville, Georgia, United States - Xylem-PdKOR-R4 | ecosystem: Host-associated > Plants > Phyllosphere > Stem > Wood/Secondary xylem...
ATTATTATTATTATTATTATTATTATTATTCAAGTAAACTTGGGTCAGACATGTTTGCCAGACCAAGTAAAGTGGGTCAAAAAATTATTTATAAACGAAGTATAAATAATTTATAAACAACAAACTATCACAAAAATCTAATTTAACATTTTAGCCTTGAATTATCCTAAACAGAAATGCTAATTAATTCTTTTTATAATTGTTTTCTATTTTTTTTTATAAAATAACATTTAAACTACCCTTGAAATATCCTAAATAGAAATGCCAATTATTTTGTTATAATTATTTTTTATTTTTTATTAAAAAAATATTTAAATTTCCCTTGAAGTATCCTAAATAGAAATGATAATTAATTTATATATATATATATATATATATATATATTGTTCTATTTTTTATTAAAAAACATTTAACCTAACCTTAAAGCATCCTAAATAATTTTTTTTTATAAATTTTTCTATTTATTATATAAAAAAATTCAACTATCCTTAAAGTATCTTAAATAGAAATTCTAATCAATTTTTTTTATAAACTATTTTTTTTAAAAAAATATTTAAACTATCCTTGAAATATCTTAAATAAAATCCTAATTATTAATTTTTAAATTTTTTTTAGGCTTTTGGCCATCAGATCCAAGAGCACCTCTATTTGTTTGTTGTTTGCTTGGGTCAGGCAAGGGTTTCTAGACCCCGGCACCCTGAGTCTAGCAGGCGCACGGGTCTGCAGACAAAGACGGGTGACACAAGCTCGCGGGTTTGTAGACCTAGATGTGCAGGTATTATAAATATTATTATTATTATTTTTATTAATATAATTATTAATAAATTTTTAAAAAATATATTATTAATATTGAAAACAACCATAGATTTGATTTGAAGAGTAAAATTAAAAATTATTATTATTATTAAATTTGAGAAAAAATATTATTACTATTGTAGAAAAGCCATCAATTTGATTTGAAGGGATGGAAAACTATAAGAACATGGATTAGACAAGTTTAATATTATTATTTTTATAATAATAATAATAATAATAATAATAAGTATTATTATTATTAATATAATTATTAATAAATTTTTTAAAAATATTATTACTATTTAAAAAAAACCATAGATTTGATTTAAAGGCTAAAATTAAAAATTATTACTATTACTATTATTATTATTATTATCATTAATAAATTTGAGAAGAAAGTATTAGTATTGAAGAAAAATCATAAATTTGATTTGAATTAATTAAAAACTATAAGTACTTGGGTCTGGCTAGGACGCAGACCCAACAGTCTCTCGGGTCTGGCTTGGCCATCAGACTCAACTCTCTTTTAAAAATATTTTTTAAAATGTATTTTTTATATTTTAAAAAAATATTATTGACCTGCTATGGAGCGTAGGCCCATACACTTGTGTGTGTGTAATTGGAAATACATTGGAAATAAAATATTAGGACAATCATGGGCAATTAAAAAAAAATTAAGGTTATTGAGCAAGTTTTATCAAGTTGATCAAATTAATCTAGGTCATTCCCTTCCCCTATTCTTTTTTCAATTTAGACCGGTCTATTTCCCGGGTCATCCAAGTCTTAGGTCAACCTTTTGGGTTGGTTCAAATTTTATAACTATGATTTTATTTTCTTTTTTTTTCCTATCTTATCCTTGATAATTGGGTCTTGACTAATTAGTGCTCAACTTTGTTGGTGATCAAGTGGGTATTTTTTTCATTGAATTAACATAAAATAGTTTTAAAAAGAATACAGTTGTTTAACTCGGTGAATCCATTATGGTTGCCTTTGAATTATGTTTATGTTGGCTGTTTGAATTGTCTTTAAACCCATTAAATTAACTGTATTAGTTGAAGGTACCTACCAAACTATTTCATTTTAATCTAATACCTTTAGGGGTATTTTGATAATTTCACATGAGCATTTTGTATAATTAAGAAGATCATGGAGGTGTTTTAGTATTTTCACGTTTTGTTTTTGATTTTTTATTCTATAAGATACTGGCGTGTGTTCCACACGCATCAGCGAGTGGGCGGTATCCGTGCCATTTAGGTAGCCCGTGTGACACCTCCTAGTGGCCAAATTTAACCATCCATCGTCTTCCTAGATGTGCAACCGGAATCAATTTTTCTTTCTTTTCTCTCTCTTGACAGATAAAATGCACAATTGTCCTATTTATTTGTTGTTTTCAATTTCAGTCCTTATTTTTTGAATTTCTTATTTAATCCTTATTCATTTTATAGAAGTTTTTGTCCTTTAATTAAAATTTCTCATATGTTTTGTTTGTCATTTCAATTCTTATTCTTTTAATTTCTTATTTTGTTTTTATTCTTTTTATAGTTTCAGTCTTCTTAAATCCGTTCCTATTTTTAGTTGGTGTTTTAGAATCCATCCTCTTTGTTTTTATTTTTCGTTTCAGTCCTTATTCTTTTAATTTTTTATTTTGTTTTTATTCATTTTATAGTTTCAGTCTTTCTAAATCCGTCATTTTTTTGTTGGTGTTTCAGAATCCATCCTCTTTGTTTTCATTTTTTATTTTGGTCATTTCTCTTTTATTTGTTTACAATTTAGTCTTTTAATTCTAATTTGTGTATATTATGTTTTTCAATTCGGTATTTTTACTTTTGATTTCATATTTTTTTCACTTGGCTCTTTTGTCAAAGTTTTTATAGTTTTTAATTTTTCCATTCAAATCAAATTTATGGCATTTTTCAATAGTAATAATATTTATTTTAGTTTAGTCCTTTTTTGTTTGATTTCTTATTTATTTCATTTGCTTTTTTTGCAAAGTTTTATGATTTTTTTTATTTTATCCATCAAAACAAGTTTATGATTTTGTTATTTGAATAATAACAATAATAATAGTTTATTATAATGGTTGTAATGATTATGATAGTAATAATAGTAACAATTGTGATAATTATATTAATCGTATGAATAATAATAATAATAATAATAATAATAATAATAATAATAATAATAATAATAGTTAATAGTTAATAGTAATTTTGATTCTAATAGCAATAATAATAATAATAATAACGATGATGATAATGATAAAAATAAAAATAATGATAATATTAATTATAGTGGCGGTGATAATAATTATAACAATAGTATAAATAATAATAATAATAATAATGATAATAATAACGATAATAATGATAATAATAGTGATCATGATAATAATACTAATAATAATTATGATATTACTTATTGATAATAACAATAATAATAGTAGCTATAATGATAATAGCAATATTAGTAATGATAATAATAACGATGAGAATAATAATTGTTATAATAATAATAATGATAATTCATTATTCGATGTTGTATTTAATGGGAATTGAGTTTCATTGTTTTTCCATATATGATTTTTTTTTTATCTAATATCCCGGATTACTGGTTTGAAAAGTTTACATGACTCGACATTGTTTTTTATTATTTATTTTATTATTTATTTTTTAATTTTATCATTTAATATTAATTTTTAAAAATAAAAAATCATCATCCAAATTTTCTTTAAATATATTAAATAAATCAATTCCCGTGGAGAGAACCCTTAAAAATTTATCGTAAAAAAATCTCAAGCACTTTTAATAAATATTATTTTTATATTTTTAAAAATATGGGTCTGCCCGCGTGTGAAACGCGTGCAAATGAACTGGGACCAAACTCTATATAAAGAAGTTTTAGGGTTTCTTCACTCCGTCCAAATTGTCACCCTGTTGTAATCGGATTCTGTTGAAATCCATACCCTTCCTTGAGGTTCCTCTTTTAGCTGTTGAGGAGCTACTTGATTAGCCTTTCTTTGCCTTGAGATTTCTCTCTTTTTAATTTTGAATTGTGTTGGCTGAGAGAGGAGGACTGGTCTGCTGCTGTGATGGCTGATCGAGAGTAGATGGGTTCTATGGTGGCTGGCTCTGCTAGTGTTATCTTGTTTACTGCTGGTTCGTAGTGGAGAGATGGGTGGCTGAGCCTTTCGAGCTGTTGGCTGGTTTGTTTGGGTTGCATAATGGAGGGAAAGGAAGGTTGTTCTGTTCGGTGGTTGTGATGATTCGGTGAGAGAGGGAGGAAGGGCTATTGGGTTGGTTCGATTTGGGCTGAATGGTCGGTGGTGGTCTACTGGCGCCATGAATAAGCATTACCATCCGTACATTTGTTGTGGCAATTTGCAAGTTCAATAATAGTGTGAGACCAGAGAGTTTCCACATGAAATGTGGATGATCCTGTAAAAGCATAGAAGCTACATTATTCATTCTGAATAATATTCTCTTTCGCTGTTCTCTACAGCCATTTTCTGTATATCAAAATATACATTCTCTTGACCACTTGACCAACTGTAAAATACCCTAGAAAAAGCACAACCAAAAATCCAAAATATGAGAATGGCAAATTAGTGAATCCCATGACTTCTCCAACTTGTGTGAAAGGAATTGCTATCCCAATGGCAGAGATCACCACCGTTGAACAGATTACAGGCCACGAGGATATCTCCTGAATGAAGGGGATTTTCTCCGTTCGGATTAAGTGGAAAATTAGGGTCTGCATTAGAAGGCCTTCAATAAACCAAGCAGAATGGAAGAATTTGACATCGAATATGTTGTAATCTCTGTAATAGAACCACAAAAAGATAAGGTTCGCCAGATCACAGAGGGTGCACACAGGGCCATTCCATAATATGAAGATGGGCAAACTTTTCTCAGACCATTTCTGGGGGGTCTTTACATAATCTTCTTCCATCTTGTCCCATGGGATTGCGATTTGACCCACACTGTAAAGGAAAGTTTGTGTAAGGAGCTGCCTCGGAGTCAATGGCTCAAATTCCAGCAACAGTGTTGCTATCAGGAGTGAGAGAACACTTCCTATGTTGGCGACAACAGACATTTTAATGTACTTCATGGTGTTGCCGTAAGTGAGGCGACCGTTCTCAACCCCAGCGACAAGTACATTCAGATCTTTCTCAAGTAAAATGATGTCTGCCAAGTCTTTTGCAACCGATGCACCTGAGTCAACTGATATACCCACGTTGGCAGCATCTATTGCGAGCGAGTCATTAACTCCATCCCCTAGGAATCCAACTACATGTTCACCAGCAGTCTGCAAGGATTGCACTACCCTGAGTTTCTGAGTAGGGGTTAGCCGAGCAAGCACCGTTGCACTTTTAACAGTCTCATGAAAGTCATCCTGATTTAGTAGCTCAAGTTCCGGTCCTGTAGTCACATTGGTGGTTCTAATGCCAAGTTCTTCGCAAATCCTTACTGCCAGAGATAGCGAGTCGCCTGTTAATACCTTTGCTTTTACTCCCTTCTCAGCTAGCCTCCATAGAGCCTGCTTTGCTGAGTCCTTTGGGGGGTCAAAGAACGTTATTACACCAAGGAAGACCATGTCGGATTCAGTGATCTCCTCATTGGCCATGTTTGGATGACTTCCTTGCTGCAAAAATATATGAAGGTTATTTATCATGAGATGGTTGGATGGGATTGCTTGTTTTGTAAGCAAATTTTAGCCTGCCATGCATGACATGTTATGGAGGTTGTCTGCCAGGGAAAAAGAATAATTGCAAGGCTTTGATGAACAATCAACATTTGTAGATCAGGGAAGTGATGTACGCAAAATATTAACCTTGAGAAGAAATAAAACAGAGATATTGAGACACACCATTTGTAGCCTTTTTATCGCAACTCCTATTATCCTTAGTCCCCGGTTGCTTAATTCTTCTCCCATATTCAGAATCCTCTGATAGTCTTCTGAAGAGAAGGTAACAATTTCACTCCCATCAACATTGTCTATAAAAGAACAAACTCTCATCACTTCTTCCAATGCTCCCTTGGTTATCATGAATCTATCACAGGTGTGGCTATTTCTTCCTTGGGAAGCATTTGATTCAGTTTCCAAGATAACTGATACTCTTCTTCGTATAAAATCAAAAGGAATTTCATCTATTTTACTCCACTTGGATGGCTGGAATCTGTATCCATTTGTGAACACATATGCCAAAATGGCATCATCTAGAGGATATTTTTGATCAGTCTTGAAGTACGAATTCAGGAAGGCAAAGCGTAAAACCTTTTCTTGGGGTGAACCCCAGCTGTCAAGATGATTAACTATGATTGCATGGTTCATGGTGAGTGTACCAGTCTTGTCGATGCATAGGATATCCCTACGTAAACAAGTAAAACATGCATGTATATATAAATGCTGCTTGAGATTTGAGTAGACTAATAAATCCAATATGCGGGAAAATTAAGCATATGAACTTACATGGATCCCATATCTCGTATAACAGCTAAGCTTTTGACGATGCATCTGTCTCTGGCCATGACAAGTGCTCCTTTTGCAAGACTCGTGTTAACAATAAGGGGAAGCATATTCGGAGTGAGTGCACATGCAACTGATAGCCCGAAAAGAACACTCTCACTCACATCATGAGACTTAAGATAATCAGTCAATATTATGATTGCCATCACTACCAGCATTACGCTGATGAGCACGTAGGATATGCATCGGATGCCATCATTGAAGCCATCTGGTGGTTTTTTCTTTCCTATACTTGAAAACATGGTGCTCATGTAAGTCTTACATCCTGTCGAAACAACTAAACCCATTCCACTACCTGATACAACATTTGTTCCCTGAAATTATATGTATCTAATTAGCCCAGTACATGTTTCATTTCTCAGTACTATGTATGCTATACATAAACATTCCAATCCGTAGCCAGTGAATCAATCCTACTGAAAAGTGAAAACCACCGTAATGGTTGGAAACCTTTTTTTTTTCCTTCCTCTTTTATTAGTTTAGGAAAATTATATGAAATTCTAAACTCAAAAGGCCAATCAAGAACGAGAAAGAAGGGCAAGCACGATAGAGAACAACAATTGAGACACGCACACACCTAATATTCTTTGGTTTTCTCTGCTAGTCCTAACAGTATCCGAATTTTCAATTGCACCGAGTGGAGAATAAACACGAGTTCTAGTACAGATCAAGAACAACACAAATGTTTCAAAATCCCTTGAAATATTTCTGTCCCATTGGAGTAGGATTGCACGCAACCCCATCCCCTAACACCATTACAATTAATGTATTCCCTAACTATTGTAATTCCCAACTCCTGCATGCTAAAATAGACTCTTAGAGAGAACTCCAGTATAATAAAATACATACATAGTGTCAGAATTGATTCGTTCTAGGATAATAAACTCTTGCATTTCCCAATTTTATCACCCTGTTAAGATAGGAATCTGGATTCTGAACGTAATAGTATTAAGGCTAAAAATTCGACACATAATCTTACATACCATGAAGCAAATATTTTTCAACTCTAGCAAAGGAGTTCTCTGATTTTCTTTAGCATCTGCTGTTTTTTCAGTTATCCAGGACTCGCCTGTCAATGAGGACTGACTGTTCATAAGAGCAGGATGTGTTAATTTGTTCTATAATTTGCTCAAGCGTATAGCAAGGGAATGATGTGAAAGATATATATAATTAGAAATACCTGACGGAAAGGTGCTTCGAAGATAGTAGTCTAACATCACCAGGAAAAAGGTCTCCAGGTTCAAAAATAACGATGTCCCCAGGAACAATATCCCTTTGATCAACTTGAACAATCAACTCTGTCTGAATAACTCTGCCAGCACATCTTTGAACTTTAACAGGGCATCTTACAAACTCAGAGAGTTTCATGGCAGCTTTTGAACTCGTGTATTCCTGAAGTGGGCATCAAGAAAATGATGTGAGCTGGCAGAGTGTTGGTTATGTCAAAGAACAATCTCAACCCAATAGCTTAAGCTGTTAAGTGAGGTTCTAGGATATGATTTATATTATTCTCTAACACATCTCCACAAGTAAAAACTCTTTGGGCTTAAAACTCGCACATGCACACACTACTTTGTGTTTAATTTTTGTCACATAAATGGGAATGGTGAGATTCGAACCCGTGACCGCTTAGTCGTTAAGGCTCTGATATCATATTAAAGAACCAATTCAATCCAAAAACTTAAGCTGTTAGGTGAGATTCTAGGATATGATTTATATTATTCTTTAATAGGTTATAAAGAAGATAACAAAGTTAATTAAGCAGAAAATACCTGATAGAATCGGAGGGATACACTTATAAAAACTAATATGAGCATAATGCATCCATTTGGACTATCACTGGCTACGTAGGAGAGGGCAGACAGTATAATCAAAATAATATTGAAAGGGTGGAAGAAGGCATGCCACAGAAGATGCCACCAATTTGGAAAAGTATATCCAAGAGGAACATTTGGACCATTTTCTCTCAACCTCCTATCAGCTTCAGTGAAGCTCAAGCCTGCGCAAATAATACAAATACAGATAAGCAAATCTAATACCAAAATGGTAACAAGAAGTCATGATTTCTGCAGACATTAAATCTTAGCTTCCACAATCAAATATATATATATGAGCGCGCGTCTATTGCTTACCCCTTTCGGTGGAGCGAACGTACTCAAAAACCAAATCTTTATCCGATTGTGCCAAGGCGTATAGCCAAGAATACACCTTCTCTTCTTCCTCCGACTTCTGGCTCCCATCAGATTTATCTGCACCTTAATCAAGTATCTAATTTGCATCAAATATTATTCAAAACCTTAATTAAATATGTCAGTCTACTTACTTCCAGATACTGCAAGGCGTCCCAGTCCCAGGTAGTTAAAGACAGATCTGGGGAACGTCAAGTATTTACGAGGATTCTTTATGAGATTTTCTTGAATAGAACCGTTTTGATTGTTTGCATTTGCAGAGAAGATAGAGAAGAATTTGGGAAATCCCATAACTGACCATGAATGGATGAGGCAAGCGAGAGTAGAATTGTAATGTGGGTTTTGAATCGAAGAATACAAGAGGATATGTATGGTCTACAGATGAGGATCAGCTTTCTTACTTTTCCTTCTACTCAGCTTCTTAAACCTCAACCACCAGACTTTCAAAAGACCGTTAGGTGCAGCAGCTGAGCGCGCATCAACAGTTGAAAAGTTGTGCATTCACCCGCACCGGATTTTTATTTTTATAATCGTATTTGACCTTTCATTGCACCGACCCATGTAAAGGTGTTTTTAAAAGAATTTAAAGTTTTATATAAATTTTATATTTTTTTATTAAAAATAATTTTTAAAAAATAAAAAAATATCATTTCAATATATTTTAAATAAAAATATTTTTAAAAAAAACTAATAATTTCTCATCTATCTAAACATTGAACGAGGCCCACCATAAACCGAGGTCATATCTCGTACTTTGTATATAATGTTTTTCTTTATTTGAGCTCTGCTACTAGGAAGCAATACCATCACAAGCATGGCCATCGTCATGTAATGTTGTTTGTTTCTTTTATTTACACCTTTTGTCTTCCTTCCATGGTTTCATGTTACTTTTTTTTTTTTTTTGTTCCAGCTCATTAAATTAATAGATTACATTGAAAATAAATTGAGGAATAAAAAAATTCTGATCCACAAAGTTTATATATAAAGGGCCAACGATCTTGCTGTTTGCATCAAGAGAGAGCAGGGTTTGATTGACTTTTCTACTTAATATTTTTGCAAAATACATCAAAAGATTTGTCCTAAAAGTGATTAAAACCTTAGTCAATTAAGAGAGTTGATTTTAGTGTCGGAAGGTTGCTTTGAAGAAGACTTGTAAGCCTAGGTTTGAAGAAACAAAAAGGAAAAGAGAATTTGAGTTTTCTTGCAATCATTTCTTAAATCATTATATCCAATCAAGGTAATGAGCATTAGAGTTTTGAGAAGTGTTTTTAGCCTAAAAAAATGGAGTGAGAATATGTCCATAAACATGTGAAGTTTAGTTTTCTTGGAGATCAAGACGTTAGCCATGGTTGGAAGGAGGAAGGCCAGAAGATTAATCCCTTTTTTTCAACCATAAACAAGCCATTAGTCAAATAATCAACCATCCTGCAATACTAAATTGTTGTTTTCATAACTCAATTGACTTCCATTGAATTGTTTTCTCAGAAAACCTCTTAGACAACCATTTTTTCTTGTCATTTTTGGCTGGGAAAACAACAGCGTACTCTCTCTCTCTATAGACAGGCAGATAGATAGAGAGAGAGAGAGAGAGAGGGTTGAAGAGAGACAAACAGCAGGACATTTCTTTCTTACTTTATTAGCTTTTCACAACTTGTAGACCTGTAGCAAAAATGGCTACTGTGTCTTGTAACAGGAGTTATAGCCTTCAGCCTGCAACAAATCTAAAAGGCAGTCTTGCATAGACACAAATCACTATGGATTAGAGCAGTGTAATAATAGTCTAATCCCTGACACAAGAAGTTGTAAGAGCAACAAAAAAGGAGTGGGGTTATCTTTTCGCTTGGATGCATTTGACATTGAAATGCCCTGACACCTTGCGCTTGGGTCTTAGCAAAGACCTAATTGGCTATGAAAGCCCCAACATCACGTGACGCTAGGACAGCCCAAGCACCCCATGGCGCAAGAGCAGCACAAGCGCCAAGTTTCCGCTTCTAATTGTTATTATAATATTATTACTTATAATAAAAATATTAATATTTATACCACAACTGATAATATTTTTAGTATACATACTATTAATTATAAATAAAATAATAATATTTATAGCATAAATAATCTATTTTTTATATGAATATTTTAAATTTTAGTAAAAATAATAATATTTTTAACGCAAATACTATTTATTATAATAAAATAATAATATTTGTAACACCAATTATAATATTTTTAAGAGTAATACTTTTAATTATAATAAAAATTAAAATATTTATAACACAAATTATACTTTTTACTATTAATACTTTAAATTATAATAAAAATAGTTATAACACAAATAATATTATTTTTTATATTAATAATTTTAATTATAATAAAAATTAAAAATATTTAAATTCTTCATCGAGACCCATTAGAATTGGGTCACGCAAGACCCATTAAGTTTGGGTGCCGACGCTAGACCCAAGACAATGGGTACTTCTTCAAACCCAACCATCAGGTGCCCTACATTGAGTGAGAGTAGGCTGGCTCCCCACAAGCCACCTCATCGTCACATGGCGCTCGAGTATGCACATGGCTGGGCGCGACCAGGCTCACCTAAGCTCTCCCAAGCGCAACATGGTGCTCCAATCTGATTGCTACAGAATTGTCCCCTGGCACCACATGGCGTTAAGGTAGACCAATCACTAGGTGTTCGCTTTTCATTTTTATTATAATATTATTACTTATAATAAAAATAGTATTATTTGTGTTATAATTATTTTTTTATTAAAAGTATTGATATTAAAAATAATATTATTTGTGTTCTATTATTTTTATTTTTATTATAATTAAAAATCTAGACGCGTCCACGCCCAACTCCAAGTTGGGTTTGCACGCGTCCACGCCCAACCACATGTGTGTTAATATAATAATGTGTTATAAATATTATTTTTTCTCTTATAATTGAAAGTGTTCATATAAAAAATATTATTATTTGTGTTATAAATATTATTATTTTTATTATAACTCAAGGTATTGATATAAAAAAATATTATTATTTATGTTATAAGCCTCCTTAAAAGAACACACGTGAGTAAAAGAGCTTGTAGCAATATTAAAATTCTACTATTATAGACAATTTGTATAGAATTAAAAAAGAAGTAAATCGATTATCCGATTAAATCAACAGGTGGGGTTATTCTCCATTAATGTCCAGCAGAGCACAAAGAAGTGGAAAGGGATAAACGAGCATCACTTTGTCCAAGTCCAACCTACGGAACTTTCGTCCCGGGAATATATTTTATGTATTCCTCATGGATGATAGAGAGTGTGTCCGAGGAAAATATATGCTCGTTAATTTGGCTTTCGTGGAGACCGACTTCATGCCTCGCATGTATCTTGTTAAATAAAAGACAATGATATACGGGAGAACGCTTTTCTACTATAAGAACCTTCTCCCCCAAAACACTAATGATGACTCTTTTTTGAAAAACCAGAATAGCTTTTTGAGGATTACAGGAACTCAAGTCAAAATTAGTGGAGAACTTCTGGCAGTCACTAGCCGGGAATAAAATTAGTGGAGAACTCAAGTCAAGAACACTAATGGTTCGTACTGGGTGTGTTGCATGTAAAGGTTTATCTAAGAGAAGGATTGACATAATGGGCCATGGAACAAAGCCAGGTGCCCGCCCACAGCCATCCTAGTCCGAACTTCTAATGGCCTATTCTCTGCTCTTCGTAGTCCGAGTGACCAAAAATATCTAGCTGCGCAAGCAAGCTTATACATGCTGCGAAGGAGCAAAAATGTACTTTGAAGCAATAT
>Ga0325403_1005120_pt1 | contig 12309 bp, 4 predicted proteins | sample PopdelMetagenome_19_FD_205665 | JGI IMG/M metagenome (GOLD analysis project Ga0325403, IMG submission 205665) | Populus deltoides microbial communities from Bellville, Georgia, United States - Xylem-PdKOR-R4 | ecosystem: Host-associated > Plants > Phyllosphere > Stem > Wood/Secondary xylem...
GGAGCTTCCTTATTGGAAGACCAATCTGCTCCGCCATAACCTTGACGTCATGCACATCGAAAAGAACATGTTTGAGAACATTTTCAACACCGTCATGGATGTGAAGGGGAAGACAAAGGACAACATCAAGGCTAGATTGGATATAGCTTTATACTGTAACCGTAAAAATATGGAGTTGGTTTATGATGAGTCACGGGTCGCAAAACCAAGAGCAAGCTTCGTGTTAGAGAAAAACGCACAACTGCTAGTCTACAAATGGCTTAAGAGTCTGCGTTTTCCGGATGGACATGCATCGAACATATCAAGGCTGGTTAATATAGAGGACTGCAGATTGTATGGAATGAAGAGTCATGACTGCCACGTGTTTATGCAAACACCCATCCCATTAGCTTTTCATGATTTGTTGCCAAAGGGAATATGGGATGCACTCACGGAGATTAGTCATTTCTTCAGAGATATATGCTCCACCAAGTTGAATGTTGATCACATTGAGAGGCTTCAAACGAATATCGTCGAGACACCATGCAAACTTGAGATGATATTCCCTCTATCATTTGTTGACTCAATGGAGCATCTCCCTATACATCTACCGTTCGAGGCAAAAGCTGGAGGACCGGTCCAATATAGATGGATGTACCCATTCGAACGGTTAGATATTATAGTTGCAATGTAATTCATATATATAAGTATTTTATATGTTTTTCTTAATTGAAAATACTTGATTAATATTTTAAAAGTATTTTATATGTTTTTCTTAATTGAAAATACTTGATTAATATTTCAATGCAGGTACTTGTTTAATCTCAAGAAAAAGGTTAAGAACAAGGCGCATGTTGAGGCTTCGATATGTGAGGTCTATATTGTTGAGGAGATTTCAACATTTATCTCGTACTATTTCTAACCTAATCTGAGAACAAGAATCAATCACGTTCCACGGCATGATGATGGCGGTGAAGTGCCTTCCAATGGGAACTTGTCAATATTCTCCAATACTGGACGACCCACACCTAAAAATACCGTAAGAGGAAGATATTTGTCGGAAATAGAGTTCAAACAAGCACACAACTATGTTTAATTTAACTGTGATGAGCTGAGACCTTTTATTCAGTAAATTTATACTAATTAAACTTTGTTAGTAATATACTGTTAATTATATATTGTAATATCATACACTCATTATCACTTGCAGGCAACATCGACAATATTTGCTCTCCAATAACTCACAGCTGACTGAATCCCAGATCTTTCAATTACAAGATGAGCAGTTTGCCACGTGGTTTAGAACACATGTAAGCACTATCACAAACTCATTCTAACTTGCAAAATTACTGTACATATGTATGTCATTACGAGATTCTCGTTCATTTACTGTTTATCGATGTACATTACATACAAGGTTTATCAAATGGGAAGGAGTGCACCTAAGTCATTGTCTTCACTAAGCCTGGGGCTTGAAAGAAAATGTAAGTGCTACAACGGGTATTTTGTCAATGGATATGTTTTCCATACTGAAGAATATGGGCAAGGAAGAAAGACATACAACAGCGGTGTTTGTGTTAAGGGATCCACTAGTAGTGAGTTAGAAGTTGACTACTATGGTAGATTAGAAGAGGTCGTCGAACTGCAATATCATAACGAGCAGAATGTAGTGTTTTTATTCAAATGCTATTGGTATGACGCGACTGACAGAGGAATCAGAGTTGATCCGCACTATGGTCTGGTTGAAATCAACTCAAAAGCTAGACTCCGCAACATAAACGATGTCTTTGTTTTCGCAAAGCAATGTCAACAAGTTTATTACACATACACCCCTTCATTTAGAAAGGATCGATCAAGAGTGGATTGGTTGTCTGTTTTAAAAACAAAACCCCGGGGTCGTGTCGAGATTGTTCAGGATGAAAACGAAGACACAAGTGTGCGAGATGAAGTCTTTCAAGTTAGTGAGGTGGTTGAACCATATCGAGTTGCTCCTTCGATTGAATTGGAAGAAAATTCAAATTTTTCATGTTTTCGATGATAGTCTTGTTGATGTTGACGCAGAGGAGTTGAATTTTGTTTTGAACTCTAGCGGACAAGCAAATATCGATGAAGAAGATGATATTCATATTGAAGATTGCGATGAAGGTGATGACAATTCAATTGATGACGAAGAAGAAGAAAATTCTGACTAACTACCAAAATGAAGCCCTATGTAAAACCCTTTTTTTCATGTAATTTAGATTATGGATGATATATTTTGAAACACAAAATATTTATTACTTGAAATAATTAGTTGAAATGCCACAATTACGAAATAATTACTTGAAATAATTATTGATCATGGATGATATATTTTGTGACATGAAATAATTACTTGAAATGCCACCACATCACCGACGGACTTAAGTCTATCGGCATTTCACAGAGAGTTCAAAAATAATTACTTGAAATGCCACCAAATCATCGACGGCAACACCGACGGACTTAAGTTCGTCGGTATTCCACAGAGAGTTCGAAAACAATTACTGGTAATGCCACCACATCACCGACGGCCACACCGACGTACGTACGTCCGTCGGTATTCCACAGAGAGTTCGAAAACAATTATTGGTAATGCCACCACATCACCGACGGCCATACCGATGTACGTAAGTCCATCGGTATTTCACAGAGAGTTCAAAAATAATTACTTGAAATGCCACCACATCACCGACAGACACACTGACGAATTTATAGCCGACACAATTACCGACGGACTGCGCGAATACCAAAGGGTTGTGCATTAAATACATCTCTGACCGCGTCAAATTGCCGACGGATTTACCGACAGACTGCGAAAAATATGGAGGGCAATTAAACATTTTGGTGCGAAATTCAAAATTTACCGACGGATTTTTAACACATCACCGACGGAATAAATTAAAATAATAATTAATTTTATATCCGTCGGTGAATCCGTCGGTAAAATTGGCTTTTAACCTCCTCCGACCGCCTCTCCAGTTCATTTTCTCTTCTCCTCAGTTTTTCACCATTCTTTTCCTCTCCGTTCTTCAGGCGATCTTAAGCTTTTTTTTTTATCGTGAATCTCCATCAGTTTAAAAGGTTAGTGTTTCCTCTATTTCATTTTACTTTAATGGTTTTTTTTTGCTATTTTTTTGGTTATTTTTTTTGTTTTGGTGTATTTTTTGTAATGTAGATAAAGTCTATAGTTTTTTTTGCATAATTCATTGCTAAATTCTATAGTTTTTTTTAATTTATTGAATATTTTTTATTGTTGTATTGGCATAATTATTATTAGTTAATTTGTTGAATATTTATTGTTAATGTTGAATTTACCATAGAATTAGTAATTGAATATGTTGGAATAATTATTAATTTTACTTTATTATTGCATGATTTGTGTTTAATTTTTTCCATTTATTTTGATTGTTATTCTAGAGTTTTTTTTTAATTTATTGTTTTGTTGTATTGGCATAATTATTGAATAATTTGTTGAATTGTAATTCTTAATGTTGAATTTACCTTAGGATAAGTAATTGAATATGTTAGAATAATTAGTATAGATTGGGTCAATTGGTTGTGGCTTTTGTTAATATGTGCAGGTTTGTGTATTTGGGTAGTATCCAGTATAGGGGAGGTGCTGTCGAATTTTTTTTTAACATTTGAATTTAAATATATAATTATTTGTATAAAATTGTGTAGATGCGTAGAATGAAAAGCAGAGCTAGTTGCTCACGTACGGTCGCAGTTAGTTCGTCTAGCAGCGATGATGATATTTCCTTAGGTGCCTCTCAAGAAGAGGCACCTACACCACCTGTGCCGTCAACCGATGCTGCCTCTTCCAGCGCTACTTCACAGCCCAGAAGCGGGGTGCCTTCGCAACGAAATCAATTTTCCCGCAAGTACGAGGCACAGTGGAAGTATGACCTTTCAATGTAATTTTGTTAAGGTTTTAATTTTTTTAAAAAAAATTACAACATAATTTATGAAGTAATCACTATTTAATTTATTTCATTTCTTTTTAGGTTCATAAACATTGAGGTCGCCCGAGTAATATCATCAGTGTTTAAATCGTCGATGGAGATTCCATTATTTCAATGGAGTCAGATATCCAAGCATCTTGAATGGATGCCTTAAATCAATGTATGGTTTGACAGATTTCAGGTTGGTGTTAATTTATAATTTTCAGCTTATTTCTAATAAATTATTAATATAATTGTAAATAAATTATTATTTTTATTTAAACTTGTTTATTTATACACAGCACAAATTCTGCTGGGACAGTGAGCATAACACTGTTGTGAGGAGGGTGTGGAAAAATCACGCGGCAACTAGGTAAGATCGAAAACGATACAAGATTTTTTTAGACAAAAATTTATGTTTCGAAATGTAATTTTTGGTTGCATGAAGTAGGTTGCATGATTTTTGGTATGAAGCACAAAAACAGGCAAAAAAAACCGTAAGGGATAGGGGTTTCCAAGGCTGGAACAATGTTGCGATTTGGAGGGATTTCAAATCGATATACATCCCGGAAGATATATGGCCGCACTATCTTAAGCACGTGACGTCTGAGGGGTTACACGACGCTCACAGTTCGGTGCTGGCAACCAGAATCGGCCAATTCATGGCTCGGTGACAACGCACACTAGCGGCTCCGTTCCGTTTGCTGCACATACGAAATGGATGGTAAGATTAATTTAAATGAAATATATCGTTAAATTAAGTTGTTGTTAATATATCTTTTTTCATTATAGGCCGCGTCTCTTAGACGTGAGCCGAGCCCGATGGAGCTGTTTGTGAAGACGCACGTGCGAAGTCAAGACCGCCAAAAGGGGGCGCAACAGTTCATTGATAACCATGCTCAACATTTCATGGTATGTTTGTTCAACCATTTTATTTTGTAAGTTATTAAGTTTATTGAATTGAATATGATGATTACTTTTTTTATTTTCAGGAGATCTATAATAATCGGTTGAATGAGAGATACCGAGATGATTTTTTGACCCATCCAGAATTCGATCCGGATTTGTGGATGGAGGTTGGATTGTCAGGTCGACCCGATAAAAATCAGGTTTACAGGCTCTCCAACACTACGGCCGACAACTTGCGGTCGACCCGTAGTGTTTCAACCATTGGGAGCTCCCAATCTAAGGGCTTCGTGGCCTTGCAGCAACACACGGCTCAGCTCACCAACAAATACGACCACCTATCAGTGGAGTATGCACAACTCAAAGCATCTCATGCACAATAAAGAGCAGAGTCTGAGCAAATCAAAACGTCTCAAGCACAACAAAAAGCGGAGTATGAACAACAAAAAGCGGCTTGTGAACATCTTCGCGAAATGGTCATGAACATGGCAACACATAGTGGAACATGTGCGCCTAATCCTTGTTGACCGTATAACCACCAGCCTCCTCCTCCAGGATCTCCTCTTCCTCCTCCAGCTCCACCTTTATATTAATTTGTAATAAACATTATTTACCTTTAAAACTTCATTTAATATTTTTTTTTTGAAACATATTCAGTTTGGAATGAATATTATTTAACTTTGATTTTTTTTTGATGTTTAATATAAATTTTATTTGCATAATTGGTTTTTATTACCATTAATTTATATAGTTTTATATTATATATTCTAAATAATTTTTTAAAAACAAATTTAGAAAATACTATTACCAAGGGTTTTACCGACGGAATTAATCCGTCGGCAATTTACAGACGGATATATTCAGTCGGTATTTCATACACTTACCGACAGATTTACCAACGGGACGTAGCCGTCGATAAATCAAGATATCACCGATGGAATAAAAATCCGTCGGTATATTTCAAGCAGGAATCTTTTTTTTTTGGTGCGCAAATTCCGTCTGTAAAACCATCCGCAAATGGTTTTTTTGTTTTGCCGACCGATATAGTGACGAAATGGGGAATCACCGACAAAAGTAAAGTCGACGGACGTAATCCGTCAGTGAGGATGTCGGTAAATAAATCACCAACGAACTTCTAATCACACACCGACGGAATATGTCCGTCGGGAAAACTGTGAAATCTTGTAGTGAACTAAAGGTTCAAAGGTTTGTCCCTAGTGGCTTTAGAGATAAGAAAAAAGAAAAACAGCAGTATAAGTCTATTTTATTGAAGATTTGAAGCTCGGAAGCTATACTTTTACAAATTTGAAAGTGAAGTCCATTAGGCTTACTAGATTCATAACCTTATGTTTACTGTATAGTGCAATGTTTTTTATTTGGTATGCATATGACCAAGTTTCTCAAAACAAATATAAAGAAAAATCATATTTAAAAAGAAATAAAAATATATAGTGAGTTTTAGCATTTTTTATATATAAGAGAATATATTTGCATTTATTTTTTGATATAATAATCAGTTTATTAAATTCATGAGAACCTAGCTAATATTTCAATAACTCCTTTATTTTTTTTTTTAATTCACAAGAATGAATGGTCAATATTCTAGTATAAATGTTAGACATACAAGTAGGCTGATATTTAAATACTAGAAATTGATTAGAAAATTCTCAAAATTATTCTGAATATTTACCACAATACATGAGTTGTAGAAAACTCTTTCGCCTTCCATGATGGTTGAACTCTGTTAGGGCACCTGCAAGAACCCTTCCCATAAGAATTTATCTGCACATACGAGCCTATAATAAATTCGAAATGCCAAAGTTATTTATAAGAGTAAATAAAAAATTTAGCCATAGACTGACTATCGGTTAGGAACTCATCAAAACCTTTAAATCACATGAAAACCACACAATGCAGCTTACATCAGTTAAGGGGCGTTAAGGGTGCTAATACCTTTCCTGGTCAGAATCAGTTTCTTATCCTAGAATTTCTGATAAGACCAATATACTCAGGTCTCCTAGTGACTCTGAACGAAACAACTAGGTGACGACTCCTTGAAACCCCACATCGTTCATCCACGTGCAACACAACTCTTGTTTTGAAAATCAACTTCTTTTATATTCTCTTTTTTTTTTTGTTCGACTTATTCTTCAATTTTACTTTTGTTAATGCATGGCCTACCTGCTCTTTAAAGCTACTGATAACATATTCTCATCTAACTTTGTCAAAATGTGTGTTCGGTCGCATGCCTTTCTCAATTGTTTTGATACAAATGTCATAAAATGTGTGGAGCATCTCTCTAGTCAAACATGTCTTATCTTGCAATTGAGAATCTTACATGTTCTCGGTTAAAATGGTTTTTCTAACATGCAATTAATAAGTTAATTTCCTAAAAGCAATATAATTAAACTGTTAATATACAAACGATATGTGATGATTTATAGGAAAATAATGTTAGCATTGTGTGCTGTTTTTGTTACATATTCATTTGCCAAAGACATAAAAGAAATGTGGAATGGTGAAAAAGTGTTGTAGAAATAATAATTGAAAAATTAGGTTGTTTACAACGATTCATGATCATTTGGAAAAGACTTTTAAGAAACGTTGAAGTTAGCCATGGAGTAGATTGAAATGCTTAATGCATAACAATCCAAAATGTTAGTGTATAACATTTAAACAAAATGCAAATCTGGACATATATAGTGACCATGCTGCATGAACATAAACAGGAACACGTCTTCAGATTTTTTTTTCCATTTTCAATACAACTTTAAAACATGTAAAAAAGAATAGATTAAAAGATCATCAGTCTTGTAGTCTGAGACGGACCAAAACAGAGAGAATCAAGGTTTCTTTGTGCATTCTAGGAGAAAACAATGTTAGATCTATGGTTCCTGAAACAAAACAAAACACATAAATTTAGAAAAAAAGAAAGAAGAAGGGAATGATTTTGGATAACATTGGAAGTTTTAATTACATGAAGTTTTTGAAATATGCAATTAAAAAAAAAGAGATTACCTTGTAGATGGTGTTAATTATATAGCGTGTTGTTAATAATTTTTAGGTTACGAAGCATGGGAACCCAAGAAGAATAAAGCAGGGAGGCAGATCTAGTGCATGGTTTAGAGTTTAAGAAAGAGATTTGGGTTAGGAATTGGTAATCTTTTGGGTGTTTGAATGATTTGTTGACAAAAAAAAATGATTATAAGATCTAACAATTAGAAAGAGATTTGGTAATTTGTGAAAGTTTGGGAGGTGAAGAGATTGGAAGGAGGAATAATGGAGAGGAGAGTAATAAGATGGATGGGAGAAGAGACAAGTGAAGCAATGAAAGAATTATTTTGGACAGTAGAAAATCAACTATCTCATGGAGTGTCAGTGCATATTGTGTTTAAAAGTGTGGTTAACATGCTAACCAACAATATAATTTTGTGATTTTAATTTAATGCAGTAGCCACCACAAAAACAAACAGATATAAAACTTTATTGCTTTTTATTATTTATTATTTTATTATTTTGTGTGTTTCACTATTATTAGTGAATAGATTTACTTCTTATTTGTATCATATTTGTTGTCTAAAAAGTTATGTGTGTATTCATGAAATATCTTAAATCTTAAAATGTAAGATATTAATTAGAATAAATCTTGTTAAAAAGAGAAATTTCAAATGGTGAAAAAGGGTTTTGAGGAAACTGGAATGCTTGGATTGGTGAGATCTAGTTTAGAAACTCATATCTCAAGGTCCGCCTTTTAAATTAAAAAGAAAATAAATATTCATGAAATACCTTGAATCTTAAAATGTAAGATATTAATTAGAATAAATCTTGGTAAAAACTGTTGAATTTAGACTATAATTCAAAATCTTGGTAAAAACTCTTGAATTTAAACATTGCGTGTGCCGCAAAAACACGACATCGTTCCTCGTATGTTGGCATGTGTGTTACATGTGTCAAACATTTTTTCTCTTTTCATTAGATTTAGTCCATGCTTTTTTAATATTTCTTCAATTTAGATTATAATTCTCTGTTAACTCTTATGTGTTTTTCCTTTCTAGTTCAATTTTATTCATGTTTTTCTACTAACTTTTTAATTTTATTTCAAATTTTATCCCAACTTAATTCAATAAAAACCCAATTGGGGAGAGAGGATAATACAAGAAAAAAAAAACAAAATGGCTTAATAAATCTCAAGTGCAAATTGACCAAACACAATTAAAAGCAGAAATATACTCACACCTTGAAAAAATATTGTCATGCTCATTTTAAACTATTTGATTTTAAATTATTTGAAATACTAATCCTAAAAACACCATCGGTCCACATTGAACAATTGACAATTAATTGTTTCGACTGTTACAGGGTAATTTCTTTCTAATTTCACACAACACTTGAGCAAAATATATTATTTATCTACTATAAATTTGATGTATTTTGTACATTAGAAAATAAATTATGTTTAACAGTTAAAAAATTAAGAGAAAACTAAAACTAATAAAAAAAATATATTATCAATATAACAAAATTATAACTTCTAGAATTTGACTTTTGTTTTTTAAAATGTTTTTAACTTAAAAATATATCAAAATAATAAAATATTTTTTATTTCAGCACGTCAAAATGATTTAAAAATACTAAAAGAATATTAATTTAAAAAAAATCAAAAATTTAAAAATACGAATCGATGAACGTTTTCAAATGATCTTTAATACAACACGTTGGAAGCGATTCGATCCTTGCACGGAAACGGGAAGTAGTTTCCTTGTGAATGAGAGTAAGAAACCTCATGCTATCCATGGAATATTTAAATGCTAGAGATTATTAGATAAGCATCCACGTTAGACTCCATCGGTGCATCTTATTTTTCATGTTAATCAGGCTAGCACCCTTCAAGTGAAGAACAACTTGGCACTCTATCAACATTTTGATCTTTAGTTAGGTAGAGTTTTTTTTTTAAATTATTATTAACTTTTATATATAAAAACAAGATTTGTTCTTAATGGGATTTTAAACAGCCATCTCTATTTAATTTTTGTATGGAAAAATCTCTCAAAATTACTTGCCATCCAAATCAATGTCTCGATGAATGAAAGTTTAAGTGCAAAATGTTGTAAATTGTGACATGTGGAAACCTTATAATTTTTTTTTCTAACTTTTTCTTAATAATTCGAGAGATAATATACGTTAAAACAACATCTCAATCTAATAACTTAAGTTTTTTTTTAATATATTCTCTTAAATGAAAACTCTTTGAACTTTAAACTTGTATAGATTCAAACTATCTTATACATAATTTATATTAAATAAATAAAAATAATAAGATTAAAACTTGTAATTATTTAATTATTAAAATTCTAATATCATATTAAAAAATTATTTTAATTTAATATCTTAAACTTTTAGCGGACGTAAACTTTCAGGTTATGGGATGGGATCAATACTAAAAGTCAAGCATCGCCACTCATAGCCTATCTGCTTCTTCTTATGTCAGAATTTCTTGCACCAAAATTCACTCTCTTTAACGTGTCCCCGCGTCGAAGTGAAAATGGTTATTTGATGGTGAAACCAGGGGACCATTGCTTGCATTATCATGACTTTTCTTGGGCTATTGGGCTCAGGGACCCACACCCTTCACCATCACAACCCCCCAATTTCTCTCATGACGCAGACACAAGAACATGTGAAAATGTGATGAAGATTCAATTCATGACTCCTGAGCTCATTCCCTTTGCTAGAACAGCCTCAAAATTGTAATTTAGCTTCTTTTTATATATATATATATATATTAATATTGGTGGTGTTTGGATCAGCTTGTATATATTTTAATTAATTTTACAAGATTTAAAGTTGAGGATAATATAAATCTTCAATAGTTTTTAAATTTATAAAATTCAACCTAGTAATTTCTAAAAAAAAATACAAATTGAAAACCTAACTCGTTATTATTTTATGATAAACTAATCTTACATCTTTCTCATTAATCAGTGAACTGCTTATGTGGGAAGCTAATGCTTCATATTTAAAGAGAACATGCCAGTAAATTGCTTGGTCTGGATTCTTAGTGTATCACAATCACGAATTTCCTCATAGGTGGCGCAACCATAGCCTCATGTTTATTATAGAATAATAATGAGTAATCATGATTAGCAAGCCTTCCATGTTTTTAATGTAGTCTTATTCATGGTGATTAAGGCCTGCCCGTGATAAAGAAGACAGAATTAACTAATTGGTTGGGGGAAAATGAGTCTCCTAATTGATTATTATAAATAGACATAATCACCAACTTGGACACTACTTTATTATAATAATTTTCAGCTCCCTTGTTAGAACTGTCGCTTCAATGATAACAGAACTACGCGAAAAACGTGGCTTCCTTGGATCCATCTCCATTATTACATTTATGAACAGATGTACTGTATATAAGTTATTCTTGCTTAAACTTCGGTCTTAAAAGGGTTAAATTTAAGGTCATAACTTATGTTTGGTAGGAGAGTGTTGTAGTGATTGTTTTATAAAATATTTTTTATTTAAAAATATATTAAAATAATATTTTTTTATTTTTAAAAAGTTATTTTTAATATTAACACATCAAAATAATATGAAGACATTAAAAAATATTAATTTCAAGCAAATAAAAAATAAAAATAAAATTTAATTTTTTTCAAAAATATTTTTAAAACGTAAAAATAAACAAGACTTAATATATTTAGACTTTGTGTGGTCTGGATTGCTTCCATATCCAATTTTCTTTGGTTCAGTTGTATATTAAACCCAAATAATTGTAGGGTCTAGCGAAATGTCAGACCTAACATCTTTAGGTTCAGGTACGCGCTGAGCCCAAACACATATGAGTTTAGCAAGATGTGAGATTCAATATCTTTAAATTCAATTACGCGCTAAATCTAATTATATATGGTCTTAACAAGTTGTCAGACTCAATATCTTTGAGTGACGAGTTGTCAGATCTAATATTATTAGGTTCAGATACGCGTTGAGCTTAAATACATATAAGCTTGTGAGATGTCAATTCCAATATTTTTAAGTTTAATTATATATCAAATCTAAATACATATAGATATAGCGAGATAACAGATCTAATATCTTTAAATTAAGTTACAAGTAAAGCTTAAATATTTATAAATATAATAAGTTATCAGAACCAATATCATAGGTTCGGGTACAACTAGTGAAGGATCAGACGTCTGGAAATAAGATAATGTGGACGTCAATCAGCAAGCAAATCTCCCATCTATTAGCTTCTGTTCACCTCTTTAAGGAGATGATGCTCTATGCCTCTTTATGTCATTTCATTGCCAATTTGCCATTCTCCGACCACAATAATAAATACTTTAGTTTTTATTTTTATTTTAATAAATAAATTTGGACCTTCACACGTAACACGTTGGATTTCTCTAAGTTCTTGGTCTCGGGATGCTACCCTTCTGCTTCCTTTTCATGGTTTGTT
>Ga0325403_1005121_pt1 | contig 12309 bp, 9 predicted proteins | sample PopdelMetagenome_19_FD_205665 | JGI IMG/M metagenome (GOLD analysis project Ga0325403, IMG submission 205665) | Populus deltoides microbial communities from Bellville, Georgia, United States - Xylem-PdKOR-R4 | ecosystem: Host-associated > Plants > Phyllosphere > Stem > Wood/Secondary xylem...
ACAGATGCATGAGTTCCGGCAGCTTAGACAGCTCCAATACTCTTAGCTGAGCAAAGACCTGGTTCGGCCTGCTACTCATCTCTTCAAGCCGGACTATTTCTTTGAAAGAAGCATCACACACGACAAGACTCTCTAAAATGTTGAATCTCTGAAGGAACCAGGATGGAAAATCAACACAATCCATAGGAAAGTGGACGAGTTCAAGAACCTTTAGTCGGCAGAAGAACTCGGTCCGAAATTGGCCACGCTGTGTCACCTCCATGATAGCATTCCAATCCACTCTCAATTTCTTCAATTCTGGAAATGCAACCTGCAAACCAATCCAGGACATAATAAAGTAGGATTTAGTGTCCCTTTAATGTACAGGATGTTATTGCATAAACTGGCAGGCTCCCACCACCAACCATTACCATCATTTAATTCAAGTCCACTTGTGTATATTGCAAAAACAAAAGAAGAACTCATGAATATGTTACATCCATTATTTACATTATTCTACCAATGTTTTGCTTTCAGAATGATTTAATATATAACCAGAAAAACAGAGTCACTATAGTAGGTATTAACATCTAAAACATGGGAAATTGGTGAAAGAGGCTTGAGTAGACAAACTGACCTTATAGGTGAGAAGTGCAGTGAAATTATAATTGTCTCCCTGACCTTGCCTCTGCTCTTTTCCTTTATCAACTGAATTAGGCTCCGGTTCCTCTATAAGGGAGGAGATGAAGATCTTCATATTTGGACAATCATCTATGCAAATCTCTTCTAACGATGTAAGATTCAGAACAACACTTCCTGAGTAGATATTGCTTAACTCAGGTAAAGACTCGAGAATGATCACTTTTAGTACTGGAAAGATGATTTTATCCATTGCTTCTTCTTCCCCTGCTCTCTCCTTGGTGATGATTTCTTCCATCTTGTCACAGTTTCTTATTACAATCTTCTGGAGATGCACAAGGCTCAATGCCATCGATGGTGTAAATATATTTCTCAAGCTGCTACAGTCATGAACTTCTAGAAAATTAAGGTTTCTGAATTCCAGAATTCCTAGAGGATCTGTGTTACATATGTGTCGCAACCTTGATAAACCAATCAAGTTCAATTCATATAAAAGGGGTAACCAAACCCTCCCTTCCTCTGGACTAAGCCCTTTCAAATCAAATACCCCTTCTAGTAAATCACAGTTTCTCACTTGCAGTTCTTGCAAATCGTTCATAAACTGTAGCAGAGTGGAAGGTAAAGCATCGAGCGAATAACAGTATTCATCCACCGTGAGGTTTGTTAAATTTCTGAAGAAGTTGAAAGGAAGTTGGCATTGCCATCTCTCTTTCAATTGAGGAAAGTCAGAGACCTTCACCCTGTTTACACCATCAAATCCAACCTGCCCCAATCCAAATTATTGCATTAGTTAAAAAAAGAAGAAGAAGCTAAATTACTGAAGCACCTACTCATTCCTAGAAGAAAAGGAAAAATGAATATTTGAATTAGTATGAAAGAGGGGCAAGAATCAAGACATGCTCATAATACAGGAGTTATTGATACATACCATTTCTGTGTATAAGTGTTGTATGGTAATATCAAGATTACCATGCCAATGTACTGTATTCTTAGAATACTTTTTCCAGTGTACTCCCTGCAGCTTTGGCGTGCTTAACACTCCTGGAGAGAAAATTCTCATATTAGGACATTCTTCGACAACCATTTCTTTCAATGATGGAAATCTGAAGGCATAATTTTCAAAGCAGAAGCTTGTGAGATTCTGTAAATCTAGAAGTTCCAAATATTCTAGTTTGCTGAAAATGATCTCATCATCTGCTTCATCTCCTCCCTGTCTTGCCACCACTACTGTCACTTTTTTGCAATGAGCTATGGTCAACTTAACAAGTTGCACAAGACTTTTAGCCGTTGATGATGTAAACAAGTTCAATAATCCAAGGCAAGACTGTATATCCAGAGTCGTTAAATTTTCAAAACACACATAAGATGGTGCTAAACTGACCAAACTGTGACAATCCTCTACTTTGAGAGTCTTAAGATTGTGAAGAATGGGAGCTAGCAGGTGGTCTTGCTTCCATATATGTTTTATATCATGAACTGCATGTATTGTTAAATTTTTTAATCGTGCAAGTGCACGTCCCTCTTCACCACCAACTTCTCCGATCGATGGTAGCTTTTTGAATGAGCTATGTGTCACGGATAGTGTTTCAAGATTCCGTAATCTTGAAACGAAATCAAATGAGATAGGATCTGATTTAACACCAAAATGGTGTAACTTCAGAACTTTCAATGAGGAATATAACTCTATTGGAAGTTGGCGATGCCAAATGATCGAAGCAGTTGTGTTCTTGCCGCCTAATGACAATTCCTCCAGGTTGAACATCACCTGCAACACGCTCAAACAAAAGCAAAGTGGGAGTTGATATTCCTCCCAAATAAAAGTAATTTCACCTGCATTAATTTACACAAAGGGAAAGAGAAAAAATGGAAAATTAAGCGCTCACATACCAATTTAGTATCTAATCAGCAAAAAATGCACTGAAGGGTCTGATCCCATGAGGGACCTGATTCATTTACCTCTTTTAAGGGTGAAAAGAACCATCTGACACGATATTAGTTATTCCATCTCAACCAAAATTTCTCTATATTTCTTGTAGGAACTTGTTGTAAGTTGAGTTACTAACCAGCAACAAGGAAAAACAAATAAAGTAAAAAAGGAAAGAGAAGTTAGAGCTATGCTATATCATATTTCTGTAAAGGTTTCACTTGATTTCATTCCAAGTGCATTTGATGCAGAGTCTAGACTGTTCCGACGATATTCATGGCCATTGGAGCAGCCTTTCAATGAGTAGCAGATGTTTGATATTATGCAGCCAATAACTAGGAACATATTGCTTTGCACAGTGAAAGTTTGGAAAAGAAAAGGAAAAGCTTTGTGCAGAGAAACGTTCATTTTTCATATTTTTTCTCAAATCCAGGAACTGACCCTTAAACTATCACTTCCAATGAATAATGATGGTAATACAATTGAAATATGTTGAGGCATGAAAGTATCCACAGGTTTTTGAATACCTCAGAGAAGAAGTGAAAGGAAAACAGAAGACATAAATTAGATTCATACCTTTTCAACGAAGAAGAGAGGTTGTTGAGCTGGGATACCAAGTTGTACTTCCCCTCGAGTTTCTTGAGATTTAAGAAATTTGGAGCCGAATAATGCTATATTGCAGCAATCAGACACCGCCAACCTTTTTAACATGGGGGATTTCCAAGTATGTTTCCCTGGATAAAAGTTCCTGAATTCTGGTAATTCTTGAAGTTTCAATGAGGTTAGCTGCGGAAACACAAAAAAATGGGCTGCTTCACCATCGTCCACCTTCACAATAATTTCCCCCAGTTTCCCACAACGCTCTATCTCGAGTTTTTCTAGTTGCACAAGTTCTCTAGCTATAGAGAATGGAAACAGATTCCTCAATACATTACAATCAGAAACCTTTAATGCATGTAGATTTTGGAAACTGAGTATTCCTTGAGGATCTTTATTCCATATATGCTTCAGTTTGCCTAGTCCAATCAAGGACAAGTCCCTTAACTGAAGGGAACCAGATGCACTAGTTTCTTGAAGGTCAAAGATCTCTTCTAACAAAGGACAATGACTGATATCCAACATCTCTACCATCCGGAATGTTTCTAGCAAAATTGATGGGAAAACCCTCACTAGCCTTTTACAGCTAGAAATTGTTACTGATCGTAGTTGACAAAAGGAATCTTCAGCAAGTTGGTTGTGCCACATCTTTTCCAAGTTCTCTATGTGGGAAATTTTGATTTCAGCTAGGCTAGGGAATGCAACCTGCAAGGTCCATCCGTCTTTGTTAAGCACAATAAGCATGCCTGTAATAATATATAGAACATACGAAGAAGAAGGTACACAAGGTTTAGACGAACCAAATTTCTTATATCAGTTGATCCTATATATGAATTTGATTTAAGAAAATCGAAATTATGTATTAATAAAATGGAAATCAAATGGAGAAGTAGTCATATGGAAAAAATTTGCTGATTTAAACATAAAACTAAGTACTTTTTTTTAAGAAAATTGGGCATCAATTTAGAAAGTAAAAGAGCAGATAAAAAATAATCAGTTAAAAGTATCATTTTGAAAAAAATTCTCCTGTTTGAAAGTATATAATTATAGTTATTTTTTAAAATATTTTTTTATTTAGAGAAGTATTAAAATAATATTTTTTATTTTTAAAAATTAGTTTTAATATCAAAATATTAAAATGATATGAAATATTAAAATATTATTAATTTAAAATAAAAAAGAGAAAGGCTTACACTTTACAACCTCGGGTGGTCTATCAGTACTTTTAGACTTCAAAAATTTGACATTTTTATTAACCTTTATGAAGACCAATCACAGGTAAATTAATATAACAATAACAGAAATTTTGGTTGACTTATCTTAGATTTGTAACACTATCTTGAAATGTTTCCTTAAAATTCATAAAGCTTTATTTTCTTTCATATTCTTTTCAATAGTACTGAAGAGAGGGATTACGACCTTGATCACCTTTCAGAATCTGAAATGATTCGAGCTATATATGATATATGAAGTGAAAGAAGGAAGGGCGAAAGAGAGGAGAAGAGAAGAAGAGGTCACCTTTTCATCAAAGAGAGGCTGCACGGCATTGTGGTCACTCTCCCTTGAATGCACTTCTCCAGGTTCAACGTGAACTGTCAAGTTCACGCTATCGGGGCAGGAGATGAATGTCTTAAATTCAGGGCAAGAACAAATGCGCAGTTGTTTCAAAACTTTACACTCGATCAGCGTGCCAGCACAGAACCGTGTGAGTCTTGGAAGATCAGAGAGCTCAACATCTTCCAGTTTATCAAAGCACATCTCGCTCATCATTTCTCCTTCTTCCAATCCTTCCACAGATATTATCTCTTCCATGGACTTGCAATAACGTACAGTAAGATGCTTGAGTAGCACAAGACTTTTAACCATGGAAGGAGAAAACAGATATTTCAGGCTGTGGCAATCATCCACAACTAATGTCATTAAATTTTGAACAGGAAATGCATTTTCCCGGTGAAGCTGGCCATGCCATATCTTTTCAACGTTGATAGAGACCAATTCCAGCTTCTTCAGTTTCGGGATAAGAATCTGCATGTAATATTTTTTGTTTTATTAAGGATATTAATTCTCAAAGTCAAGGAAATGAAATAGTTTCCGTTTATAGCTAGAAGGTATGAAATGGTATGATGGTTTCTTGCTTTTTTAGTTTCTTATCAAAAATTAAATTTACAAAGAAGGTACATTTACTTTTATACTCCAAATGAGTTGTTTTTGTCACAAAATGAAGACATAAGCAGTTGAATGAAAACTATGCAAGTACCTTTTCACAAAAAAGCTGGAGAGAATTTCTCAGCTGATCCTCTGAAATTTCTTTAGAATGCAATCCCACGCTAGTTGCCACTGGATTCTGTTGTGCTTGACAGAGACGAGAAGTCTTCTCTCTGGAGCAAAAGTTTTTGAGAAGCGGCAAACACTGAAGCGATAGTGAGCTCAATTGATTGAACTCCATCACATCAATTGCTGTATAAGAGTCTTCAAATTCATCACCTGCCTTAGCAACAACCTCTTCCATGGATAGGCAAAATGAAATATTGATGGTTTGAAGTTGCGAAAGTCCTCGTGCAACGGAGAATGGGATGAGATGCTTCAATTTAACACAATTCCCCACTTCTATGATTGTTAGTTTCCTGAAAGACTCTGCTCTGAGAATGCCATGGCAAAGTTTCTCCAAGGATACCAAATTGTAGAGAAACAAAGACTCCAACACAGGGAAGACATGAGAAGGAACCTCGCTGCTAGTGTTAATAATATATTGAATATCAGAACTATTGTGGAGATGGAGGTGCCGCAGTTGTAGAAATCCTTCCGTGTCTAGTTCAGAGACGACATTATTAACACCCTTTAGTTCAAGTAAATACAAATCTTGAGTTCTCTTCAACAACATTAGAACACCATGCTCCAAATTACTGGCGCTTGTGTTGAGCCTGAGCTTCAATGTTCTCAAGCTCTGATAAACACCATCCCAATCCCAGACATCTCCAATAAAGATTCTGAATCTTTCTAATCTTTTAGAGAGCATGCCTTTTGACATAACATGAGAATCTAGAACATGTATGTCCAAATTTGTCAAGTGAGGCAAATGATCCAACTCAACAAGACTGGCATTGTCCTCCCCTTCAGTAGCCCAATGATGGAAGCTGTTTCCCATACACAATTCTTCTAGCATGGACAAGTTTGAGAAGATATTTGGTGGAATTACGTCAAGTTCAAAACAATCACTCAAATCCAACATTCTCAGCTTAGTCAACTGCCCTATTTGTCTTGGCAAATGCTTAATATTAGATTTGGCAAAGCTGAGAATTTCCAATTTCTTCAGCTCCCCAATGTCAGCTATCTCTCCCAATGAAGATTGATGAAGACACAAAGTTCGAAGGTTTTTTAGGAAATGAAGAGGTGAAGGCAAAGACACACGAGAAATGTTAGTCAATACTAAGACTTTCAGTTTGTGCATTCCTCTACATATGTTGCTGCTTATTTCTAGAGAAGGATCCTCACTCCTTACATGTAAAAATTTAAGTTGTGGGTACTCCATCTCTCTAAGAAGCTCGATATTAGAACTTAACCAAATTTCTTTATACTTCTTTAACATGATCTTAGCAGACCATTCTTGTTCAAACTGACCACCCCCAACAAATACGTGGCAGTCTCTAAAAGCAATTGATAGAGCAACATCACGCACAGGATCATGCATAGAAAATTGCCAATCGCAATGATTGTCTAGCAACAATCCAGAGGCCTTGAGTTTATGAACCAACGATTGCACTCTTTCTTGTGCTTCTTCAACTGTAACAAAGCCAGAAAACAAGCCCAAACCCATACCATATTTCAACAAGTCGCGAGTGGATGCATTATAACCCATTCGACTACAAAGAAGGAAAGTTGATTTTAACTCCTTACTTTCAAGATGATTATAACTTAGTTCTATAGCCGCATACACATCTTCCTGCACTCCTGCGAAGTTTCTTGGAGATGGTCTCTTTAGTTCCCTTAATGCATTCTTCCACTGGGACAAGTTCTTGTTCTTCAGAGCTCTTGCAACAGTTACAATGGCCAGTGGTAAACCTGCACACTTTTTGGCCACCTCCATTGCCAGGGATTGCAAATCTGGATGTTCAATGCGATCACCTGCAAAGTAGTAATATAGGTTAGTGTAAGCTTTTTTCTGGTTCATGGAAGCATGGAAGCAGTTGCTTATACCCATTAGAATACAAATGATTAACATTTTAGATTTTTTTTTTTTTTTGTTGGTGGGAGATACCACTTGTTGTGGTTTTGAAATATTCGAAGAAGATAAAATATATTATTTTATTTCATAAACAAAGAAGCTAATATATATTATTAGGCTCTCAAACACACCCTTTTTTTCTCTCTTATAGTTCCCACATATAATAACATAAATTTAACTGCTAATTTATATACAAATTAAAAATATGAAAAATCAAATTTTAAGTATGAACAAAAATGATTGATGGTAGTGTGAAAACGGTTGGCAACTGCAATTAATGGTTGTAGTTGGTGATTGTGATCCTTGATCTTCTAGATTTAGTTTAGTACAACAAATTCCCCCCTCAAACTTAATCGAGAGATGTCATGCCAAGCATGAACTTCAATCTAATAAATGTCTCTTCCTTCAATGACTTTGTAAAGATGTATGTAACTTGATCATTTGTTTTGCAAGATATTAGTTCAATTTCTTTATTCTTCACGTACTTTTAGATAAAGTGATGATGTGTATCAATGTATTTATTTCTTTTATGATACATTGAGTTATTAGCTAATGCGATCGCTGATCGATTATCAATATAAATCTCTATAGGATTTTCTTGAGGAAATCTCCAATGCTTAAACATATTCTTTAACCATATTAAATGGCATACAACTGAGTTGACAACAAAATATTCAACTTCACAACTTGATAACGTTACTAATCGATTGCTTCTTAGATGACCGTGTGAAAGATATATCTTCCATAAAAAAGATAAATCTTAATAGCTATATTTATGGTTGAAGTTAGTGGCTGTCATCTTTTACCTATTGAATTTACTACAATGTTTTTGTATTTGCGTGTCTACTAGGTAGTGATATATGATATTGATAGATGAAAAAAAAAATTATCACCTGCCATCTTTTTGAACAACTCCCACGTTTCTTCTTCAGATAAAGCATTGATGGGAAAGTTCTTTTGAATATCCATTCCCATAGATAAAACATCAAATTCCCTCGATGTTAGCAGCATCTTGCATCCTTCGTGTTCATCCTTGAGTGGAATCCCAACTGCTTCTAAATCAAGACTCTTCCACAAATCGTCTAGAATAATAAGAATTTTCTGCTCTTGTTTCAACCTCCTGCGCAATCGACCAGCTCTTCCACATTCACTTTCCTCATCAAATTTTAGAAAAAGCTGGTCTGCAATCTGCCCTTGAATTTTCTTGATGTCTGGGGTTTGGGTTATAGTGGCAAACACTACCTGGTTAAATAATTTCTCCTGAATAGCTTGTCTAGCAGCCTCTTTTACCAGCACTGTCTTCCCCATACCACGCATTCCATACACCCCAACCATGTTCACATCAGCAGTTGTTAAGGCATTCATAATTTCCTTCAAAACGGGTGTTCTTGATGGCATGGCGTCATAACTTCTGAAAGTTATAGCTTCCATCCCTTTTGGAGCAGCTCGACGGGAAACTGTGCTGAAACCATCTCTTTCATCCAGGAGGCTGGCAACAAAGCGTGTTTCCTCCTTTGCTTTCTTGCTACACTGGTATCGTGCCTTGAGATCCGGACACAATCCTATGAAGCACTTCTTTCTCGCTCTATTTTCATCTTCCAAAATCTCCCTTTCCACTTTTTCTGAAGCTTCTTCCACAAGAGATAGCCACTTTATAACATCCTCAAGAATTGCTTCCCCATTGTTTCTGGCATCGTCAACTAAATGCTGCACCCTCAGCTGGGCACTTTTCAACTTCTTGACTTCCCTCTTCAGATTTTCAAAGTTGTTATTGTATTTGAAACAATAATTGATCTCACGTGCAATTGGAACAACAGTGTGGTGGGAAACAACGTCAATGATGGAAATAATGTTTTCCAGAACCATTTTCTCTCTCTTTCTCCTCTAATTTTCTTCGTTCCCTTCTAGCATGAAAAGAAAAAACCCACTGATAATGGAACTACAAATTCTATAAACATCGATAAAGAATGAAAACACAATTTTTTTCTCCTTTTCTTTTCCTTTCTTTCTTTCTTTCTTTTTTGGTCGTAGAAAATAACGCAAGTAGGAAATCAAAGCACAAAGGACATACCTCACTTTTAAATGACAATGGTCCAAGATGATCTTTTGGTATAGAGCAAAGGTGTTCAATGTGGAAATGAGATCGAATCTAGAATGCAAGTGAATTGAAAATGATGGATGGTAAAATGATAAGAGACATAGATGGAAAGAAAGCTTAGGCGAATGACAAGATTTTGGATCTATAAAGAGATTAACTTTTCTCTTTAAATTTTCCCCTTTTTTTTTCGGTCTTGTTATATAGTTCATTCATGATAAATTCTCTTTTCTTCATGTTGCAGAGGAATCTTGAGAGCTTTTGAATATGGCCCTACTGTACCCACACATTTGTCTACAGACATTTACGGACAAGAACTTGACTGTTGTTTGAATTTAGTAACCCTTTGTGATGTTACACATGATTAACTTCCTTTTTCATCATGAGAAGGTGAGATGCTCATGGAATGTAGTCTCCGAGGTTCTGAGGATGAAACCGCCTCTACGTGGTGGTTTACAAAGTTGCAACTGATATACAAGTGTATTGAGTGCTCTATATATACAAGGAATACAAAATCTGCTCTAGGAAAGTTAGCTAGCATTGTGGCTGTCAAAGATGTAACTGTCGTGAGGCTTGATTCTTGTGATTAATCGGCAATTACATCGATCTTGAATCTAGGCTGTTCTTGTGGGATCTGATTTGTGGGATTATCTCTGATAGTCCCCCCGCAAGATAGGGTCGCCGTTAGCAAGGACGAATTAACCTCACAGTTAAATGACGAAGGTCCAAGATGATCTGAGCATGGCAATGCCTTCCCTAATACTGCAAGTGTTGTTAAACTACTCAAGCAACATCAACAACAACAGCCATAAGTTGCAGATTCCAAGTTTTACATCAGTCAATAAAAAGCAGCTCTACAAGAAAACAAGACAGAAATAAAGTTTTGAAAGACAAAAACAAACGACTCGACCCGTTCACTGCGGGTTATATTTTGATAACTCTACCCTTATATGAGGACCTAGTTGCCCGGGCATGTCCTGGCAGTAGAATCACTTGATCTTTTTTATTATTATTTATATATATATATAAATTTTATTTACATTTAAATTTTTTAAACTACAAAAACAAATTAAATAAACTACATATGTAATTTTTTCCATAAAAAATAAAAATATATACACGTGAAAATTCAATAATGAATGTTCTACTGTGTAATGATAATGAACAGTGACAGAATCCACTGAGCAACGACAGAACCTCGACCGAGGTACACTTGCACGTTGTTCTTTTAATTGTTTTTTCCTTTTGTTTGCCTTGCCCATAAAAACACACTCTTTCTCTCTCCTCTTTATAAATAATTGACAGGGTCCACTTACTTTGAAAAACTAAATTTAAAGAAATCTATAAATTATAAAAATTTTAATAAAGATTTTGAAAGGAAATTTTCGATGAGATGCAAAACTTGTGATATATATTAATTAATTAAATATTTTCAAATTTATAATTAGGGCAAAACATAGACTGTATAAAAATATTTATAACTAACTAAAAACACCTAAAAAGTATTTTTATAACCTTAATAAATTAATTCTTCAATTCAAAAAACCTTTCTAATTGGTTTAAAAACAAAAATTCAAAACAAAAAACAAAATCTTTCTCAACCGCGATGCACTTTTTCCGATAATACAAAAGATTAAAAACTTCTCAATAGCACTTCTATAGTTAAAAAAACATTTTGACATTGATATTTTTAAAATAATTTCACTAATAAATGTTCTTTCTCTTCTCTATTGTTTTGTGACAACTCTTTTTTTTTCAATTTAAAAACTAATATATAAATAAAATAAAATTTAAACTAAAACATATAATTTTCAAATCAAACAAATGGACTCAAAAAGAAAATTTACAAAATCCTGAGGTATAATAAAATGATAAGACGCATTTTTGAACAATAAAAATGAAAAGACACGTGAAAAGACCCAAATCTAAAGGTAAAGCTTGCTCTATTAATTAAATAAAAAAAAAGTAAAAATGGAAAGACCCAATTTGACAGAAATGAGAAGACGTGTAGTGCCATATTTTCATATTGGAATTTCATCAAATAGTTGATACGCATCCATAAGCCGTTTGTTTAGGAGATTGAATCTGTATATGGCTTCAAATACAAGCGCAACCTGTTTGGTTTCCAAAACACAATTTACTATGTATGGAAGACCCATATATATATTAAAAAAAATATATAAGTTTGTGAAAAGAAACTCTCAACTGTTTTCCGTAAACTTGCAGATGCTGCAGTGGAGAGTTTCACTCTCCACTGAGCACCTTCATAGTGGAGTTCAACTCCACTGTTCACGTGAACAGTTGTGCATGATTCTGGCCAGACCGGGTCCGGTTCAAAGTTAAATGCATTGAACCGGATCCGACCTAGTAAAAAAATTAAATTTTATTTTTTATTTTTAATTGTGTTTTATTAATGACGTATCATTTACAGAATTTGATCGCAATCCCAATTCTGTTCATGATTATATTTTACCTGATGTTGTTGCGTGCTTAAGAAACCAAGGAACTTTAGTCCTTGTCGGATGTATTTCATACGTGATGGAATTGTAGATAATTTAATTAAACAATAAAAAATATTTTATATAAAGTATTATTTATTTCATAATGTAATAGCAATAGTTAAATCTACAATATTTAAATTCAAAACCATCAAAATATATATATATATATATATATATATATATATATATATATATATATATTATAACCTCAATTTGAAAAGTAATTTTTTAACCAAAAACATTAAACTACTTTTTGTTCAACCTCAAATTCAACCACAGTTTTAACCAAACATGTATAAATATCAAATCAACCACAACTAAAAGTACTTTTTATAAAATAATTTTTTTCAAA
>Ga0325403_1005126_pt1 | contig 12303 bp, 8 predicted proteins | sample PopdelMetagenome_19_FD_205665 | JGI IMG/M metagenome (GOLD analysis project Ga0325403, IMG submission 205665) | Populus deltoides microbial communities from Bellville, Georgia, United States - Xylem-PdKOR-R4 | ecosystem: Host-associated > Plants > Phyllosphere > Stem > Wood/Secondary xylem...
ATCCATACATGTGATACATGTTAAATAACCTTATATTTTGCTTGAATTATATTGATCAAGGTTTTATTTTTCTTTGAACTCAACTTTATGATTGACTCCATCTTAGAAGAAATTCTTGAAGTTTGCTCGGCCTGAATATCATGAATCCACTACAAAAAAATTAGCAAATACAAGTGGAAAAATTTTCATTGATAGATTGCAGTGAGCTTTATTGATGAAATTGTTCCTCATTATGTCCATCGGTAAACACCGATATAAAATTTATGTTGGTGTATACCGATGGAATTACGGTGAAAAAATAATTAATTAAAAAAATAAAAAGAAACAATGACATTTCATTTTTACATATGAAGATACCGATGGAATAAACTTGTCAGAAATATCCATTTGTAAATCCATCGGTAATATTTAAGTTATGACCTAACGAGCGACCCCCCTCTCCTCTATTTCTTGTTCTTCCTCTATTTTCTCTGCAAAAAACAGCAGACCCCCTCCCTCTATTTTATTATAAATCAATCTCTCATCACCACAAATCTTGTCACCCCAACACTTAGTCTGTCAGCATCACTGTTTTCATTAATGTTTTTTAAGATTCTCCACATCAAGTAAGCAAACTATCTATTTTTTGTTTGAACTCAATTTTAAAATATTAATCTTTATTACATATTTTTGTAGTATATGTAGTTTGTTTGTATATTTACTTATTTTTTAGCTTTTTCCCATAGATATTTGTTGTATGAATGTATGATTTGTACATGTTAGGGTTTATTTGAGATTTTAAGAAATTGTATTTGTTTGTAATTTGATGAAATTAATTTTGATTTTTTGATTTAGATGTTTTGTAATGAAATAAATAATGGCTTATACCAATATTAGCTAATTTATTTAGTTCATGTAATTAATTAATACATGTTGTCATCAATATTCTATATAGGTTTGATATAAGAAATGGATGATCATTCATGGATGTATCGAGATTCACCCAAAGGGTTGTGGAAGATGGATTATTGTAATTAGGTTGAGGGTTTTATTAATTATGTACTATTTAATCCTAGAAATATTAGTGGAGATGGTATTAAATATCAATATAAAAGGTGTAAAAATAAAAATTTTCTCGATCCAAATGTTATAACGATGTATCTTCGATAAAAAAAAAATTTTATGGGGAAATACTTGTGTTGGTTTGACATAGAAAACCATATGTTCCTTGTGAGATCATGGTAAAAAGAATGGTTGGGTCAACTTTTATTTCTAACAATGTGCATGAAGTTATAGATGACAATAATAATTCTTATATGAATCTGGTTATGGATGAGATGAGAATGAATTAGGATTATGCAGATTAATGTTCAATCGTAGATGAAGAAATAAATACAAATGCGGCCAAATTTTTTTATCTTTTGAAAGATTCCAACAAATAATTATGGGATGGGTGCACAAATCATAATAAATTATGGGTTGTTGCACAGGTGTTCACCATTAAGTCAAATTATAGGTAAAGTGAGGCTGGTTATGACAGAATTGTCGAATGAGCGAGAAGCATTTTACTTGAATGGAATAGGTTGAAAGAGAACTTTAATATTGTTAAATTCATAATGAAACCCCTCGGCCTAGGATACCATAAAACTAACATGTGCCCAAACTTCTACATGTTGTACTACCTTGAAAATACAGATTTGACCGAGTACAAAACATGTAGGCATGCTTGTTATAAACCCACAACTGGTAAAGGAAGGACTCTTATTGCATATAGAAAACTTAGACACTTCCTAATCACTCTTAGATTGCAAAGGTTATTCATGTTTTCAAAGACTGATGAACACATGACATGACATCATTTAAATGATATTGTGGATGGAGTTATGGTGTACCCATCCAATGGTGAAGCATATAAATATTTTAATAAGGTGTATCCTCAGTTTTTAATTGAATCAAGGAACATACATCGTAGGTATATAGATAAATTTAATCAATTCAGGTCATTTGCTGCTCTTTATTCTTGTTGGTCGGTCATACTCGCGGTTTACAACTTGTCACTTGAGATGTGTATAGGGTCAGAGTTCATGTTTTATCTACGATCATACTGGGTCCTAATAGTCTGGGTTGGAATATAAATATTTATCTGCGACCGTTGATTGATAAGTTGAAGCAGTTGTGGTTATCTGAGACTGTGATGTATAATGTCTCGAGGAAACAAAATTTCTAGATGAAGGTAGCTTTGATGTGGATTATCAATGATTTCCCTGAGTATATAATGGTTTCTGGTTGGAGCACGCATAAAATATTAACATGTCCATCTTATATGGAAAATAACAAGGCATTCACGTTAATAAATGGTGGTAAATCATCTTCTTCTTTTTTAAATGGTGGAAAATAAAAGGACTTTAGTTGGTAGAGTTGAAAGGAATGTTGGACAGCTGGTACCATCGGGTGAAGAATTGTATAATGTGATGTCGCAATACAATGACATTGTGTTTGTTTTCAAACTACTATGTAGAAGTTTCTTATGTTTGGTGAGATCCACAATTGAGTAAAGCAAAGTATTTTATGAGAACTTACTTATTGGAAGACTAATCTTATTAGTCATAATGTTGATGTCATGTACATTAAAAAGAACATATTTGAGAATATTTTTAACACGATTATAGACGTGAAAGGAAAGACAAAAGACAACATGAAGACTATAAATATATACCTTTTTTTTATCATTGTAAAACAATATAGTTGGATTTAGTGGGTTATAGGTCACAAAACCAACTTAGCTTTAGACAAGAATGCACAGTTACTTGTCTACTAATAGCTTAAGAGTTTGTTTTTTTCTTGATAGACATGCTTTGAACATATCTAGATTGGTGAATTGAAGGATTGCAGATTATATGGAATAAAGAGTCATGACTACCACATGTTTATGCAAACACTCATTTCACTTGTTTACTAGGATTTATTGTTAATGGGGATATAGGATACTCTCACGAAGATCAGTTACTTCTTTAGAGATATATGTTTTAATAAGTTGCATACCTAACACATGGAGAGGCTTAAAATAAATATCGTTAAGACAATCTACAAACTTGAGATGATATTCCTTTCATCATTCTTTGACTTAATAGAGTATCTACATGTACATTTACCATTTAAGACAAAAGTTGGAGGCCTTGTCCAATATAGATGGATGTATCCATTCGAGAGGTTAGGGATTACACATGCATTGCAATTTAATTTCTATTGTCTTTTTTTTTAATTCAAAACATTCATTTAATTCCATGCAAATATTTGTTCAACCTTAAGGGATAAGTAAAAAATAAGGTACATGTTGAGGCTTCGATATGTGAGGTTTATATTGTCAAAGAGATCTCAATATTTATTTCATACTACTTTGAGCCTCGCTTAAAAACAAGAATCAATTGCTTTCCAGGGCATGATGCCGTAGGGAAGTGCATTCGAGTGGGAACATTGTCAATATGTTTCCATCCTGGATAACCTATATTAAAAAAATATTGTGAGGGAAAGATAATTGATATAAATGAAATTTAGACATGCACATAATTATGTGCTATTTAACTACGATAAATGGAGACCTTTTATTCAGTAAGTATAATAATTAACATGTTATTATTTTCAAACAATTTTTCTCTTATACTAAATTAAACTAATAGATTGAATAATTTATTATAAGTAACATCGTCAATTTTAGCTATCTCAAAATTCACATTTGACTGAATCTTAAATATTTTGATTAATAAATGAATAATTTTCCATGTAGCTCAGAACACATGTAATTATTCTTATCTTTCAGAGTATTTAAATTCATTACACATTGCTCATTAAGTGTTAATGATTGTAATTCATGTACCAGGTTTATTAATTGGAAGAGAATGCAAGTGTTACTATGAATTCACTATGTATGGGTCCTAAAAAAAGCAAAATGTTATAACAAGTATTTTATCAATAGACATATTTTTCATACTAAAGAGTACAACCAGGTTAGAAAAACATATAACATTTGGGTTTGTGTTAAGAGATCAACTTCTAATGAGTTCGAAGTTGACTATTATAGGAAGGTAGAATAGGTTATTGAATTGTAATATCATAGCAAACATAATAGTCTTTTTATTAAAATTATATTAGTATGATACCACCGAAAGAGAAATCATAATATATCTCCATCATAGTTTGATCAAAATCTATACAAAGACTAGACATCACAACATCAATGATATCTTTGTTTTCACTAAACAATGTCACAAGTTTATTATACAAACACTCCTTCCTATAAAAATGATCATTCTAGAGTTGATTGGTTATCCATAGTTAAAACCAAACCTAAGGGTCGTGTTCAAATTGTTCAGGATGGTAACGATTAAGTAACTATGAGAGATTATGTCTTTCAACTTGATGAGTTAGTTGATCCATATCGAGTTTCGTTGTCTACTAATTTAGAAGAAAATTTATTTTTCACGTCGCAGAGAATACTTTTATTAATGTTGACGTTGATGAGTTAAATGATGTTTTGAGAATCAACGGACATATAAAAGTCAATGAAGATGATGATAGCAATGAAATTAACATAAAAGATTGTAATGGAGAAGATAATGATAAAATTGAAGAAGAAAATGACAATTCTGATTAATTTTTAAGAAAATAAATATGTAATGAAATTAATTTCAATGTAATATTTCTAGATGTTCCTTTACAATGACGTGAATTTATTATTACATGACAAGGAAATATTTGTATTTTATGATTTTATTATTATACACAGAACTAGAGTTTATTGTGCTTTGGTTTTAATGTATTTGTAGGATGGATGGATAAGAAATACATATAATTTTTTGACATAAAAAATGTTATATACCGATAGAATTATTGACGATATGTAATATAACAATAAATACACTAACGAACTAAGTCTAACAAAAAATTACAAAGAGTTGGGAAAAAATTATATGTATTGCCACTGAGAATTATAGAAGGAATCATCGACGGATTAAGTTTGTCAGTATATTCTAGAGAGTTGGAAAGAATCACACTTCAATGCCACTGAAACATATAGATGGAATTACCAACAGACTAAATCCTTTAGTATATTCCAGAGAGGTTGGAAAAAATACCCCTACATACTACTGTTTATTATAGATTACAGATGGAATCACTGATGGACGTGTAAAAGATATTAATATTTATTTGGTCATTTGTTATTCCATTGGTAAAAAAGCCCTAAATTAAAAGGCCAGAATCCCTTAACTTTATAATAACATCGTTCTTCTGCCTTTTCTTCTCCTCTCTACAATGTTTCCCATACTTCTCTCTCTATCACCTCTCTCTTCTTCTTATTCCCTCTTATTCTCTTCCTCATTCACTCTATCCTCACGCTAAACTTCCTCCACACCAAATCTCCATCTCCATCTCCATCTCCATCTCTTTCCTCTTTTTTTTTTTGGCCGAGTTTTGTTAATTTAATTAGCTGCTTTTTTTTTCATTCTCAATCTCTTCCCCTCACATTTTATCGAGGTCCTTTATGCCAACAAGGAGAAGAGTTCCAAGTATATCTTTTTTTTCTTCTTTTTTTTTTAAAAAAATTATCATTATGTTTTTGAAGAATTGTGAAAGGAAGGATACGTAGATGGTTTTGATTATAGTGATTTTCTATTTCAATTTTTTTGTTGTAATTAATTATTTATTTATTTTTTGTAGGCTTCAATCCCTTTTCATCAATAGATTTATTCTGTTCATGGGTATGGGACAAATTAAGCGATAGTGAATACCAATTATTTTAAAAAATGAATTTAATTTGTGATATTCACCACCCCAATTAATTTGAATAGATTTAATTTTGCAAGAAAAATGTCATTCAACAAGAACTTGAAATTGCTGAAACATATTGAATACATCAAATTTGACAATAATAGGATAAAACCAAATAAATTTTGTATATGTATCAATAAAAATAATAAAATAGCAAAAACCATTAAAAGATAAAATGGGAACACATCCCCAAACATCACTAAATATAAACTCAAGAGGAGTAAAGGTTTTGTGAGTCATGGGCCCTAACGACAAATGTGATGATTTTCCTAATGGACAAGTTTGACACTGAAAATGTAAATAGCAAAAAGTATAAATGACCTTTTTATTTGATGCTAAGAGACTCAAAATATATGAACTAGGATGACCGAGCTAATGATACCAGACATCAACAGATGTAGACATGCTAGCAAACCAAAAGGCTTGAGGCAGAAACATTACGAAAGACTTAGAGAAGATATAGAGACCATCTTTACTCTTATCGGAAAGATCATTTGGTTATGAGATCCTTGACATAAAAAACATAGGAGTGCAATCCAGAAAAGACAATTTTCATGATAAAATTGTTAAACAATAGTAATGTTTTTTTTTTAATTTGAGGCACATGTATAATATTAGACAAAGTAAATGTGTGTTTTGGAGTATGTAAGGTAGTATGAGTTATATTAGAGATGACAAGTTCCTTACCATCAATAACATGCAATTGATCATTACCAATATAAGGTTCTACACTTGTCATACTTGCAATGTCCAGAGTAACATATTGATTTGGAGTTATGTCAAGGAACTAAGTGACATAGTTGGTTATTGAAGCATCGCTGAAGGAGTAGTTGGCAGTAACTAAGAACACTGCTACAATGAGTGGCCAAAAATAGTGCAAAGTTGACACCTAACTTGGTATGTGTGAGGCCAGTGATCATGTGAAGGATTATATATGTTCTGCTGTTGCCAATTTCCCTATATTGTCCACTCTAGCTATAATTTTATTACCAATAACCACTATTTGTAACTATGGTAATTTTGGCTGCTCGAACCAGAGACGGATTGATGGTTATTTCACCAACCAGCACGACATCCTCTACCACGAGTGTGGGAGAAGGTATTGTCATTAAAACTAGAGAAACCATACTATACAGAGGTAAGCAACAACAGTGCAATAATAGTTGTGGATTGAAGAGAGCTCTTGTGTAAAAATTAATGGGTAAAAAGAATACTATGTAGCTCAGAATAGGGAAGAGGCTCAACCTTAGTGGAAAAACTGGTTACCAGATCATGAAATTCACCATGAAGACCCTGAAAAACATACAAGTTGAAATCTGCAAGGGAGTGTGGTTGGCCTGCTACAACTAATTTATCATATAAACTTTTGGCTTTTTACAAATAAATAGCAATAGTGTCATCACCTTGACAAAGATCATGAAAAGAGTCATATAGTTCCACAATCTAAGAATTGGATGGAGAAGCAAGAACGTGCTCAAGGGGGTTCCAGAAACTATTAAAAGTCAAACAATCAACCATAAGATGGAGGAAATTCAGAAAAAGAATAGAGGAGAGTACCAAGGATGAGATGATCTTGTTGTTTCCAAGAGAGAAATGTTGGATTAATAACTAAACCAAAAGTGGCAAAGTTGGCAGAATAACCAGGCGATAGGACATGAGGAGAAGGACACAGAAAAGATCCATTAGTAAAAAGAAATACACCCTGACCAATCAAATATGGTTTCATTTGCATTCGCCAATAAAGATAGTTATGTTGGTGAGCTTGAGATTAATCACATGTTGCATGTTAGAAAGAGGAATGATGGTTGCTAATAAATTAGGAATAGGAGCCACAAATGGGAAAGGAATGGGGATAGTGGTCATAAAAGCAGCAGAGAATACAGAGAAAGATGGTTGAAATGTGTTAATAGACGTGTTGGTAAACAGCAACACCACCGATTAAGAATGATCAAGAGAAGATAAACCAATAGGTAGGCTATGAGGCGTAACGATAATAGAAATTGGCTGATAGATAGGATCCATCGATCATGAAAAAAAATTATGTTAAGATGAAGGTTCTGATACCAAATTGAAAAAGATAATAGAATAAAGTTTTATATAAAATAAGAGGCTTAAAATAATATGACAGTCATCCTCTCTCTATATATGAATACGAAAACATACAGAGTATAAGGTAGACCATACTATATAAAATAACTTTATACAAGGTAAGTACAATATATCCTATAATATAGCATATTCTATAATAGAGACAAATATAAATCAAAATATTTAATATCACAACATGGATCATTTACCTAGTTGTGTTTAAGGAATTTATTTATTAAAATCAATTTGTAATAGGAATCAACACACACATAAAACTTATTGAATTAAATAAAATGAAAATGATATTATACAAGGCTACACGTATTAAATATATTATAAAAAATAAACATTTTAATTTTTAGAAATAAATTTAATATTTGTAAAATATAAAAAGATTACATATGAATCGTACCAATCCATTAAAAAATTAAACACATCTAATATAATTAAAAAATAATTGTTATTTAAAAACATCTTTTTAATGCAGGTAGTATTTTAAACACATCTTAAAACTTCATTTCAACTCTTTTTAATGCAGGTAGTATTTATTATAATCTCTGCAAAGACATATTTGTTGTCAACTAAGTCCATGGTTTCTTAATTGAAACCAAATTGACAACGAACTTGATTATTCTTCATGAATGTCTTTGTCTCTCTTCTTCATTTCTGTATTATGTACGAGTTTATGATTTCTTTTTTCTGTTTCTATTGATTGCAGGTTTCTCAAAAACTAACCTCTGCTCTACATGGATTTGGACCCTTTAAAGTCGACATTTATAAACCATACTCATAAACACAGTTAACAGTTAATACTTTTTTCTTTTTTTATTAGCGTAAGGTGTTCAGGCCAGCTTGCGCGCACCATGACTATTATCCACGGTCCACTGAACATCCTGCAAGCCTAGTGAGCAGGTAAGGCACTGCGGGGGTGACATGCGTGCACATAGAGGATCGAACTCGGGACGGGGGCGGAACAAGTCACACGATTGACCACTGAGCTAGACCCTCAAGGGCAGTTAACAATTAATACTTAACATGTACTTTGTTGGTTAGAAAATAGTTTTTTTATAAAATAAATTATTTATTAATATTTGATAGTATCATAAAAAATAAATTGGAAAACACTTTTCAGTATTTGATTATAATAAATTAAAAAATAACTTATTAATATTTTTTCCAAGTTTATTAAAATAATAAAAAAACAAATCTTACAAATTAAAAAGTTAAATCAGAATGAAATTGAAAAAAAACTAATTTCATAAATTATCTTAAATAAAATAAATAACAATCAAAATAATGAAGATGAAATGTAATAGATAAAAAAACTAAAAGATGATGAAATAAAAAATGAAATGTAATAGATAAAAAAACTAAAAGATGATGAAATAAAAAAAATTACAATATCATAAATTATTTTAAATAAAATAAATAACAAAAGAAATGAGAACCAAATCCAATAAATAAAAAATTTCAATTAAAAAAATAATAAGAGAAAAACAAATAATAATTTTAAAAATGAGAATCAAAGTTGATATAAAATTTAAATTTTAAAAAGTGAAATTGAAAAAAATCAAAGAAAAATATATAGGAATAAAAAATTTAAGGATTAAATTTGATATAATTTGTAAATAATATGACATTTCTAAATTTTTCACAACTTTTAAATAGTATTTTTTTGTTTAAAATAAAAGAAAAATATTTTTTTAGAAACTAAATCAAAAAAAATTTAACTGGAAAGAATTTTTTATTAATTAATTTTTAAAATAGCAATTAAACACAAAATAAAAAATTTAAAAAGTGATTTTAAAGAAATCAATTTCGATGAACAAACGGAGATATATTCTAAGAAAGGAGTTAGCCAATTAACCTGTGCGCGTTTAAAGGCATACAAGGCGCAAGTTCAAAAAGGAGTAAAAAGTAGATGGAGTGCGCATGAGAAATGTAAGAAATTCTTGGGATTTAATTGATAAGATTTATAGATTTGGGATACAATCGAAAATGGGGACGTACATTTTGACTAAATTGAGGTTTCCTCAGAGTCATTAGCACTTACAAAAATGGCGTGCATAACTTCATTTTTTGTTTTGTTCAAAATAAAAATAAAAAACTTCATTTTTGTGCTGTTATGTGGACGAGAAGAACAACCCAAAAAAGCTCTCTTCGTCTTCTTCCAGGTAAGTCCTTCCTTCAATACTACACTCATGACTGTCAATTCAATACTACACTCATGACTTTCAATTCAATACTACTCTTATGACTGTCAATTCTCCTTAACAAAAATTATCAACAAATCCGAGAATTTAAAGATTTTACTTTCTAACTATGACCCTTATGTTTTTTTTCTTTATTTTCTGGGCTTATTAATTCTGCTATTTGTGACTTCTAGTTTCAAGATACAAACTTTACTATGATTTGACAATCAAAGCATTATTTTTTTAATTTCTCTGATTTGGGTTTGATTTAATTTGCATGACTTCATTTTTTTTTTTTTGAAGATTTTTAGGTTAACACAATGCTGACAACTTTAATTTTATTTTATTTCTCTGATTTGGGTTTGAATTAATTTGTATATCTTAATTTTTTGAAGATTTTTAGGTGAACACAATGCTGACAACAAATTGTGTTAAGGTTAAATAAGTTATCTTGAACTGTCCAAGTTTGAAATAATGGATGAAGATAACAGTTTGAATATTCATAATTGGGGCTCCTATGAACCAACATCTGTTAAAGGAAATCTGGGCCTTCAGCTCATGTTCCCACCTGAGAACCCTTTTTGGGTGACGCGGTGCTGCGATCATGGCAAGTGTCAATGGAGGTTTTCACCATAGGGATACTGGGGTTTCACAACCCATCTTCCATATAGAGCACATGAGGGATGCTTGGATTGGCCAGAGAGAGAAGTTTCTCAATGCGTTGCCTGGAAACCATAATTATGCAGCAGTTTTGCCTGGAACATCTTCAGCTCATCATATGCATATGTTTCAACCACCTGATTCGGTAAATCATGAAACGCTGGACGAAGTCAAAGAGGCTGGTGTTGTTGAAAAGGAAAATGTTCCTAATAAGAAGAGGCACCGTCCTAAAGCCCTGAAATCCCCTAAAGTAAAGAAGGATATGAGAGGCCCTCGAGGACCCAAGCCTGAGGGTAGTCCTTCTGTTCAACTAGTAAGGTCTGCCAAGAAAACCACCAAAATTATGATAAATGGGATCAATATAGACATTTCAGTCATTCCTATACGGGTTTGTTTGTGTATGGGAACCCCCCAACAATGCTATTGTTGGGTTTGTGGTGGGTGGCTATCAGCATGTTGTATGACTTGCATATGTATGACTTGCATATTTATGTATCCCTTGCCTATGAGTACAAAAGGGCATAGTTCGAGGATAGCAGGGAGAAAAAATTGAGTTCAGGAGCTTTTAAGGTGGTCTTAGAGAAACTCGCTGGTGAAGGCTATGACTTTTCTAATCCATAGATTTGAGAACTCACTGGGCTAAACATGTTACGGACAAGTTTATCACTATCAGGTAGATGTACCATTTGGATCTTTATATTGCCCAAGTATTGCAACTCAGCAAGTTTTTGTATATTTTTTAATGCATCTGGTCTTGGCAGAGGCTTCTAATGTAGTTTGTTGTTGATGAGATTCTGTCACATTCGATGATTTTGAAATTGTGCCTTTTTGGCACTATGACTGTTGTTTTATCCTCTTTCTGCTCGTAGTCTTGGCTGTTTCAAACTTATTGATGCCAGGGAAAATGATATAGTAAACAATATTTCTTAATAGATTCATGCATCATGGTTTCTTTTTCTCCTGACCTTTTGAATTACTTGAGATTGAGTTTTTATTTCTCTCAATGCTACTGTTAATTCTTAAGAGATTTCCTTGTTTCTTATATGTATGCGTATTTGATGCTGGAGCTAAAACTGTTGTAGCCTTTATATAATTAGGGTTTTTCTTTTAATAGTTTATGTATGTATTATTTATTCTGATAGTTTAGATGGCTAAGATTTATTTATTTTCATGGGCTAGGATTTCTGTTACTAGTATTTGAGGGCTGCTACTACTATAACAAGAAACAACTTTGATTTTTTGATAATTTTATAAGAGGTTTGTTCTCTTTTCTGGCTGTTCATCCCAGATAACCAGCCTTTGAATTTGTTAACTATCTTTGGCTATGCTTTGACTTTTTTTTCCCTACATCAATATTCAATTTCATCCATTTACCATATATTTGAAATAAAAATCTAGTTTTAGATAGTGAATCTGGTTCCCTCTTTCACCATGCAGTTATTGCAGCTTGTGTAAATGAATGAATGTTCATGGCTTACCTATGACCTAGTCTCTTGATTTCGTGAGGTAGTTGCTTGAGGCTTGCCACATTGTTAGTTAGAAATCTGTTATTTTGGAA
>Ga0325403_1005127_pt1 | contig 12301 bp, 11 predicted proteins | sample PopdelMetagenome_19_FD_205665 | JGI IMG/M metagenome (GOLD analysis project Ga0325403, IMG submission 205665) | Populus deltoides microbial communities from Bellville, Georgia, United States - Xylem-PdKOR-R4 | ecosystem: Host-associated > Plants > Phyllosphere > Stem > Wood/Secondary xylem...
GACGAACTTCTAATCACACACCAACAGAATTTTTCCGTCGGTAAAACTGTGAAATCTTGTAGTGTAAACAAGCTTGTCAAAACCCTCACTATATCACTATCATGCAAGCCGAACTCAAAGCTCTCTCAGACAACAATACCTGGAGCTTTGTCCCTCTTCCACCTAAACAACGGCCTATCGGCTACAAATGGGTGTTCAAGCTTAAATATCAATCTGATGGGACTCTTGAACATTACAAAGCACGTCTCATCGCAAAAGGTTTCACTCAACATGAAGGCATTGACTATAAAGAGACCTTCGCACCAGTAGCCATACTCATTATTGTTCGCTGCCTCTTGGTTGTGGTTGTTGTTCGCAACTGGTCTTTACATCAAATGGGTGTTCAAAATGCTTTTCTTTATGGCAAACTCCAAAAGGAAGTTTACATGTTGCCTCCTCCGGGTTGTCATCGACAAGGGGAGAACATTGTTTGTCGACTCCATAAATCTTTATATAGGTTTAAGCTGGTTTGGAGAATTTTCTTTAGCAATATAGACCATTAGTTTCTATCAATCCAAGGTAGACTACTCCTTATTCACTCAAGCTAAGGGGACTTCACTCACTATTATGTTGTTATATGTTAATGACATGGTGATCACATGCAACGATGAAGCAGAAATTAAGAACTTGAAAGTTTTTCTCAGTAGCAAATTTCGAATTAAAGATCTCGGACCCCTGAATTATTTTCTTAGAGTTGAGGTCGTATGGTAACAAGCTGGAATCACCATTTGCCAACAAAAATATACATTGGACATATTGGAGGAGGCTGGATTACTTGGTGTTAAACCTACAAAGATTCCAAAGAAGGTAAATTTGGTGTTAACACCTGCAGGTAACAGCCCACTACAAGAGCCTGGAAGATATAGACGCCTAGTTGGAAAATTAATTTACTTGACCATCACAAGACCAAAAATCACATACACTGTCAACATATTAAGCCAGTTCATGCAAGATCCAAAGCGACACCATCTTGATGCAGTATATCGACTTCTTCGATATCTAAAAGGTGCTCTTGGACAAGGTTTGATGTTTGCTTCCCACAATGAGTTGCATTTAATCAATTACTGTGATGCAGATTGGGCGTGGTGTCCCACAACACGTCGATCAGTAACTGGTTATTATATCTTTTTTGAAAAATCATTGGTGTCATGAAAAAGCAAGAAGCAGATTACAGTTGCTCGCTCATCCGCAGAGGCAGAATATCGGTTTATGGCTACAGCTACTTGTGAGTTAAGTTGGTTGCGATTTTTATTGAAAGATTTATGTGTTAAACATCCCCAACCGGCAGGATTATTCTGTGATAATCAAGTCGCTCTGCACATAGCCGCAAATCTTGTGTATCATGAACGTACGAAATATATTGAGATTGATTGTCACATTATTTGTGAAAAAATTCAAAGGGGAGAAATCAAGACCTCATATGTCAGAATAGCGGAGCAAGTAGCAGATTTATTTACTAAGCCACTACGTGCATCTATTTTCTATACACATCTGAGCAAGTTGGGCACTATTGATATAGATACTCCAACTTGAGGAGGGGTGTTAAAGGAAAGGTAATATGTTATAAGACAGTGAATTGAGTGGAGTGGTAAAGGAAAACAAATCTCACTAATTGATTCAATGAGATTATAGGATGTCAATGTAATTAGCTTTAATCATATGATCTGCTTACTTGAAATAGTAGATCTGCAGTAACACATAATTCCTGTATATATTACTGCTTCATGTTTTCACAAATATATAATACAATATACATAATTCTCAACTTCTTAGTAATGTTAATGATGACGATGTTTTCGGCGCATTGTTTTGCATGTGGCATGAGTGGAAGAGCTTGTGTGAATCTTGTAGCTGAAAGAGTAGAGTAGATAGAAAATGCATGTTGTCTTGTAGAAATCCCTATCTGAAGATGATATATATATATATATATATCTTTTATACCTTGTTATTATGTTGTGAAATGAGAAGGAAGATCTGGGAAATTAAAATTGATGCAGGAATTTGCTTCTGCGGTGCTAAGGGATGCGGGATGATTTTCCTTGCCCGTCTAGTCTCATAAGCGATGAGGTTGCTCAATCCTGGTATTGTCAGCCAATTCAATTACTTCTTTACGCATATTCCTCAAAAAACTAGGAGATATAAATGGCTTCAAATAGTCCTTCTTAACCATACAAGTTTTCGCCATCCAAAGATAGGTTAAATTATCCTCTTGTTTAGCACCTTTCTCCTGAGTTTGCCACATTTTTTACAAGTGTCAGGATATTCATTTCCAGGTATGACTTCCACCACAAAATCATTTTTTTCTATTATTCTCAGGAAGCAGAAGAGGGATTGAAAATTAAAAAAGAAAAAAAAAGGCTATATTCTCAACCTCAACCTCAATTTCCGTTTTTTGTTCGTTTTCGTTAGTTGATTATAGGACCTCAACTTCCTTTCCTAACCGTTTTTATCGTTATTTTCCCCTTGGTGAGTAAAACAAGAAAAAAGAAAGAATGGAGTCAACAGGAGGAGAGGAAGAAGAAAGAAAGCCATGTAAGTCATACCAACAGAACAAGAAAAGAAAAGAAATTACCTCCGCCTGCATGTTGAACACCGAGCTGGGCGCTGTCTTGGCCGTGATGCGGCGGCCGCAACAAGAACCGTCCTTTTATACTTCAGATAGTCAAAGCGATACCAATATTCTTAATTCCTTGAAATCTCTGCGTTCCTTAATCTTCAATCCTCAACAAGAATGGCAAACCATAGATCCCTCCATTTATATCTCCCCATTTCTCGATGTGGTACAAGGCGAAAACATTCCCGCGGCCGCCACAATTGTTGCACTTTCGGCCATTTTGAAGATTCTCAGGCTCGAAATCTTCAACGAGAAGACCCCTGGAGCTAGAGATGCAATAACTTGCATTGTGACTGGGGTTTCCACTTGTCGCCTTGAAACTACAAACCAAGCATGTGAAGAAGCTGTGATGCTGAGAATTCTACAGGTTTTGACAGCAGTCATGAGACACAGCGCTTCAATTTTGCTTTCGAATCATGCTGTTTGTACCCTGGTGAATACATGTTTCCAAGTTGTTCAACAATCTGCGAACAGGAGTGATTTGCTTCAACGCAGTGCAAGATATGCAATGCATGAAGTTTTACAGGTTATATTTTCGAGGTTGTTAGAAATTGAGGTAAAACCCGAGCAATGCGAGTCTGATACGGAGGATGTTGACGATGGCACCGATTCAGATTCTGGTTATGGAGTTCGCTGTGCTGTTGACATCTTTCACTTCTTATGCTCATTGCTTAACGTGGTTCAGGTTGTGGAGACAGAAGGGTCTACATCTCATGCAGCTGATGAGGATGTTCAGCTTTTCTCCTTGGTTTTGATAAATTCTTGCATAGAGTTGGGTGGACCTGAAATTGGGAAGCACCCCAAACTCCTGAGGATGATTCAGGATGACCTGTTTCACCATTTGATCCATTATGGAACTCGATCAGCCCCCCTTCTATTCTCCATGATCTGCAGTATTGTTTTGAATATTTATCACTTTCTTAGAAGGTGAGATTTTTATTTCTGTAGTTATTGATTATTTATTTGATCCAAAACTTTTTTTTTCTGAGTTATGTCTGTGTTTAATTCTGCAGGTTCATTCGTCTTCAACTAGAAGCCTTTTTCAGATTTGTAATACTGAGAGTAGCTTCTACAGGATCTTCAGTTCACCTTCAAGAAGTAGCAGTTGAAGCAATTATAAATTTCTTGAGGCAATCATCATTTATAATGGAAGTGTACGTCAACTATGACTGCCATCCTACCTGCCTAAGTGTATTCGAGGAGATTGGAAAGTTGCTATGCAAGCTCGCATTTCCAGGGGCTGTCCCTTTGACCACCATACAAGTCCAAGCCTTTGAAGGTCTAGTGATCATAATGCACACCATCGCGGAGAACATTGATAATCAAGGTGATTCATGTCCTTTTGGACCATATCCAGTTGAAATTACCGAGTATAGACCCTTTTGGGAAGAGAAGTCCAAAGACGATTTAGATTTGGAGACTTGGGTAGAAGACTCAAGAATAAGGAGAACACAGAAAAAGAAACTGTTGATTGCTAGGGACCATTTTAATCGAGACGAGAAGAAAGGTTTGGAGTACTTGAAACTTTGCCAATTAGTCTCAGATCCAGCAGATCCAAAAGACATTGCTATGTTCTTTCGCTACACACCAGAACTAGACAAGAACATGATGGGCGATTATCTTGGTGATCCTGATGAGTTTCATCTTCGAGTTCTTCGAGAATTCGCAGAAACCTTCAGATTTTCAGGTGTGATTCTTGACACAGCACTCCGTACCTATCTCGCAGCCTTTCGGTTACCAGGGGAATCCCAAAAGATTCAGCGAATCCTTGAAGCATTCTCGGATAGATTTTATGACCAACAATCCTCAGATATATTTGCTAGCAAGGATGCAGTCTTCATCCTTTGTTACTCCCTCATAATGCTCAATACTGATCAACATAATCCACAAGTTAAGAAAAAGATGACCGAGGAGGAATTTATCCGGAACAATAGAGCAATCAATGGGGGGCAGGATCTTCCCAGAGAGTACCTTTCTGAGCTTTTCCAATCAATCGCAACTAATCCAATCGCAGTTTTTGGTCAATCTGGTTTGCTAGTGGAGATGAACCCAGGCAGGTGGATGGAGCTGATGAACCAATCCAAAGTTATGCAGCTCTACGTCCAATGTGATTTTGATCGTCAGCTGGGAAGAGATATGTTTGCTTGCGTTGCTGGTCCATCAATTGCAGCTCTTTCTGCATTCTTTGAGCATTCTGATGAAGATGAGATGTTCCATGAATGCATTGAAGGATTGATGTCAGTAGCTAGGATAGCTCAGTATGGCCTAGAAGATACACTTGACGAGCTCATTGCCTCGTTTTCCAAATTCACTACATTGCTAAACCCTTATGCCTCTGCAGAAGAAACATTGTTCGCTTTTAGCAATGACATGAAACCAAAAATGGCTACTCTTGCCATTTTCACCATTGCAAACAGCTTTGGAGATTCAATTCGAGCGGGCTGGAGGAATATTGTGGACTGCTTGTTGAAACTCAAAAGGCTTAAGCTAATTCCTGAGTCTGCGATTGATTTTGATAATGCTGCCTCAGCAAACTTAAGTACTGAATCAGGTGTCATCTCTCCCTCCCACGATCCTAAATTTGGCGACAATCAGACTCCTAACGCTATTAGTCGGTTCTCACAATTTCTATCAGTAGAGAGCATGGAAGATTCATTATCTCTCGGAATGAGTGAATTTGAGCGAAACCTCAAGATTATCAAACAGTGCCGAATTGGGAGCATCTTCAGCAATAGTTCAACTTTACCTGAAGACACTGTGCTGAATCTTGGGCGTTCTTTGATATTTGCAGCGGCTGGGAAAGGTCAAAAGTTCAGCACCCCAGTTGAAGAGGAAGAGACAGTTGGGTTCTGTTGGGATTTGGTAACTGTCATTGCTTTGGCCAACATTCACAGATTCCAGACATTTTGGTCTTCATTCCATGATTATTTGCTAGTAGTTGCTCAGTTTCCTCTTTTCTCCCCTATCCCATTTGCTGAAAAGGCCATTTTATGTCTTTTCAAGGTATGTCTCAATCTTCTTTCTTCATCCAGAGCTGACAAAATCTCAGAGGAGTTGATTTTCAAATCCATAAATTTGATGTGGAAGCTCGATAAAGAAATTCTTGACACATGTTGTGAGTCCATAACAAATACAATAAGCAAGATTCTTATTGGATATCCGGAAAATTTACAAACTCATCTTGGCTGGAAATCAGCACTCCATATGTTATCTGTTTCAGGCCGACACTTGGAAACCTACGAGCAAGGTGTTGAGACTTTGATCACCTTGATGTCTGACACTGGACATGTTTCACGTATAAATTACGCTTATTGTATTGATTGTGCATTTGGATTTGTTGCACTCAAGAACAGTCCGCTAGAGAAGAACCTGAAGATACTAGACCTTCTATCAGATTCAGTGAATTTACTTATCCATTGGTACAGAAATTACTCTGATCCGGGAAGTAATCATAGCATGGTAAGCAATGCAAGCAATTCCTCGGTTGAGGACATCATAAAAGGTTCTGGCAACTATACCATGAATCTATTTATCAAACTCGGTGAAGCATTTAGAAAAACCAGCTTAGCACGACGAGAAGAGATGAGAAACCATGCAATCGCGTCGCTTCAGAAAAGTTTTACTTTGGCCGAGGAGCTTGACTTCTCACCAGTCAACTGCATCAATTGTTTTAACCTGGTTATTTTTGCAATGGTAGACGACTTACTCGAAAAGATGGTGGAATATTCAAGGCGTGAGAACGCAGAGAGGGAGATGAGAGGTATGGAAGGAACTCTAAAACTCGCAATGGAGCTCCTTACAGATGTTTACATGCTATTCCTTAAGCAGATAGCAGCCAGTCCTGGGTTTAGGACTTTCTGGATGGGAGTTTTGAGAAGAATGGATACATGTATGAAGGCTGATTTGGGAGTCTGGGGCGAGACAAGATTGCAACAAATAGTACCAAGTTTATTGAGAAGGATGATCACGAAAATGAAAGAAGAAGAAATTTTAGTGCAAAAGGAGGGTGATGATCTCTGGGATATCACCGACATTCAAATACAGTGGATTGCTCCTTCACTCAAGGAGGAGCTGTTCCCTGACGAAATATAGATGAGGACTTCCGATCCATCCATCCACAGCAGAAATACAGTGAGGCAATTATTTTCATGTAAAGAAACTTCACTTGTGGTTGCAATACATTTGTTTTGAAAAAGATCACAATTTTTAGCGGTGCCGTTTGACAACTACTATACTTGCAAGTGGATAAATATTTAAAGCTTAGTAGAGAAGACAAGGTAATCATTACACTAATGTTTTCGCCTTAACTACCCTCAAGGAACTATCATTTCTTCCTTGATCTCTTTATGAACATCTAGGCTAGGGAGGGGGGCCTGAATTTAGCAGGCAGGCAGGCAGGCAGGCAACCATCTCCCAGCTTAGGTATATGGCCATTAGAGAGCCAACACCTAATAACATTTGCTGTTTTGCAAATTGGAAGTATCGGAAAAGCATAAATGGATGCATAAACAACTCATGGGATTACTTTAAAAATGTTTTGCCTTTCGGTGACAATCATCATCGGGACCATCCGTGATGACACTGTTAAGAACAGCCAAAATCAGTGCCTTGCAACTTGCAAGTGCCCCATCTTGAATCCCTTGTAATTGAATCAAAGGCATCATCAAGGCTATTTACCCCTACCTAATCATTGGAGGACTTAACAAATATCTCCAAGGAGCCGGTACCCCTTTTCTTGGAAACAATAAAATCCCCTCTTCTATAATGATAAATTAGCATTGAAGCAACCAGAACTTTGGCTGATGAAACCTTTCACATGCCTCTTGAACAGATTTAGATGCTTGCAGCCATTGTCGGACCTGAACACAGTGCCCAGAAGGACACCACAAGTCCTTAACTGTCTGATAAACACACTCCGTATTTTCAAAGAATCCATTAGAGTAATGCTTCTCTATCCAACCCATTTCCATTCAATCTCTAGTTTTCTCTTCTCTCCACTACGTGTATTTTAAATCATTAGTTGAGGCCAATAATATGATGGCCGGGAGAAAACAGACAGCTCTAGTTATGGCTTTGTTGACTTATATGGGACTTGAGACTAGCTGACTCTCTGTTTGAGTTTTCTCCTTTGACCAACCGGTTTCATTTAGTCAGCCCTCGTGAAATACAAGAATTTATGGTGAGGAAGGGCATCAATTTTTGGGAAGGACCTATGGTGGTTTCTTGGTACTCCATGGTGCTTGTTTTTCACTGTTACTAATGTTGCGTTCTATTATGCCTGTAAAACTTGAGATTATACAGTCTTCAGTCAGAGAAATAATGGGTGATTTATGGGCCCCTGACCTTTTTTTTTCCTTTCCTTTTTTGTTTTTCACTCTCAGCCAGAATTGCATGAACAAACATGGAGTATCCGTGTGATTCACCAGAAAATACTACTTTTTTAGCTATTGATTCAACGAGGCTACGCAGATTACATAATAGTGGCATCTTAAAAGGAAATGTAGAACAGCATAAATCGTTATCAGCATCTTTAACCAGTTGAACAAGAATCTAAGCTACCAATGAAATCCCAACAATGAGAAAATGCATGTGAGATCTTTAATATAAAACTTACACATACCCATTAAATTCTGAAAAACCTTGGAAGTCCAACATAGCTAGGCTTTTTGGTAAACTCTGATTAAAGGCAGTTCTCTCTCCACACATTGTTCAAATTTCATAAGAAACTTCAAATGCCAAGAACACGGCCTTCAAAATCACTGTTACAAGAAATACCACAAGATTTATCGTAATATAGGAAAGGGTAAAACATTATAAGAAATTGCTGAAACTAAAACCTAATAAAGTAGCACTGGTGTCTTGAACAGTCAAAAATATAAACCAAATTTAAAATCTAGCAAACTATTCAGGTCACGCAAGCTAAAGACAAGAAAGAAAATGCATCTACTTCAAGAACAATCAGTTATACAATCAACAAAGCCTTTAAGTCACCGCATGAAACAAACATAACAAGTCAAGGGTAGCTCATAGGTTGACCCTCACATTATTACCAAGATAACTTGACAACCATCAACAAAAACACATTCCCATCATACAACAAAAACTTCACAGACAAGTTTCCATACCTTAATTTATCAGCATCTACATGTAACTGAGCAAAAAAAGTCACTAAAACAACCAACTGCAACTTCTTTTCAAGATCACTCTTGCTCAACATGAGTGCAACTTCTTTTCAAGATCACTCTTGCTCAACATGAGTTCAAACTATTTTCAAAGAAAAACTCTCTCCACAAAACATGGTCGCATTCCTGATTACCTTTTTGTTTTGGGCAGGAGAATTTATAGTTTTAAGGACAGAATATAGGAACAATAAACAAGACTCATCTCAGAAATTCAGGCAATCCAAATAGAGAATTACAACACCAAAGGAGATTTTGAAATCTTTGAAATTGAAATCTTTTATCTAAAATCCCATAGATCTCCAAAAGCATGCATCCATCTAAAGGAAATTTGAAGACCAACATTGCATAATATTCATATGGCCTAAACTTTAATGTACAGGAACTTTAAATGTTTCAGAGGGAGCAGCATTTACTATTGAAAGATCACACGCCCTGGAAAAACATCAGCATTTACTATTGTGTTGTATTGTCCAAATTTGCCATCACATAATATTCAGGTCTTCTAAAACTTCAATGTTTAGCAACTTTAAATATTCAAAAAAATCAGCATTCACTGTTACAAAATCAGATGTCATGGAAACTTACTGTACTCTACTGTCCAAATTTGCCAACCACAATTATCTGCCATCCTAACCTGTCATTTCAACAAGTAAAAATATATTTGATGTTTATTGCCAGGGATGTTGGTATACTAATAATTTCCATTCTAACTGAATCAAGAAAATCTGTTACTGTTAAACCTAATATGATGCCTTTGCCCTAGAATGTTAATCACTGATTCATGCTCACTTCATATCAAGAAGAAACAAAAATATGTAATGCCAGCTCTTTTCTGTTTTCAACAAGTACAAATATATTTGATGTTTATTGCCAGGGATGTTGGTATACTAATAATTTCCATTCTAACTGAATCAAGAAAATCTGTTAATGTTAAACCTACTATGATGCCTTTGCCCTAGAATGTTAATCACTGATTCATGCTCTCTTCATATCAAGAAGAAACAAAAGCATGTGATGCCAGCTCTTTTCTGTTTAAAATAACATCTCTTTATTATCAGGCTTGCAAGCACTGTATGCAAATAGAGAAAGGTTTATGATACCATTAATAAATCTCCAATTTCGAGTTAGCTCTCAACTTTCAGACTAGATAAAGGAGCAGGTCCGATCAAAGAATTCAAGACAAACTCTTTTCTTCACAGTGAGTAAGAAACACAAATATGTAGGATAAGAATGATGACACCATTAATAAATCACCAATTTCAAGTTAGCTCTCCACTCAGGCCAGATCATAGAGCAGGTCCAATCAAAGAATTTAAGACAAAACTCCATTTGTCATATTGTCCATATTCCATAAGTTGTTTATATGCGCAATCAAATTTTCCAATCATTTATATCTTCACATTTCAGAAAATCAACTTGAATTTAAATAAACAAGTTTGGTTGCTGAACTTTCAACAAGGTCAATACATCCATCTGTTTCTTGCAAATCAATTCCTTTCAGGAAATGTCAAGGTTCACTTCAACTTCTCAACCATTTTGTGCCCTGTGACACTCCATTCTACTGCTTCATTTCCATTAATTTTTTTCCAATTTCCCATGTTTACTTTTGAGGATAAAATTAATCAAGTATAATTAAGAAATCCTGTATGCAGCATTCCCTCACCAACACTAAATGCTTCACATCACATAGGACTGGCAGCCAAAATGGAGAGACAATCCAAGTAAAGAATTTCAAAAACTGTTTTACTCAATGCTGCCAAACATTGGAAATTATGAATATATGGTATGTCTACATTCAAAGCTAATTTAGGTTAGACATGTTCTTAAATTTGTCAAAGAAATATGTTCCCCAACTTAAGCCAGCAATCAAACTTTACCAGGCAATTATTGTAACTCCTTACTTCAAGCAGGGTAAAAATAACCAAATTAAGCCAGCAATCAAAACTTCAAGCCAAACAAGGAAATAAAATGTGCAGAAAATCAATCCTATTTATGTCGATTACTCAACAAAACTCCCAACAGAAAGAAAAAAAGATCAGTTACCAAAACTAAAACACAACCATTATGTAAAGTATGCAAACACCTACCTATATTATTTGCTGATATTCCCTCCAGAAACATCATCATCATCAGAATTGTCTTCATCCTCCTCATCATCATCTTCTTCTCTTATTTTGGCAATCTCCGCCTGCGCCCTATCCAAAATTTGCTTCTTCTGCAACTCCAAATCCATTTGAAACTCAATCCTCATCCTTTCCAATTCCATCATCTGCTCCCTCTTACTGCTCTCAATCTTCCCATATATCTCCCCAAACTTCTGCACCGATTCAGCCAACACTCTCAACCCCTTCATCCCATCATTCCCAGCACTCCCTCCTTCCTCTTCTTCCTCCTCCTCCTCCTCCGACTCACACGGACTATCCCTCATCTCATCATTCATATTGGCACGATCCAAATACACGCGTGTATCCATAAAAACGTACTCTCCAGAATCCACTCCACAAGCTAAACTAAACCCACCGACAGTTCCAGATTCTTGCTTCATTAACATATCCATTTTATTAAAATAAGCCCATTTGCTAAAATTGCCCCCTTTAGCCTTCTCTTTTTTGTACCTCCTCTTCAAAACATCCATCATTTGCCTACACTGTGCTTCATTTCTTTCAATCTTCGAAGTCTCTGACACTTTCTCAGCAACATCAACCCAATCTTCAGATCTTAGGCTGTTCCTTCCCAATTGCAAGAACTTATCACCCCACACCTCCAAAAGAACAAATTTCTCATGTTCGCTCCATTCCACCGCAGAATTCCCATCTCCATATGCCAATAATCTGGGGTTTCTCGGAGCAAATTCATAATTCGAAACTGGGTTTTTCAGCCTTTGCCTCTTTGGGTATCTTTCAAAAGCCTCTTCGTTTCGTTGAAACTTGCGAGCATAGCCGCCTCCAGGGTTGTAGCTGCTGTCGTTCTTGTCCAGGAATTCATCGTCCAACTCGTCGCCGTCTTCGTCAACGTCGAGGTAATCGTAATCGTAATCGTAATCGTAGTTGTAGTGAAGAGTTGGGGTTTGGCGCTGAGGATATAAAGGGTGTTTTTTTGATCGATTCAGAGAATAAGATTTTGGTGGGTACCTTGGATCGTCTTCAATGTAGTCCATTGCTTCTTCTACCTTTCGTTGTATCACCTAGTTGTACTTCATTAACCTTATAGTATTATCTGGGTAAGCAAAAGACACAACAGGCAACGAATTTGGGGATTGCTCTGGATATGGATATCGATATGGAAATGGTGGAGCTGAGGGTATCGACGACAAGAAGAAACAAGTAACAACGAAGAAAGTAAATTAAAACCAAGGCCCAACCAAGGAAGCCAATCACAATAGGGTCTATGGCAATTTCACCCTTCCACTACTTATATTTTCCATTCCCTACCATCATCAGATCGGAATTTTATACAATTTGTTTTG
>Ga0325403_1005128_pt1 | contig 12300 bp, 5 predicted proteins | sample PopdelMetagenome_19_FD_205665 | JGI IMG/M metagenome (GOLD analysis project Ga0325403, IMG submission 205665) | Populus deltoides microbial communities from Bellville, Georgia, United States - Xylem-PdKOR-R4 | ecosystem: Host-associated > Plants > Phyllosphere > Stem > Wood/Secondary xylem...
TTAGAATATAGTTCGGAATTTGGATCAATTGATTCATGACAGGTTTTCTATTATATCATCAATAAAACGACCCAAAGAAGAATGCGAAGATCCACCAGGCATCAACGTTTTTTCACTTATTCTGCTCATCTCCTTTACCTTCTTTCTTATTTCTTTATCTTCCTCCATAAGATGTTTTATTGCTTTTATTATATCATCAGCATTTACAATGATTTCATCATCTCCTTGAAGATTCATCGTATAATCCATCTTAATTTCCACCCCTAACCCCAACTCAATCACCATATAAAAGGCATTAAATTGTTGCTCAGCATACAATGGCCAAGTGGCAATTGGAACACCAAACCATACGCTCTCTAGGATAGAATTCCATCCACAATGTGATGCAAATCCTCCCACGGCTTGATGGGCCAAAATATCCACTTGTGGAGCCCATCCAATCACCTTCCCGATCTTAGCTGTTCGATCTAAAAACCCTTCTGGTAAAACTTCTTGAAGATTCTCATAATCACTCGGAGATTTCAATTTACCACTCGGTGAAGGTTTACGTAGGGACCATAAGAATCGATGTCCACTACGTTCTAGTGCACAAGCGATCTCTTTCACCTGTTCTGACCTAAAACTTCCTAGACTCCCAAAGCACAAAAACAGAACCGATGATGGAGCCTGATCATCAAGCCATTCCATGATGTCCCTATAATTCTTGCTCCCATCTGATCCCGCATCACGATCATCTCCTTCATGTTTAACAATTGGTCCCACTGCATACACTGGTGGGGTCTTGCCATTGGAAAGACTGTTAACAGCATGCGGTTCAAGCTCTAAAAATGTATTTATCAAAATACCTTTGGCTTCCGTCAATCCTCCTGCAATCTCGAGAACAATAGGGAGCGTCTCTTTCACGAGTGACGATAAAGGCAAGCATTTAACAGGAAATGAGTTCGCCAAGCTCGGAATTTCCAACTCAGCATCCGAGTTTCCGAGCTCAGTGAGGTCCACTCCCTGCTCATCATGAAGATCCTTAAGATGTAACACGCAACCAAGATAAGCAGCGTCTGAGGCACATAAAGCGTACCATGGAACATCAAATTCATTAGCCAGATCTTTCAGTCCTGTAGCATAAGCATCAAAAATAAACCCGGCAAATTGAGGAGAGTCAGGGCTCAACTCGGACTGAGTTTTGATCTTGGAAACATATTCTCTGAAAAGGGGTTTTTGGCCTTCATACACAGAAGTTATAAACTGTTTAGGGGGTTTAGTATCTGATGACTCAGCACTGGGCAAGATAATGACTCGCAGACGATCAGGGAGTGTTGATGCAGCAAGTGACTCGTTGTATTTGGTAGCGACAGGGTTACGAGATGGATATATGAAGATAGTTGTGGAAAGGCGATCATCACGCTGAACAAGAAGCTTAGCTATCTCTACTGCTGAAACAATATGGCCCCTGGCAGGTATTGGGATTAACACCAACTCTGCTTTCTTCATTTCTTTGCTAGATGTTTTTGCTCTAAGGATTTCTTACAGAGAACAAATGTGTGGTTTGCTGATCAGTATTTTGAGGAACCGGTCCTGATCTTGTCGGAAATATAAATATCGATGGCCTAGAATTAGAGTGATGTCATGGCTTTGCCGGCAGTGAACCATATTCATTATTGATAGAAAAGGGCTCCTGTCGTTAGTCCAAAGGAACAGCAGTGTACTTGCAACTTTTGTCACATTTTTTTAATATAAATACTCTCCCACACTGTAGAACCCCAACCTTGTCTTGTAACCATGCTTTAATCCTATAGGTTTTGTTAAGATATTTGTTTCCAGTTTTGTTAGATTTATTGAGCCTCCATTGGCTGAGACCTAATAAACTGCACAAGGAAAACATAAAAAAAAAATTGGGAATTTAAAAACTTTTGGGAAATGAAATTACGACTTGTAATTTTGAAATATTATGTATGTAAATTATTTTTTTCTTGAGAAGTAATTTCATATTATGAATTCTTATTATTTACAACTTTTCATACAATTCAAATCATAAAGAAATGATAACGGTCATTTCTTCAAAGCATAAAGCATAAAGAAATGATAACGGTCATTGGTGAATAATTTTCTCTTTTTTTTTAAAGCATAAAGAAAATTTTTTTTTTTAAATCTTGTATTATGCCTCACCCTTCACTTAAATTTTAAAATTTTATTGGTGGCTATTTTTTTAAAATTTAAAATTTTAAAATTTAAAATGATAACGGTCATTTTTTCAAAGCATGAAAGTTTTTTAAAAAAATTTGAAAATCTAAATTTAAAATATTGGCGGTTTTTTTCAAAGTTTGAATTTGAATTTATTTTTAAAAAATTAAATTTTTAATAGTAACATATAAAACTGAAAATTAAAAATATTCATATAAATAAATTTTAAGTTTAATTTTAAATTATATCTTTTAACTTTCATATTACTTCATTAAATAAATTTTAAGTTTAATTTTAAATTATATCTTTTAACTTTCATATTACTTCATTAATTTTATATTATTTTTACAAATTACTTGTCGCACATCCCCCGCGCTGCGTCCGATTCATGGCGATTTTTTTTCGTTTGTTTTTGCTTGATTGGTTCTTTGGAGTCGTCATCTAGTATTTTGGTCATTAGGAACCCTAACTAGTCTTTTAGAGATTCTAAGGTAAGGAACTGGTTGAGTAAAGGGAAAGTATTAGCACCCCTAATACACTCTACCTAAGGTAAGCTGCTTGGTGTTTGGTTCGCTCTATAATTGCTATGGTATTTGGTGTTTTCTAATTCTATCAGTTTTTCTAAGTTTGATTCAAACTAAATTTATTAAGATAGAAATCCTAGGAGAGTCCATGTGCTTTAAAAGCTCATTTTTCCCTTTAGTATTTCAAGAGTTTAGGACTCGTAAATCGCAAGGAAGAGGGACAAAAATTTAGAAATCTAGGGCGCTTTTAAAAAAAACCTATTTTTTTTAGTGTTTTATACTCTCATGGCTCGTAAACCGTGAAGTAAAATTTTTTGAAATGTCCTCGATTATAATCAAGGTTTCCTTCAAGGATGTGTGCGGATTTATTATTCCCAATAATATTTTGGATATTCATCCTTTAAGGATTTCTTTATCCAAACATTAGCGGTGAATAATAGATGAATTCCCCCCAAAATAAGATTTTTATATTTTTTGGAATATTGGTCAATACCCTTTGGAGTTTTATAAACATGTTGTAAAATTCAGAAATGCAAGAAAATAATTTTTTGTTGTGTTTAAGAAATCCATGCGAAAACACATTTTTCGAAACTTCAAATATTTTTTATATATATAAAAAAAGAGAATTCAAAACATGTTAGAGTATTGGCCATATGCAACACTCAAGAAAACAAATTTTGATATATATATATATGTGTGTGTGTGTGTGTGTGTGTGTGTGTGTGTGTTTGCCGCAGTTGCGACGAAAAACCGAGTATTCTAAATACGAGAGTGGTATATATTTTTTTAACATAAAGAAAAATTCGGGGGCGCAGCATTTATAATTCGAAGAAGGCTGGTGAATATTGTTCGAGTGTTAATTCACTTGAAAACTCAAAACAAAAAAAAAATGCATGCTGCGGGATGAAAGGAAAAACAGACCTGGGAATGGAAGAGAAGAAGCTGCAGCGACGTTGTTTGTTTGTTTTAAATATTTTCCTGCAGATCCTTTTGCAGCTAATAATAACCAGAGACCGAAAGACTCACTTGTGCCTCCATAGCTACTGGTAGATGACGGGAGAAACAAGGATGCTGAAGCTGATGTGCTGGTGAATTGAACATTCTTCTTCTTTTGCTTTTATTGGTTTCCCTGTCGCCTGCCTCTCCTTTCTCCTCTCTTTTGTTTCTTTCACAGTGACGAAAGGATGTATGGGAACCAAAGGCTCTATGGATCAAAGAACGAAACCCCTCTGTTCCCCTGTTACCTGCGTTTTTACTAACTCCCTGCCTCTCGTGTTTTTCTTTTTTCTTTTGTTGTGTTCGTTTTTCTTTCTTTTCTCTCCGTTTTTTCTCTTATTTTTCTGCTCTCCTTTGCTGCTCTTTTTCCTCTATTCTCTCCTCTCTTTTCTTATTTTCTGCTCTCTTTTTCCTGCTCCTGTTAGGTCATTAGAAGGGCTTATATATAGTCTAAATATATCTCTATTTAGAAAGGATTCAATACATTAATCCTGGGACGCAAATCCCTACTGATTTGCAGTAAAAAAACGCAAAAAGAAAACTGCAATATTCTGATTTTGTGTTGGTGCTTTACGTCTGATTTCTTTCCAGTTTTAGAGGAGGGTGTGGCTCTTTTCTTTCCTTCCATAGGGCCAGCTACTCCCTTTGAAATGAGGCAAGAAAAAACGTGGTTGCAGCTCCAAAAATCAGGCATGATGATAAAGGAAAAACAACAGGAATTTACAGCAAAAAAAGGAAAGAAATCAGATGGAGGGTGCAGCTGCAAAGTCTCATTTTCCTTATTCAGTGTGGAAAAAATCCTGTCATTTATGATGATCCAACCCCCCTCTCCGGTTTTCAATATCCTTTTTCAATTCAATCCCTCATTTTAACCTTTTTTGATTCAGTCCTTGGTCCAAAAAAATCCTTCGAATCAGTCCCGCAAACTTGGGGCTATATCCATCCTGCGGCTAAATTTTCTGCCTTCATGTTAGATATTCAAATGGGAATACCTTGAGCTTCTGATATCTAAATCAAGTGATTCAAAAGCCCAAATTCATCTACGCATCTAGGACTACAACTTTGATGAAGGAGTCGAAGTGAGACAAAATCTTTTTACAGAACAGAATCTAGCAGTAATTTGGTTGGTCAAAAGGAATCTCTGGGTCTAACTCAAAAACTGACGAATGCCGAGAATCCTGATATGACTGACAGTATGAACTAAGAACAAAAATCACAAAAACTAGGCCAAAAATAGAGTTTTTTTAGTGCAGACTGGGGTCAATATCCTTATCGCGGCAGAATTCTCTGCCTTTACGTTAGATATTAAAACGGGAATATCTTGAGCTTCTGATATCGAAATCAAACGATTCAAAAGCCCAAATTATCTACACGTCTAGGACTACAACTTTGATGAAGGAGTCGAAGTGAGATAAAATCGTTTTAGAGAACAGAATCTGGCAGTAATCTAGTTGGTCAACAAGGTTCTTCATCTGACAATGCTGAGCATCCAAATCTGACTGAGAATCTGCCCTAAGAACAATGATCTCTAGGACCCAATAAAGGTGTAGGTCAATTTTTCAACATGTCACGAGTGAAAGAATATAGCTAAGATAATCAGATATCGTACGAAACCAAATTAGAATCAGAGCCTAATTTGGAACAAAAAATTACATAGCAGCAGAACCATTTTTTAGTGTAAATTCTAAGGGATTTATTCAACCTTAAAGGCCAGATAAAAAAAAGGAACAAATTTAGCATTATGAAGACTCCTGATTTATCTAAGAAAAACCTGACAATTTTGGCAGCAAAGGGGAAGGATAAAGAGAGCATAAAACAGCTTAAACAGGGTTCAGAAAAAAAATATTTCTTTCTCCTCCACTTTTGTCAATTTTCTAGCAAACATGAGCTACACTCCTACACTCGGTTCAAAACAGGTATACACCATCTCCAATACGTGGGGTCCAAAATTGAGTAACAACATTACTCATATTAATTATATAATTAATAACATCATAATTATATTATATATAAAATATCTAAATTAGTTATATAATTATATTAAAATTAATTTAACATGAAATATATTAAAATATAATTAGTTTTTCTAAATAGTTTTTTACCATTGGAATATACATAATTAAAAAAAAATTATATTTAAAAAGTTATTTTATCGATTTATCTTTTTAATTTAACATTTTACATTGAAGATGCTCGTAGTTTCAAGTCAGGTTAAAAGTAGCCCATCAAATTGGCTGGCATTTTTAGATTCAAGTGAGAAGTAGTCGAAGATAATTTACTTTTAATCTCTATACATAGAGGCAATATATGTAATCTTGAGCTTGTGTTATATATGCCAGAGAAGGTGCGCTCCTGAAATAATTCAACAGCGGTAGATATCCAATCCAACAATTACGCTCTTTCTTTCCAGTTTCTCTAGTCTTGCTTCCTTGTCATCAATCACGGTGGTCCACGAGGAAGATTGCCGTAATATTCTCAGCTTTTAATATATTATCAGCGCTCACAATTATTTCAGTATAGAGATTCACCGAGTGAATACAAATTAATTATTCTTATTAAAATAATTGCGTTATTTTTTAAAAAATATAGACCTCATCGTGGATGTTTAGCCAGGTTAAACTGCCAGAATTAGGCTCTAAATCATGTAGATCATCGACTCATCGGGATAGACTAAGTTCAATGACTATGCATACAAACCCTACCAATAATACATTTTAATTTCCACAATCAACTCTAATTCAATCACCATCTGGAAAACCAACTTTAATAAAGCATCAAACTGTTGCTCGTCGGGTAAAGACCAGTGGCAACTGGAAAACCAAATCTTACTCTCCGGTGTAGAATTTTACTCACAGTGTGACGCGAACCCTTCCACAGCTGGATGTTTCGTGACATGATGATTAGATCTAGCTATAGGCGCATATACAAAACAAAACAAAATGGTCTCCATCCTAATTCCTAACACATCAAGATTGAGAATTTTTAAAAGAAAATCACCACATTAAAAAAAAAAATTAAAAATTAGCATTGGTGATTTTTTTTTTTGGAAAATAGTATATTTCAGTAAAAACCACAGTTTTCAAGCATGGTATTTTCAAATGCCCTACTTAAAAACTATGCTTTTAGTAAATTATATTATTTTTAAAATATTTTTATTTTATTGCTAATGCTAGTTTGAAAAAAAAAAATCAAGCCACGCAAGAAAGAAAAAAACACCAAGATGTATATGCTTTGATAAAAGAGAACTTTTACAAGAATCTTATACTTGGAATTTGAGTATTTTTTTTTATGTTGATTTACAATCTATTTATTTTTATGTTTCTAGTTTATTTAGATATATTGATATTAAAAATATTTTTTAAAAAATAAAAATATATATTATTTTAATATATTTTTAAATAAAAAAAATAATTTAAAAAATAATCAGTCCTCCATTTTCAAACCCGAATAATCAGTTATCTATAGTATTAATTAATACATGCATATCCACTACAAATTTATTATCTAGTCTCACGCGATTGCTTTTTTCGAGTGATTGGAGCTAACACTATAATAATTTACTTAAAAAAAACAGGGGAAACAAATTGGTCTTTTTTCTTTCAAAAATCGTCTTTAATGTTAAAAATACCACTTAATTCATCCGTTTTTTCGGTCTCAAAATAGTTGTAGTTTTTTCTTAGTTGTAAAACTTTATTTGGGGTTAGTTCTAATTTTTATTTTTTAAAAAAATAAAATAATATTATTTTAATAAATTTTTTATAAAAAAAAATTGAATGGGCTAAGGTTTGGGATTTGACCGGTCTCCTCTACTGCATCAACGGATAATAGTAAATCCGCGACTTGATTAGGCACGACTGGGTTTGTCTAGGGAACCCAGTCTAACCCCTTCACACACGTTACATAAGAAAATGAATGTTGATTTTGCTGCAAAAGGACAAAAATGTCACATATCAACTTAGCAATAGTCAAGCACCAAGTTGTCTCCAGTTAGAAACCTTCAAGTTATGCCCATCAAGCATAAGTCAAAAGCAACGAAAATAATGAATAAAGGAAGAAATCAATTGATGATAATAACCTCATGAACGGTGTAATCTTGCATCCTGGATTTTAACAGCTTATTTTTAATATTTATATTATATAACCTCATTTAATTCATTAAAATTAAATAATATAAATATTATATATGATAATAAATCAAAAACCTCATAAATTGATATCACATATCATGTGCAGGTTTAAATTTTTAAAGCTCGTTTAACCTGACACAACTTATATTACTCAATATAAATAACTTGAATTATTATTATAAATAATATTATCCTTTCTCTCTCTTTTCATTTCTTTATTTTATCGCTCTCACACTCATAATTATTTCTTATTCTTTTTCACTTCTCTTTATTTCTTGCTTTTACATAAATTATAGTTGTTCTTTTTAAAGTTTGATATGATTAAGTGACAATACATTTTACAATTAAATTTTTTGATATTTAGTAACCAAGAGACCATGAAAAAACAAATAAAAATTTCAAGAATTCATATTAAACTTTTAGTTACTTGGTCAAATCACAACCCTCAAAGCATTTTAAAGCCTCTTCCTATTAGTTTATTTTTATATGATATTATTCCCTTACTTATTAATAAATTGTTGATTATTATTTTTGTTTTATTTTGTTTTTATTTGAAAAATATAATAGTTTTATGTTGTCCCTATTATATTTATTTTAGATGTTTTATTTAGTTTCAATAGTTGTAACCTAATATGTTTTTAAAGATCGTCGACGAATAAGCGAATTAATATAATTAACTTGTGAATATCTATAATATTTATAAAAATTTTAGCCCAACCTGATATATTCAATTCGCTCAGATATAATAAAAAAAATTGAGTAAATCAGTTTATATTTTATAAAATATTAAAAATTAAATTAGATATAATTATCAATCAAAACCTGATCTACTATATCCAATTTGCTCAAACATAATTACTCGAGTTGCGGGTTTGGAAGGTTAATTCAACATTGAGTCCATCATGATTGATTAAGAATTGAACTTCATAATTTCTTCTGATTTGCTCTTTAAAGGGTTATCTTAGTCTTATAACTAAAGTTGTGGAATTGGCAAGTTAATTCATGTTAAATCCAATTGTTTTTTTTTCTTTTTTTTATATGAGGTTATATCAGTCTCATGATATAAACACTAGATAGAATTTAGAAATTAAAAAAAAAACTTAATTGGAAAATAAAATTTAATTAATAATAATAAAACAAATGAGTAACAACATTTTTATGAACGTTGAAGTTAATATATACAGACAGACTCTACGTGTTGGTCTTAGAACTATATATATGATTAAATGAATAATATCAATACGAAAAATCCTATAAATACACCTTCAAGTTTTTTAAAAAAGAAAAAAAGAAAGGCAACAAGAGGAAAGGAGAAAAAGAAAAGAAAAGATAAAAAAAGGGATAAATATCAATTAAAAAAACACAAGTGTAGAGGTTCAAGAGTCTAAATAAAAGATTTCTTAGCTTTACAAGTTTAGAAAAGGCAAAATTTCCAAAGAAAACCAAGAGAGAAGTTATTCTAAGTATACTTTTCTGATATAAAAATAGATCCTTTGTGGACTGATCTTGATGTTTTTTTATTTATTTTTATTTTATATTTATGTTTATAAGCATAAAAAAAATTTGAACGCTCAACAAGTAATATTGTATTCACCTCTTTGTTGCTGTGTTTTTATTTAATGATATTTGTTTTGACCCTCTTTTTTATGTTTTTGATACATTAAAGTTGTTATTTAAATTTATTTTTGATATATAATGTTGTTTTAGCTTTTGTTTTACTTAAGCTATGCATGTTAAAGTATGAGTGTTTTACCTTAAATTTATTAGGTTTGTTCGTGCATAAAATAGGTTCAGAAAATCAATTTTGAATCCATATTGTGTGAACATATAATCTGTTTTAAGTTTGTGTTGTTTTGGATTTGATACCTCTTACTTGGTTTTAATGTTTTAATTTTTTTTTGTTAGTTTTTTTATTCAAACATATTTGTGTATGATATTGTGACTTGCTACAATAATAATAATAATAATAATAATAATAATAATAAAGCATGTTTAAAAATCCAAAAATACCCATTTCTAGGCTTGGCAATGGCTATAATTTTTGTTTTTTTGTTTTGTTTTGACAATGTGCTTCATATTCTTAGAAAAAACATTGTCTTAGCCTCTAGACAGTGATCAATTTTGGTCCATTTACTTGTACATACACCTTCTTTATGCATAATTAACCAATAATCTAGTGTTTATTCGCATCAATAACATGTTTAAATGGTTTTTAATTAGTTTTGAACCAAAACCCATTTTGATTAAATCATTATGATTACTTAATAATTGAAATGAATAGACACTAGATTATTGATCCTTGTATGACTTCGTTGTGGCCCAATCTAGTTTGATTTGGAACCCACATTGCTAGGTTCATTTTGGATATTCATGGTGTTCTTTATTTTTTTTTGTTTGATCCATTTTGTTCAAGATTTTTTGAATTTTTATGTTTTTTAGGTGTTTCATCTTTTTTTTTGCTTTCATTTTGTTTTTGATTGTTTTTCAAGTCAAACCATAATTTTGATTTGGTTTATGATTGAATAAAAAATTTCGGGTCAACTCGATAAAAAAAATTGGGTCAAAAGGTTTGATACCGTATTTGACTTGCCATAATTTTTGTTAAAGGATTTTTTAGTTTAAGAGTGTGTTTGACAAACACCCTTTAAGCCTATTTTTGATAGTTTTATTATGAAAAACAAAATGAATTTTTACCAAACAAGGCCTTAAAAATATAAAATAAAAAATAAAAAAACTTTTCTTGCATATGGCTAAAAATCCTAAAGTTATTTAAGCATCTTTTTTTAAAAAAATCTAAAATATGTTGACATGTTTTTCTTAAAAAAAAATATTGTATGGATTTTACAACAAGTTTGTAAATTTCCAAAAAACTTTGGCCTACATTTCAAAAATATTATTTTTTTTATTTTGTTTCTTTTAATACACGAGATTATAAACTTATGCATAAGATATATTCTTGATATTAAATAAAAAGAAAAATAAATTTTGTTGGCATTAGAATGGTTAAGTTTTTAATTTTATAAGATAAGGATCTCCTCACTTAGGAGGACTTTTCTTAAATCTTAGACGGACTAACGGTTAGAAAACATAATTTTTTCTTAGTTTATATGAGATAAATAAACAATGCAGCTTACTTCAGGTAAGATTTATTAGTGGTGTTAATATCTTCCTGTTACGTAATCAGTCCAATTTACTAGACTCTAAGACCAGTTAAGGTTCCTAATAACCAAAATACTAGATGACAACTCTCATTTTTTTTTTCTACTTATAAAGGACAAGAATTCCTTATTTTTTCCACCCACATCATTCTTAGCTATCCCGATCTGGGAGGATGATCGTCACAACACCATACACATGCGATAGTATCAATGAGTGATATGTATATCTTACACATCATTAATACACCTAGAAGTGTCGACAGTTAACCATAACATTTTATGTTAATGATTATAAAAAAAAACAAATGAAGGCCCTAAGCCCAAGGCCTAGAAAGATTGTTAGCTGTATATCCATTTGGGCTTGGAATGATACTGAGCCTAGAGATATTAGATCTAATTACTTGCCAAACTCATGTGTCTTTGGGATTAGCGTGTAATTAAACTCAAAGATATTAGGTCTAGCAGCTCGTCAGACCCACATATTTTTGGGCTCAATGCGTAACTAAGCTCAAGTATGTTGGATATGACAGCTCACCAAACTCACGTGTATGTGAGCTCGACCCGTAACTAAGCCTAAAAACATTGGGTCTAGTATCTTTTCAAATTTATGTGTACTTGAACTTAACAAATAGCTGAGCCCAAGCAACCGAGTCCTAGAATATTTATTATGATAATTGACTAAAGTTATATATATCAAAGCTCAATGGATGATTAAATCCAAGAATATTAAGTTATCACAGCCCTTTTAAACATTGAATCAGGCCAAAACAACACCTGAGCACACACATATATTAGAGAAAAATATTAAAAAAAACAAACTGTTCTTCAGTGATTGGTTGAGAAAATCACTGGGGACTGCTAGTGTTTTTTTTTTTTTTAGAAAGGACAAGAGATATCGAGAGTCACAGTTAAAGAAAACAGTAATCAACCATCAATATCATTCTTACTACATAAATTGTTACAAATAAATCTCAAACCGATACAATCTTATTCTTAAAAAAAAATATATGGCAAACCATTCCTTTTTTCTTTTTATGAAAAATTGCTTAGATTTTGGAACAATTGATTTAAGATATGTTGTCTATCATGTCATCAATTAGACGACCCAACGAAGAGAATGAAGATCCACCATCCTTCAAGCTTTTCTCACCTATTCTGCTCATCTCTTTTACCTTCTTTCTCACTTCGCTATCCTCCTCCATGACATGTTTTATTGCTTTCACTATATCATCACAGCTCACAATTATCTCATTATCACCAAGAAAATCCCTCCTGTAATCCATTTTAATTTCCACAGCTAATCCTAAGTCAATCACC
>Ga0325403_1005129_pt1 | contig 12299 bp, 8 predicted proteins | sample PopdelMetagenome_19_FD_205665 | JGI IMG/M metagenome (GOLD analysis project Ga0325403, IMG submission 205665) | Populus deltoides microbial communities from Bellville, Georgia, United States - Xylem-PdKOR-R4 | ecosystem: Host-associated > Plants > Phyllosphere > Stem > Wood/Secondary xylem...
TGTACCTGGCCATCAACAAGGAATATAATGACAGATGATTCTTCCACAGCTGCAGTAGCTTGTTTCTCAATCATAGAGGGCATTCTAGCAACTGCTGCCTCTCTCGAGGCAAGTGGAATCCCATCCATGCCAATGGTTGTTGAGATAGCCAAATCTTCCATAACATTAGCTTGTGACTTTGATACTGTGACAACACCTCCAGTATCCACCACCATAAATTCATGTTCTCCCCAAAAAGATCTACCATACAAACGGTCCCGAGTAACCCCAGGTTCATCCACCACAATTGCCCTATTCTCCTACAATTTGTGACGCTCAAATCAACACCGATGATAATTATGTATCTACAACTTCCAAATTCTATTTCCCGAATATTCGAAACTGTATTAAAATAAAAGGAAATAGAAGCTCCAATTTGAATGAATAAATTACCCCAACAAGACGGTTGAATAGCGCTGATTTACCAACATTTGGCCGTCCAACAATTGCAACTTTTGGAAGAAGATGGTCAGGGATCTGCAGATAGAAATTCAAGTGTTCGAAGTCAATGAAGACCAACAATGTATTCTTTCAGTTCACTTTTGGACTTAGAATCTTCAACATTTTTGCAGTAAATTAATGAACTTTACACAAATTTAAACTAAATATAAATATACCTTCCATTTTTTTAATAACTTGTAAAATCCTACTTTGTACACCTCACCGAAAAGTGGTTAGAAAGAAAAGTAAAATCAATGCATAAATTTAATTCCAGTAATCAGAAGATAAGAAAAAGGAAACGGACTGAATAAATTAGAAGGAAAAAAAAGGGAAAGAAAGAAAGAAGAGTTAACAAACATCTTTAGAAGTAGCTTTTTTTCGCTTCTGCTTCCTACTTTCCCTTTTCTCATCAGTGTCATCTTCTACAAAATTAAGATATGGTATTTATTAGAGAATTATAAAGATAAACTCATGGAAGGAAGGAAGGAAGGAAGGAAAGGCAGCACCGATTGTTAATTGGCGAGACAAGGAGGTAGATAACTCTTTAACGGCGAATTTAGCTTCTTTCTCGAGGTCTTCGATATCAATTTCACTTTCATATTCATCGATTTCTGTTTCACTAACGATATCTTCTTCTTCTTCTTCTTCGACTTCTTCTTCTTCGAAATGTTGAGTGGTGTTGGCGGAGGATTTGAGAGGGGTTAATTTGGGGAAAGAGAGAGAAGAGAGGAAGGAAATGGGAGGATTATGTGAGGAGAGGAGGGAAAGGGAAGTTTTTTTGGGAGAGAGAGGAAATGGAACTGAAAATGGGAAGGAGGAGGAGGAGGAGGAGAAGAGCTTGCTTACTGTACCTGTAGCTGCTGCCATTTTTTGAGATGGATGGTTAGTTTGGCGGTGGCGGTGGTTTATGATTCATTCGCGAGGGGTTTATCTTCTTTGCGTTGGGGTTTTATTTTATTTTGGCGCCTTCCAAATGACGACATGCCGTTTCTTCCCAGAAATAAAGGTTCGCTATCAGATCACTAGTGGTAGTAATGCTCCTAGTATCATTAGCAGTAATTTAACCATTGCAACCTGTCACAGCAAGGCTTGATCTCCAAAATTCCGAATTGCATGAAGAATGTTCTAATTACATGGCCCTAGCCGGTTACATTGCCGGTGGTTTGCTCTAGGAAACCACCGCCTGCTGCTGCTTGTAAGCATGCCCTAGGACCCTTCGCCTACACAAGGTTGATTGGGAAGACCAGCGTCCTAAATCTACCCTTCCATGCAATAACTTTTCACCAACTCTTGTAAAGTTCTCTCAAGTTTTTCACGATTGGAATATCTGCAACCACTCTGCTTCATATTTTGCAAGTTAATTTACTGGGAATCCGGAGATTGTTTCTCGTTGATATGCCCACTTCTTTTTACTAGCTTGTGACAGCAACTCGGGTTTTCGGCTGATACCATCCTTTTGAACCGATTCCTTGCCAGAAGTCTCTGGTTTTACTTTTACCTTAACTGGTTTCCCAAGCTATGATTTATCTTCTAATCTTGCTAATTCAAAAGCCTTTTGGCATACTGGAAATCCTTGATCATCCCAGGCCTCCAAGATTACACCAGAAGCTAAGCAAGTTCTTCCCTCGTAAAAAGCAGTAAACTGCCCCGCTGCTAGACCTTGATCATCTTCACACAAGTGGGCAACTGCAACCTCTTCATGGCCATGTACACCAAGTTCTACCTTCACTCTGCAATCATAAAATGCAGGGCCATGTCTGGCCTAAAAAGATTCAAGAGAGTCGAGCTTCAATATGTCAGCATTTGAGAACAATACACTCTAATAGGTACGGCATGAATATTCAAATGTTGAATAAATAGGACTACAAGGTTGCCAACTGAATAGAAAGACAAACATTCATGGACGGAAATGTGCAAGATTGTTTATCAAGAATAAATACAGAACTCTCTCTTCCTTACACTTAAGCTGATTGGTCTCGTCAGGAGGAGACCCGCTAAGCCATCTCAAGGAGCCAACACGGAATGTTTTTAACATCCTTCTCTACAACATACCTGCAAAGTGGGTGAAGAAAACCCAACATAAATAAACCATGGCCTCAAAATTTGAAAACGAGATACAAAGACTGATAATAAAGCCAAAGAGACATAAACAAAGATCAGGAAAGTTCTCTCTTAATTACCATATCCTTCTAGAGTTCTAAAAATACTAAAACAAAATTAATTTAAAATAAAAGAAATTCAAAAAAAAAAAAAACAGGTTCAACTTTAATGTCAAAGGAGGTAAGGGAGAAGGGTAGACGACATGTCTGCCATAAGGGTAGACTTTAATGTCAAACATGCCTTGCTGTCTGAGGTTTTTCTGTTATGAGATAAGGAGGTAAGGGAGAAGGGTAGACGACATGTCTTCTAAACTTCTACCGATATTTTAGTTGAAAGACAACCCTATATTACGTAAGCCGCTTCTCTGTTATTCCTCACTTCCTTTCTTTCTCTCTTAAACCCTAGAGAGAGAGGGCCTCCTGCTTGCGGCGCTCCCTTCTTCTTCCTCTCTTGCTCCCGGCAAGGTGAGTCAGCTTCTCTTCTCTTCTCGAAACATTTATTTTCTGCTCTTGTTAGATTCTTTTTACTTTGCAACTGTTTTCATTCGTTTATTTTTTTTGCTTGTTTTTAGTTCTTTCCATGGATTAATTTTTGGGGTTTTTTATATGTTTGTCATCAAGAAAATTGCTACCAAATCCCATTTATATTTGAATATGTGCATCTGTCTTACAGGATAGAAAGAGTACAAAGATGGTGCAGTATAATTTTAAGAAGATTACAGTGGTCCCTAAAGGGAAGGATTTTATTGATATCATCCTTTCTCGGACTCAAAGGCAAACACCGACTGTTGTCCATAAGGGTTATGCTATTTCTCGGCTCCGGCAGTTTTACATGCGGAAGGTGAAGTATACCCAGTCGAATTTCCATGAGAAGCTTTCGACAATCGTTGATGAGTTCCCTCGTCTTGATGGTATCCACCCGTTTTATGGCGACCTCCTTCATGTGCTATACAATAAGGATCATTACAAGCTTGCCCTTGGTCAGATTAATACTGCCAGGAATCTTATTAGCAAGATTGCTAAAGATTATGTCAAGTTGTTGAAGTATGGTGATTCGTTGTATCGGTGCAAGTCTTTGAAGGTTGCTGCGCTTGGCCGAATGTGCACTGTTATTAAGAGGATTGGCCCGAGTTTAGCTTACTTGGAGCAAATCAGACAGCATATGGCAAGGCTACCTTCAATAGATCCAAATACCCGGACAGTCTTGATTTGTGGGTATCCTAACGTTGGGAAGAGCTCTTTCATCAACAAGATCACCAGGGCAGATGTGGATGTTCAACCTTATGCATTCACTACCAAGTCACTCTTTGTAGGTCACACAGATTACAAGTATCTGAGGTACCAAGTGATAGATACACCGGGGATTTTGGATCGGCCTTTTGAGGATCGTAACATTATTGAGATGTGCAGCATCACAGCTCTGGCACATCTTCGAGCTGCTGTGTTATTCTTCTTGGATGTCTCTGGGTCATGTGGCTATAGCATTGCTCAACAGGCTGCTTTATTTCATAGCATTAAGTCTTTGTTTATGAACAAACCGTTGACCATCGTCTGCAACAAGACTGACTTGCAACCACTTGAAGGGATTTCTGAGGAAGACATGAAGTTGGTCATGGAGATGAAATCAGAAGCTATGAAGACTCTAGTTGCTCAAGGAGGTGAAGCTACCAATGACGCTGATGTTCTTCTGACCATGAGTACCTTGACTGAGGATGGGGTGATTGCTGTGAAGAATGCTGCTTGCGAGAGATTGTTGAATCAGCGAGTGGAATTGAAGATGAAGTCCAAAAAAATAAATGACTGCTTGAATCGGTTCCATGTTGCAATGCCAAAGCCACGTGATCAAAGGGAAAGGCCACCTTGTATACCTCAAGCAGTTTTGGAAGCTAAAGCGAAGGAGGCAGCAGAGAAGGAGAAAAGAAAAACAGAAAAGGATTTGGAGGATGAGAATGGTGGTGCTGGTGTATACTCTGCCAGTTTGAAGAAGAATTACATCTTAGCCAATGATGAATGGAAAGAAGATGTACTCCCAGAAATTCTTGACGGTCACAATGTGTATGACTTCATTGATCCTGATATTTTGCAAAGGCTTGAAGAGTTGGAAAGCGAAGAAGGTATCCGACAGGCAGAGGAAGGAGATGAAGATTTTGAGCTGGATGGTGAGGAATTAACCCCGGAAGAGAAAGAAGCATTGTCTGAGATCAGGAAAAAGAAAAGCTTGCTCATTCAAGAGCATAGAATGAAGAAAAGCACTGCAGAGAGCCGGCCCACTGTACCTAGAAAATTTGACAAGGACAGGAAGTTTACGACAAAAAGGATGGGGAGGCAGCTGTCAGCTATGGGAGTGGATCCTTCTAAAGCAATTACTCGTCTTCGTGAGAGGTCACTCTCGAGGAAGGGCCGCAAAAGAGAGAGGTCAACTGACAGGGAACATGATGGTGGTGATGCTATGGATGTGGACCAGCCAAATAAGAAGCTGCGTCTGAGATCTACATCTCGCTCTAGGTCGAGGTCACGGCCTCCAGGTGAGGTTGTTCCAGGAGAGGGCTTCAAGGACTCGGTTCAAAAAAACAAGGCCCTTAAGCTTTTCAAGAACTCTGCTAAAAAGAGGAACAAGGATGCTAGACGTGGAGAGGCAGATAGAGTTATTCCTACACTCAAACCAAAGCATTTGTTTTCTGGGAAACGTTCTATTGGAAAAACTGAAAGGCGTTAAATACTCGAGGTAATATTGCAAGTGTTGCTTTGGACAGTTTCCCTGATTGTGTTTTTCTTTAATTTATAGTACTTTGTTGTTGGGGTCTTTTTTATGTGAATGGAACTTCTAGATTAGACCTCTTAGTATGATGTAAATTGCAAGACAGAACAGAAGTTTTATGAGAGGGAATCAGTCCCCCCAACAAACAATTGAATCTTTTCCAGTATCAGTCAAAGTATTGTTATGAATCTTTTCCAGTCTCGGTCAAAGTATTGTTATCATCCCACTTTTCATTGTGTTTTCCAATTGCATATTCATAAAATGTTGTCCTAATGATTCTGGTAAAAAGAGCACATCTAAAATAATTAATGCTAGTGATGTGCCTTTTGTTCTTGCAGGGATTGTTGGTTGATTTTTGCTACTGAGTATACTGAACCATGTGGCGTGCTTCAGTGCTTGCTGTTCAAGGCAATTTTGAGAGAGATTTAATTATACGTTTGCTGCTAGGTTCTGAACCTCACTGGATAATGTATTTTCTTCGATTGCTTTTCTATAATTTGTATACAGAGGATATTTGAGATTTGTTCGGGTGAGCTCCGTTGCTGCTAGGTTCTGCTCCTCTCTCTGTGAATTTTGCCAGCTTCTTCAATTTCACTGCTTACCTTTTGCTCTTGCCCACTGTTCACATGGAGATGTGTTCCTCTTTATATATTTAATTTTGTCGCAAGTGCCTTTTCATTTCATGGGGGCTTTTACTTGATTAGGATTGGAGTTTACCATTTCGAGTTTGACCATTTTTTACCATTTCTTCCTTTGTTTTCTTCATCGTGAAATCGATGAAAGTGCCTCCACATACCACCGCGGGTGCAGGTTTGTTCTGCCAATTTACCGGAGTTGCTTGGTTATGTCATTCCTTGTGGGATTCTTAAAGTTTATTGCCCCAAATTAAACTCTCTGGAGTTGAGACAAGATGTATGGAGAAGACAGCGCATCTCTAATTTAGGATGTCCTCTTGAATCTGGATCAAAGATATATTCAAATTGATGCTCCCAGCAAAGTTTGGTCAATCTTGTGCCCCAGATTCATAAGAAATTGAAGGCACTACCGGGCCAGATGACTTGTTGAGCTGTCTGTTACTCACCGAAAAATGCTCCTGCGCTTTGCTTTCCTGTCAAAATGTAAGTTCTTGTTATGATCTTAGACCTTTTCTATTTGTTTCTTTCTTTTTGTCGAAGCTTGATTTCCACGAGGACCTTCAGCTGATGCCCCAGGCACATCTAGTTAATTAGAGTTAGCTTAGTTTTCCTTCGAACAATAAAATTTCAGGCAATTTTTCCTATGTAGGGTTATATTCAATTAGAACCTGGTGAAACATCATTTACCTTTCCTAGGAAAGCTGATATATGATCAGTTAGCATCAGTGCCAGAACTGGAGTTGCAGGCAAACACCAAGCTGGGATTATCAATATTTATGAAGGGAGTCCACACTATTAAGTTTTGAAACCTAAGGAGAGAGCACGTTGCTGCTCTTCACTTCAGCAGCATAAACATGCTTTTGCTAGCATCTTCTTATTTTTAATTAGTTATATGCACCTTAGTTTTCAGCTTCTACATTTGTTTGTAAACTAATTGCAAAGTCACCAACTGATCCTCCTTTCTAATCCAAAAATATACAAAAATTAATAAAGTATTGTTTTCGACCAGCATTCTGTCATTGATGTTATTTGATGACAATGACTTGGTGTTCGATTTTGAAGCACTTTGCAATTTCTACTTGATGCAAAAATGACAGCAGGCACTTGTTTATTGGAAGTTATCCCATCTGAGCCTTTCAGAATGATCTCTTATGATTGATATTTGGCTAAGATTTACTTTATGTGCATATAACTTTATATTGCTACAATTATTGTGGTTATTTTGTTCTCTTATGCACCTTTTTTTTTTATATATATATATATATATATAAAAACTAATAGTATTTCTAGTTTTTATTTAATCTTTTATTATTAATGATTTTTATTATTTTGATTCATTAGGTTTTTATTGATCCAAATATAACTCATAATTCTAAATAAAATAGAATTAAATAAATAAAATAATTTAATTTATTATGAATAGATTAATTTATATTTAAAGATCGAGTACATCGTTTAACAACATATTATAATTCTTCAAATATTATAAAAATTATACGTGATTTGACTTATTAATAGTTTAATATTCAATGTAATTATTATTTCTTCATCAAAAACTTTTTGATTTAGATATTGGATTATAGAATGTGTCTATTCTGTCAATTTATGTTTGTTCTTAACACTATAGTTATTGATTCTTTTAATAAAATTTAAAATTTTTTTTAGATTTTATTTCACCTTGTGCAAGAATTTCATAATCAATATTATTTAAAATTAGGTGGAATAATTTTTCTAGATGAATATCACTTTTAACATCTTCATATAGTTTATGTTATATTCAATATTTATCCATTTTTTATTCTTGGTTAAGGCAATATATAATCAGAATCAAAATATAATATTTTTTTATCTATAAGATAATTAACTTAGTGATTTCAAATCTAAAAATTACTTATACAATTTTTATATGAGTCTTTCTGTATACACACATGATTTATCCATATAAATAACCATACGAGTCATTTTAGTGAACATGTTATTAGAAACACCTGCATATTAGTTGTAATTATATTTTATATTTCAGTTTATTAGAAAAATTATTTTATTTTACAAATAGAAGAATATATTGTGTAGAGGTCAACACATTTAGGAAGGCAAAGTATTTTTATTATGAAAACTTTATCCTTACAATATTTTGACTGCAGACAATAAATTGATTAGCTATAAAGAAGTTGTAAAGCCTTATTTCCTTTAAAGATTCTCTTGGCTGTCTATTGTTGATGCTGTGAAAGATCAATATATTGGGATCATGTTCTGTCCTTCCTATTCAAACTGAAAGTGGTCTAAAAAGAGGAGGAGGAGAAGAAGAAGAAGCATATTTCTCATTCATTTAGCATACTACCCTACCAATATATATGATCTCTGCTTTTTCCATGGATTTCTTTTTTGTTGTTTTTAAGTCAAATGATCAAGTATATATCCTAGTCCTGCTGAGAATCTTCCTCGATTAATTCTCCATCTTAATTTGCTTTTGTGACCTGGAATTAAGACCATCCTCATTGGGCCAGTCTCATTAACTCAAAGGCATTCGCTCGATCATTACGAGAAACCATAACAGGTATAGAGACAAAGCTTTGGAGAACAGTAAAGAGAAAGCATAGAAGAAGTTGGGACAATGGAGTGCCGTCCAATATTTCCCTGGAACTTTTCTTCCTTCATTATTTATGATCTGGCTTTACTTTGGATATCACAGTGATATATACTGCAACAAAAATAAACTTTAAAAAGATTGTTTTTCCTTCTTCTCTTTTGTTGCCCTAATGGCTGGATTTTCTATATGACCACCTAGCTACTTGTATTTTTGGTTCGGTATGGAGACAGGCCATTCTGTAAAAGGTATAATCTCTCTTCAACAGAAATACAGTAATCATGAGATTATTTGAAGTCAATACAATATGATGTGCTTTAACTTCATGGATCAAAATGGTGAGGTCACCATAAATTATGGATCTTCAACCTACACCCCCACAAATCATAAGTTTCCACACATGAAAGTTCAACAAGTACTTAATGTGATTGTAGAATCCCTATCATCTCCCCCACTTAATTGATGTTTGGCCCTCACTGGTACTTCTTTTTTAACCTTTTCTGGACTGACTTCACAACTTTATGACCTTCCTTTAACCTTTTTGGAATCTGGGAGTGATTGGTAAAACAATGAAAAAGAGAAATCAGGCACGGGATTGAGGATGAACAAAGTACAGGATCATGTATGAATGGCACACCTGTCATCACATTATTCAGTTTTCTCAACTCCAATCCTAGCTCATTTGAGCCTTTGGGGTCTACTTGTACGTGTTCTATTTGTTGGTTAACGTCTGGGTTTGGACAATCTCTTGTGGTGTCCACCAATAATGCTCAACATCTATCTGGCCTTTATGCCTTGCCAATCCAGTGTGTGTTGGATTTTTTCCCATTATAACTTGAACTACCATGCACAGGTATTTGTATAGAAAAAGAGAAATGATTTGCTGTGATATTGATATGATCACAGCTGCGTTCTAGAATACCAATTCTGGACTATATATGGGGTGAGTTTGGCAGATGAGAGGTGATTCAAGCATATATAATTTCCTCGCATTCTAGAAGATGATTTTCGTAAGCCCGGAATGTGAGCAGAGAAACCTACCCCATTCAATTTGCTGTCGACTGCCCTCGGTTTTTCTACCATAACTCTGAATTCCCAGGCTAGTATAGGTTCAAATGTCATGTCTGCTTGTCTTAAATTCTTAGATGAAAGCAGACGTACTTCTCTTTGTTGGTTGGCGATAAAACAGAAGCAAAGTGATTTTGTTTGGTCTAATTGAAAAAAGGTCAGGAAAAAAGTCAATTGTTTGTTTCACAATTTCTCTCATCTTTATTTCACATCATTAATTCATCACTTGCAAGTACTGTAATTGAAGATGTCAATGGAAAACTAAAATTAGTTCAAGGAAAGGAGCCTCGCTTGCTTAATTATATCACAAGGCATTAATTAAAGGGATTAGAGAACTCCACACGTGGAATTCAGGCAACATCTCAAGAGCTGTAGCTCAGTACTAGTACAGCCTTGGTGTGGATGCATGGTTGATCTCTAATGGAGAACTACTTAATCTCCCCTTCTCTTTTAACGTGATTTAGTAAATTGTTAGTTGCTGATAAAAATATTAATTTTGGAAAACTGGATAGTTAAGGAAACTGGTTTGATTTTCTCTAGCTACAAGACACAGGAATAAGCTACACAGCAGAAAGAAAAGTCCTAAATCACAGGTCAGGGGTAGGTAGCTAACCACTTTCACAGTGTTTCCCAGATGGAAAAAATGCTCTGCGGGTTTCATATGCAATTCTAGAAATGACATTAAAAAAAACTGTTAAATAACAAGATATTAAAAGAGGGTGATTGAAAATGCCATCTCTCTTCTTTCCTCAACTTAATTTCTCACATGAAAATAATGAAAGATTTGTATTTGGAAGGATGGAGTCTTTTCTACTCTTGGATGCTTTTATTATGAATTGAGGCCTCAACTTGTGCATCCATTGCCAAATTATTAATCCCCAATTATGTGGTCCATTGAACATTTTCCATGTGTTTTTGGAGAATTATATATTCTCTATTATCTAATTCACTATCTTCAATTACACGTGTGGATGCTGGACATGGAGAGAGAGGTTGGAAGATTATGTGAAGTGGAAGCAAATATCTTGGCTTAGTTATGAAACAAACTCCTTTTTTTTTTTTTTTTTTTTGCCCTTCCGTGGGTGTTCTGACGAGCTAGCTTCAGCTGCCTCTCTATGGCACAATGTATGATGATTACCTTAGAGTGAAGAAAAATGAAATGGAAAAGGACAAGATCATGGAGTCAAAGACAAGACGACCACCCATCTCTCTCATTTTCTAGCCGTCCCTCTCCAAACCGTTTTACTGCTCAGACTCATCAACCAACTCCCCTCTCTCTCTTTCTTTCCTATATTCTAAGCAATACCCCACAACCATCATCAAAATCATGATCATCATGCCCACTCTACCAAGCCTCCTCTTTCTCTTTCTTATAATCTGCCACTCTATAAAGTCTTAACTAATCGACATCAAACCAGTTGGGAAGAGATATAGATCACCTTTCTAGTGACAGGATCCAAAGGCTCTCAGAATGAGGAAGCCAGAGGCCTCTGGGAAGAACAACGTTAATAATATTAACAAGTTCAGAAAGGGCTTGTGGTCACCAGAGGAAGATGACAAGCTCATGAACTACATGCTAAACAATGGACAAGGTTGCTGGAGTGATGTGGCAAGGAATGCTGGTTTGCAGCGATGCGGCAAGAGTTGCCGGCTTCGTTGGATTAATTACTTGAGGCCTGATCTCAAGAGAGGTGCATTCTCACCCCAAGAAGAAGAGATGATCATCCATTTGCATTCCCTTCTCGGCAATAGGTATGTTCTCACTATCCCTTGCTAACTCTATTCACTTGCCGATCGACCTTTTGCCCTTAATTTCTCATCAGTTAACTATTGTTAATTATTAGTATACTGCTTTTTTTTTAATTCATCAACAAAGGGTTCAAATAATACATTAACTTGATTTTAGTGGGTGGGTGTACAAAGCAGCAGTTTTCAGGAGAGTTTTCAAGCTCACTACTTTCTACAGTACTGATGTGGGGATATTGCAGTTTTTTCAAGCTGTTGCTAATATATACATGAACAGAGATGAAAAAAATAATTTGATAAACAACTGTTACTAATGCCATATGACACGCCTAACAAAAGAAAAATATATATTGTATACCATCAATAATATATATGATGCAAGGAGGCTGATGAGCAAGATTATATATTATTTTGTCTAGGAGAACAAATTAAGGCAAGTCCTTTCAGAGAGTATAAAATTATTTTCGAGATATCGAGTCAAAATATTTTTTAACGGTTTGAATACTCTTAGATACCTTGTCTTTGCAACCTTTAATTAATACTTAATAGATAAGAATATAGTAGAGAACTGCTGCAAATTAATTATGGGGAAATATATATATCTTGGTTATTTCTCCCCACTAAGTCAAGCTTCCACGCTCTTGCCTCTATTATTTCGAAAGGCAAAGTTAACAAATGCAATCAAATCAATCGAGAAAATTCATGTACAATAACCAGAGTTTTTTTTTTTTTTGCTCTCTCATTACACAAGTTATGGTGGACAATTAGCTGTCATATTTTGAAAGTCTGACAGTACAGACTCGGATTAGTTATCTCTGCTGATTAGATCATAACACGAGGAGAGCCCAGCCAGCTAGCCAAATGCCTTGTTATCCATGGAAGACATGTATACAAGCTGATAAAGACACTTATCTGACCGTCTTTGT
>Ga0325403_1005136_pt1 | contig 12295 bp, 6 predicted proteins | sample PopdelMetagenome_19_FD_205665 | JGI IMG/M metagenome (GOLD analysis project Ga0325403, IMG submission 205665) | Populus deltoides microbial communities from Bellville, Georgia, United States - Xylem-PdKOR-R4 | ecosystem: Host-associated > Plants > Phyllosphere > Stem > Wood/Secondary xylem...
GGGCATTTGTTTTATGACAGGAGATGCTAATTGCCTTTTATTTTCTATTATTTTCTTTTTTTTATAAAAAAACTCAAATACCTCTAAGATGACCTTATAAAAATGGAAAAAAACTTTTTTAAAAAGACAAAATAAACCCCTTTAAAGCTAATTTTAATTTTTTTTAACTTCCAAGAGTATTTGAACGTCATTTCACTACCTTTTAAGGACCAAATTTTTTTTTTATTGTTTTCTACATCTAGTCAGATACCAAAGTGCCATTCATCTGACATGATAATTATAAAAAAAATCATTATGAAAGTACCAAATTACCCTATGAAACTAGTTTTAAAATTTTTGTTTTTAAGGACATTTTGTTTGTTTCACTATGTTTTGAAATGAAAAAAAACTTACTTGTTCCTAATCAATTTGATAATGACTAATATATCTTATGAAAAAATTTTAATACCCCTAATAACTAGTTTTGAGTTTTTCAATGTAAAAAGTAAAATTATCATTACATTGTTAAAATGAATAATGCCTATCATGAATATAGAGCTACAATGTTTTTCCAATGCTTTTTAGCTTCTGTTAATAAAGTTACAGTGACTACCTAAAAGTTTAAGAGTTTTACAAAACCACCTCTTAAATTTAAGTGAATATTACAAAAATAACTTTTTTTTATCCAAAATACCTTTAATACTTTTGAATCATTCCCCTTAATATTACGGACATTTTGGGTATAAAATGGATTTTTTTATAACATTTCTAAATATTTGTTGGTCATTGTAATTTCATATTAATTTATTCAAAAAAATATTTCTTAATAATAATAATATTTAAAATAACCGATTTTCCTAATTGTATCATTGAAATATTTCAAATATTAAAAATAAACACTTGATTTAGCTATTTGAATAAATTACTTTATTATAAAAAAATTATTTTTCGAATTAAAAACTTTGTTTATTGATAATAATAATAATATTTGTGTAACTAATTTAATTTCAATTAAATATTAATTCTAGTTTGGCTAACTTTAATATTATCCATTTAAAAAAACAAAAAACTCAACTACTTCTTGATAGCACTGGAAATGTGAAAAATGTTTAGATACTTTAGAAAAGAAAAAAAAATAGATTTCTAAAACTACGTATATATGTCTATAGATATAGATGATTCGTTTATGTTATAACAAGTTTTTTTGGAAACAAAATTTTTTTACAAAAAGAATTTGATAATTATCATTTCTTTTAAATACCACACATAGCATAGGAATAGAAAACTAATCATTTTCCAGTAAAATAAATATAAGGTATGATTAAAAAAACTATTGTACTAAAAATTACATATGTTAAATGAAAAAAAGGGTGATGTAGATTTAGTAATTTAGAATTTTATTGTGTGTTTGATAATGTGATATAAATGTTTTTTTTTAAAGTGATTTTATCATATATTAAAATAATATTTTTAGAATTTTTTTATTATTATTTTTCACATCAATTGATGACAATTATCAAGCAATATCACATGATCCATTATATGTGTCAATCGAGTTTATTGCAATGTCAAGAGTTAAGAAAATTAAAAAAAGTTTTTAATGGGTTAATTCAAGATATTTGAGTCTTATTTCCCACAAGACTTGTAGATTTAACTTGTTTTCCTACTTACACGTTGATTGAGCTTGTTTTTCTAATATGTAATTTTGTGTTAATGAACGTAACTTACATCGTTAATATTTTGCAACGATCAAACATCGACAAGTGTTTACGATAAAGTCCAGAAGTTATTGTTTATGATTTGCAATATTTTTCTTATATATTTAGGATTTTTTTTTCTATTTTATTTATAAATCTTTTGTCATTTTTTCAACCTAGTTTTGGAACGTTATACTTGATATAATTAAGATTATTTAACTTGTATTAAGAGAGATAAATTGATTATTTATAAGTAAAACTTGTGTGATAAAATTTGCTTTTACTTTTGATTCTTCATGAAACTTTCAGAACTTATTAAAAATTATTTCTTTGTGATGTTTATTCATATACCCTTGATTTTTGATTTGTTATAATCAACGAGTCAGGGTTTCATCCAATAACTATTGTTTTTTAGTTTAGGTAATCATTGAGTCAGGTTCTTTTCAACTTGATTTTAGCTTTTTTAGATTATGTTCAATCTTAATTATGGATTCTAGGGTTCTTTCTCTTCAGGTTCACATCAACAACATATCAAAATTATTTAAAAAACATCTAAAAAAAACAACTTGGTGTTTTTCAAGTAAAACACAATTTAAAAAGCATTTTAATAGACAAGTTGAATTGTATTACCAAACAGAGGGAATGTGCAACTATTTATCTTTTTTATCACACGATCAACTTTTGTCAAGTTTAATTTAACACTTTGGCTATGACTAATTTAAAAATTATAACAAAATTTTTCTAACACAACACCTCATGGCTACAACAACGAACAAATAAATGTTTCTACCAGATCATTGACCCACGCTATGCCGCGAGCCAATCAAAAAGTTTTGAGTGTACAAAAAAGACCCTCGAAGTATGAAAAATGTTTTTAAAAAAGCAAAAGAAACCTTATACTCGAGTCATTAACTCGACTAGATCCAATAAGATTTGGTAGTTTTTATTTTGATTTAAACTATAGGCAACAATTAACTAAAACTAATGAGACACCAATATCATATTTGGAAGGAAAGGAAAAAAATTGTTGGAAACTTATCATCACTCTATTGTGGATATAGCCCATCACAAAAGGAGTTTGTTGAGACAATTTAAACCCGACTGCGAAAGTCTAGATAATAACATCATAAGAAGCTGCATGGGCTGCTAGAGTAACGCCTTGAAAAAGCAAACCAAACTAAATAGAATGAATGACATGAGCATTCATCTATATTTAATCAATCAATTCTATTTAATTCAAGAACAAAATTTATTTTAAAAAATAAATTTAAAAAAGAACAACAAATAAAAAAAACCTAAGACAATCCAATTAAATAAAAAAAAAACAAAGGATAAAACAAAGGTTATAGAAAGCAAAAAAAAAAAAAAAGAAGCCCAATCTCTAATTAAGTAAATATTGAAGGATAAAATTGAAAAAAAATAGCTTATAAAAATGAAAAAAAAAGCCAAAGCAATATTGGGCAAACTTCCTGAAGCTGGGTTAATTTTCAAAGGTTGCAACATGTGAAATCTTAGACACAAGCTTAACCAAGAAACTAAACTCAAACCAATTAAATGTAAAAGAATGAAATCGGGTAAAAAAAATAATACCAATCTAGAAAATTTTGCAAAACAAAAAAAACAATAAAAAGAATAAGAATGAAATCTAATAGGAAAAAAATTGATGGAGGGCGAAATCGAAAAAAAATGCAATTATAAAAATTATCTTAGATTACAAAAATAACAATTAAAAGAATAAGGACTAAATTTGCTAAAGCAAAAAAAATGAATGATGATGGAATAAAAGAAATAATTTAATGAATTATTTCAAATAAAAAATAATAACAAAAAGAATAAGGACTAAATAAAAAAGAAAGAGAAGTTTAAGGGTTGATTTAAAAAATCAGAGAGTATGGTGCAAAACCCGATGAGAGAAAGAAGAAAGAAAAATGATCGCTGATACTAAACTAGAATTCTTCTTAGCACACACACCACAGGTTCATGCAGGAGACACCGAGACAAAGCAGACACTACCTCAAAACAACTTTTTTGGACACCAAAATTAGCGGTACATGTCGTAAGAAGATAACAAAATAGTTGATGCGTATTTAACATACGTCAATAATTTTTTTTATTTTATTTTAAAAGACCAAACTGCTCATAGTCAAACACAATAACAACAAAAACAAAATAATTTACGCAACATCTAAAATAACTTTTGACCCTAGGCTTAAGAATAGAAATTTTAAAGGCAAGTATATCTTTGCTTATAAAAATAAAAAGATAAAAAAAGCTCTCATTGTTAGTTCATTTTTTTTTCTAATTTGAAATGGCATATTATTATTTTACAATGCACAATCAAACGAAAATATAAAAATATCCTTGTAGACTAATAATTATTTTCTTTTAAGAGCATCAATATAATTTTATTATGTAAAATAAAAATAAAATATTTATCTTATTCCTGAATAATTTTAAAATATCAAAATAATTTCATTACAAAAACAATCCTACCATCTACCATAACCCACACTCTTTTTTTTTTTTAAAAAGACAAATAATAATTTCATTGTCCCGACCACAACGCTATGCGTTAAGGGGAATATTGAATTCACCACCTTTAGGGTTGGGTTTTTTTTTTTTTTTTAATATGTATAGAAAGAGAGATTTCCTTCGAATTGACCGTTAACTCCCGTAATTAACGTGGAACTTGTTCATTCGCTAATAATCAACCGCCATAATATTCTTTAGTTCCACATTGCCAATGTAGAAAAATAGAGGATAATAAACATCTAAGTTGCGCCCATAATAATAACTTGGGATTAAAAATTTATTTTTTTGTAATTTTAGATTTTAGTTATGTGATTGTTTATATGATGATGATTGAAAATTTATATATTTATTAATTTTAGGGTCAGTAAAATCAATTGAGATATACTGATGTAGATATCCACATTAAATTAAAAAAAATTTAAAAAAAAGGATATTTAAAAAAATAAAAAGAATATCAATCTCACCTCTCTCCCCTGCCAAACACCACCACTCCTTCAACTCTCATGAGAACCTGACTCCCCCTGCAACCACACTTCCCTCCCCTCCCATGGCGAGAACTCTCCTTTCATCTCCACCGTTCATCGCCACATCTCTCCCCTCTCTCTCTCGCCACACTCTCACTACCAACCGTCGATTCATTTCCACAAGAATCAAGTTAAGCTTACACGACAACATTCCACCGATTCATCATCACTTAGACTCTTCAATTGATTTCAATTCAATTATTAGCAGAGCTGAAGGATTTCTCTACACGCTCGCTGATGCCGCCGTTGCAGTAGATTCCGCTGCTTCTACTACCTCAACTGATACTGCTCAAAAGAGTGGCGGTTGGTTCGGTTTCATCTCTGATGGTATGGAATTCGTTCTCAAGGTGCTGAAGGATGGACTATCGGCTGTACATGTGCCGTATGCATACGGTTTTGCCATTATTTTGCTTACTGTTATTGTTAAAGTTGCTACTTTGCCTTTGACCAAGAAACAGGTGATTATCTTTTCTTAATCTTCGATTTTAGTAGGAAAAATATAATAATTAATTCCGTTATTGTTAAAATTAAATGAATTTTTATTTTATTGTAATCAATTGTTTAGGTAGAATCTACACTGGCTATGCAAAACCTGCAACCTAAGATAAAAGCTATTCAACAAAGGTATGCAGGAAATCAGGTGAGGCAGTGTTAAGTATGATTTATTGAATCTCCTGGTTTATTTTAAGCACATGAGTTTCGTGTTCTAAGGAAAGTTTGATTTTTTATTTAATTTAATTTGTAGGAAAGAATACAGCTTGAGACATCACGTCTATACAGGCAGGCTGGAGTTAATCCATTAGCAGGTACTGCTTTAAAACATTGCATCTGTTTTGCTATTCAATCAATTGAAAATGGTTTCCTAAATATATATTTGTATCTTAGAGTTGCTAGAGTATGTTCTTTCGGATTTTATTTAATTCACTCATGAAAGTCGGTTGCTGACTAAAAATGTTGGCCTTAACTAATACTTGTATCGGTTCTGTCAGTTTACTTGGTCTCTATGTGTAGTATATGGCTTGTGGTGCTGATCCTGAAGAACTTCTCATTTTAGGTTGTTTTCCAACTTTGGCTACAATACCAGTATGGATAGGCCTATATCAAGCTCTTTCAAACGTTGCAAATGAGGTAATAGGTTGACATCATCTTGTCATCTTTTGTACAACGATGATGTATGTTATATGTGCACGCTCAGAACAATTGACCAACGCTGATAACTGTAAAATTTTTCCTTAAAGGGAGTGTTGACAGAAGGTTTCTTTTGGATTCCCTCTTTGGGTGGGCCAACTACAATTGCAGCTCGACAAAGCGGATCAGGCATTTCTTGGCTTTTTCCATTTGTGGTAATAGAAATGTTTCTTTCATCATAATCTTGAAGCTAACAATTATTCTTTTCTAGTCCTGTTATTGACATTAAACATTTTCCTTTTCTCCCTACTTATGAAAAACTTGTGGTAATAGAAATGTTTCTTTCATCATAATCTTGAAGCTAACAATTATTCTTTTCTAGTTCTGTTATTGACATTAAACATTTTCCTTTTCTCCCTACTTATGAAAAACTTGTGACATTGGTCATGTATTGATGTAACTTTACCCCTTTCAAAAGAAGCTCATGTCTGCAAAAGTTGAGAGCGAGATTGATGTATTGCATCTCATTTGTGGTTTGATATGCACACAGTTCGTTTTCCAATTCTACTTGATTAGCTCAGTGGATTTAAGGTCTTGCGAGTTTCTTTACCTAATTTTAGAATAGCTGTCTACGGCATAGCTGAGATATTGGAGATCAATTGTATGACACCATAAACCAACATACAGTTTATTTCAGATGATTTTGGTCGGGACATGAGGTTGTAATGACATGAATGCTGGAGTGATAGTTTATATCTCTTTCCTAGGGTTATGGTGCACAGTATTGCTCCATAAGCTCTTAGATTGCCGCTTTGTTGAGGTGATTTCACAGTTAGCCGCAGAAAGAGGAAGATGTGATGAAGCCTTAGGTCCCTATCTGAGGATTTGATTCTTTCTATGGTGGGGCAGTATGTCAGACATCTTTTATACATTTCTTATTATCCTTTCAAGAGATATATTTTTTTCTTATATTCATCATGGTACATGTTCAGCAATGCATAGCCCTGTTTTCTGTCCCAAAAATTCTCAATCTTGGCGCACCTAGTGGTAATTGTAGAGCTGTAAATAGTTAAATCCAGTGCAGGTTTAGTAAGATGCTAACTTTTTATCTGTTATTCAAACCTGCAACTGAAAAGGACCTGAAAGGAATTGTAAAACACAATTTGAATAAATGAATATTCTGTTTAAATTTTTTCTCTTTAATGATGTTGCAACATAATACATGCGTGCAATACACACACACACACACACACTTACACAAATATATTTATATAATTGAATTCTCATTAGTTGGATGGAATCAAATCAACTTGAATTTGTCCATTTGTAATTGATTAATAATTATTGGATCTATAAACCAGTTTTGGATTTAAAATAATGGGACGGAATTCAAGGCTGACCCAACCAATTCCCTATGCGATCCTCATTTAATTTTGTCATTCAAGCCTTTATTAGAGTTGCTTGGAACAACAACAAAGCCTTAGTCCCAAACTAGTTGAGATCTTTATTCCTCTATTACCACTTACATCCATGTTAACTTAGGCCTCCCTCTTCCCCATTTTTCCACTTTCTTTTAACAACTTGTTACTTCTCCGAACCAGGTCTCTTGTGGCCTACGTTCGACATGGCCAAATCAACTTATCATTTCCCCATTGTCATTGATTGGCATTTTCAAGTGCAAATCTAAGCATGAAATCCAGGTCATGCGGGTACTGTGGGTGCCTTTTGCTGTGCTTGATTGAATCTTAAGAAATGATGTTGATTGGCTAATACCTTTTTGTGCCTCTATTAGTGGTTGATGTCATGTTGTACATCAGGAAAAAAAATGTCAGGTTCTCCACATCTTTGCATAAGCTTTGACTTGCCACGGAGCTTCTTTAATATATGTTGAAAAAACGTTCATTATTGATCCTTGCTTGTGCTTGAATTGGATCTTTCTGTTGCCTTGTCTTGGTAGAAGATGCAGCATACTTTATTTATCTATTAACTATTTTAATGTCTTATTTCCTCGGAGCTATTATAGGGATCCACCTCCGTTATACTAGAAGACTTATTTCTATGTTTTTTGCACTAATAAACTTAATTTTTACTATTTTCATCAAAAGTATCCTTTCTCAAATGCTCTAGCCTTGGATTTTGAAAGAAGTGATTTAGTGGTTTGAGAGAGAGAGGTGAGGAAATTTATTTTTACCTTTTCAGTTTTGCTTGTTTGCTTATTTCATGTCCTCTGGAGTCATCCAGTTGGTATGCTATGGTTAAATTAACGCAGGTCATGGGTAGTCTTGATGTGAAGAGATGGCTAATTTACGCTCCAACATGCAAATTAGATGTAACTGCATTAGCTGTTGTTTACTATTTTACTATTAGCGAGGTGCTGTGCAGTCATATTTCTTCCCCGAGACTGTGTAGCAGATTTGGATAATCTAATTCTGTCATGCAGGATGGCCATCCACCATTAGGCTGGAATGACACTGCAGCATACCTGTTTTTGCCTGTCCTCCTTGTTGTCTCACAGTACGTATCAATGGAGATCATGAAGCCTCCTCAGGTAGATAAATGAATCTCTTCATTGGCCTTTTCTGTTTGTCACCAGTATTCATCCAAATGATTCTTTAACCCCGAATTATTCTGGTTTGACAGACAGATGATCCAACTCAAAAGAACACACTTCTTGTTTTCAAGTTTCTACCTCTTATGATTGGTTACTTCTCTTTGTCTGTTCCATCGGGATTATCTATATACTGGTTTGTTTCTCATCAACAATGTCACTCAACTGAACTTATCCATGTTTTGCATCCATGTGTTTAGTTTCATTAATTGACTTTGAGGAAGCAAGAAGTCTGTCAATTTTGTGCCATCAATAAAAACCTGACATCATATTGTCATTGTGGAATATCATCAGCATGAATTGCACATCTGTTGTTTTTTATGTTATGTATTTTTGCTCGTGCTGTCATATTTTTACCTTCCCTCACATGGAAAAAATTATGAGCACTATTCATTGTTGGTCATAGAGGCATTCTAACTGGTGCATTGACATAAGTTTCTTTTTAGGGTAAATAAGCTAGCATTTATCATAACTTAGTCATTTCCCATGTAAACTAGTCTGCACATTTGTGTGTGGTTTCAGATGTTTCCCTCGTTAGTAATTCCTCTGACTTGTGGAATGCCTCTGCATTTTCTTAAAGCAAAATTTGCAGTGGTCCTTTAGATTTAAACACAGGCATCAGAATTGTTTTTTTTTTTTCTTTTTTTAATATATATTTCATTCTTGTTAAGCTGAGTAGTTTCTCAGTGTGTGCGCGCGCGTGTGCGAGTGCACCACAGTGTTATCAAAATGTATATTTGTGATTTATAGGTTCACAAACAACGTCCTCAGCACAGCCCAACAGGTATGGTTGCGCAAATTAGGCGGTGCAAAGCCTGTAGTTAATGAGAATGCAAGTGGAATCATCACTGCAGGACGTGCAAAAAGATCAGCTGCACAACCAGGGCAGCCTGGTGATAGGTCAGTGTTCTTCTTTGCATTACTGTTTCTTAATTCAGCATCTCCAAGAGGGTCTAACAAACAAAGATGGAAATTGACAGGTTCAGGCTAAAGGAAGAAGAGAAGGGCAAAAAATTGAGCAAGGCATTGCAATCAGAAGATGTTCAAGCTCTGGATTCTGCATCTGATGAGGATTCAGATGAAGAGACTAAGGACAAGGTAAATCCTAAATTTTAGTCCTTAATTGTTCAAGTGATGCAAAGAAAAATTATCTTGGCTGTCTGGATTTTACAACTTTTTAAATCACGGTGATCGTTAGGGGGCCAGGAAAGGGAACATATCTGTTTTTCTATGGTGGTGGTGCTAATGCATTGCAAGGGTACAACCTCATGTTAGAATTATTAAGCCTCATATCATGATTATCATCATAAAAGGAGTACAATTTTCTTAAACTCAACATTTGTCTTAGTCTTGTGAAAGTTGGAACTAGTTACGTGTTCAAGGCTTGTCATTGTAATCCATTTTGGTTAAGAAGAGCTTGTTGTGGGACCATGGAATGGAGTGTTAAAACCTTCCTTGTTACATGTGCTTCTTCGTTGCCAGAAAGGCATATTAACTCTTCCTATGCTTTCATCCATCTTCTGAGATTCTTAATACAATGAACAAGAAGAAAATAGTGAGGCATGAAAACTGGTGGTCTTCGACACAGTTGGAATCTGCGCAATGTGATAATCAGCTTGCTGTCTTGATTTTTGGTAGCAATTGGTGGTTCACTGCTCCAAAGTGGGTGATTGACCCTTGAAATGAAATCAAGTAGCCCTTGGGTAAGGAAGGGAGGGGTATTGTATGGGCATGCATGCGTAAATGCTTTTCGAGCATATGCAATGGTGGACTTCGAACATTGTTCATATCATCATATGCAACTCTTTACTGCCATAAAGGGAAACCCATAGATTTCTTATCAGCAGTGAAATTTCTTAGGATTCAAAAACAGAATGTTCTATTGTCAGATTGCATTACAACAGTAGGAAGACAAATGGTATGTGCTGGGAGGGACTAATAAAAATCGTTAAATTTCTCTTGCGATCGTCATTCTAAATAAGTTAGCAAGCAATGTGGGCTGGTCAAACAATACAGTTGAAAATCTGAAGAGCCAATGCAATTCTAAACGAATTTCATTGCTTCAATTGTACAGTAGATGGTAATTACATGACTTGAGGGATCTGGTCTGTTTTCTATTAAGAATACTAACACTATCAGTAGCTACTATTCTTTTTTTTTTTTTTTTCTGGCAATGATAAATGAGACAACTCGTATTACCGTTAGAATTGCTAATCTCAGCAACTAATCTCAACTCTTGAACAGGGCGAGGAGGTTCTGGAAGAAGCATATGCTTCTAGTGCAAGCAAGAAGGTCCCGGATATTTCTCGGCCAAAGAGAAGCAAGCGGTCAAAGAGAAAGCGGGCTGTATAAAAAACTTGATGATTTTAGTTTTTGGCAAGTCCTGTATATCTCAAGAAGGTGTATTTGTAGTTTGATATTTAGTGCCATTTTCATGTAGGCTCATTCCAAGATGAGTTGCTAATGATGTAAATTCTGCCAATTTTGAACTCTTATTCCTCCTGATTTATTAAAAGCATTTTCATGTTCTCATACCACTGGTATGACACCCTTGCAGAATCATGAATCGACATGGCAGACAAGCTGCTTAAAGTCTAGAGTGCAATGTTTTATAATAGGGGTAAATGACCTAATCTCAAGACATCCCAGCAAGATTTGCTTCATTGTAATTTTTTAGAGCTTGAAATTATTGACTAGGTGTTCACCTGTTCCTATAAGCACCGTTTCTGAGTTCAGTGAGGCTTCTGCGTGGAAACGTTGTGTTAAACTCTTGGCATATAATCACATATGCATGTTTTTTTCTCTCTTTTAATAATGCTTCGCTCGATTCTCAAAAATCAGGGGGTGAAGGCCAACAACACCACCCTGAGAAAGCTAAAGTTTTATCGAGATGAGAAACGTGCAATTTCTTCATCGAAAATTGTTCTAAGATAACGAATCTAAATTAATTTCATCTTTTATACAAGCATGAAAACCAAGGAATCAGGTTTTCTCAACCTAAATGAATACCTGCTGATATTCTCATGCTTTAATAGAACACTGTGGACCTCGGTCTACTTGCTGTGCTAACAAGTGCATCTGTTGACTCATTGCTTAGATGGTGGGTTGCGATTGCCTACTGGGTTGGGTCCTGATGAACTCTTATGAATCCTCTTCTCTGCAACCTGTTTGGGATCATGGATGCAAATACCACCAAAAAAAAAAAAAGGTGAAGGCATAAATCATTTGCATTAAGATTGATAACAAATACATGCAACCTGAACACTGAATTCCTTACCCAATTTGGTAAGTCGTCTCCCACGTGTAATTTTGAGGTGAGCTGTCGAGGCTTCAGTTTGAAATGAACTGTGGCAGCAGAGGCATGATAATGCCAACCATTAGAAATTGTGACAGAAAAAGGCTTTTGTTAATTTGCTGCAGCTAATTGGTTACGTGGAGAATTATGCCTCACCCACTGCTGAATCACTATAGGGTTCTGACAATGTATAATGAATATAATAATAAGAGGAGAGGAGAGGAGAGGAGGGATGTTGCTTGCCTGCTTCAATAGCCTGAACCTTGATAATGGATGGGAAATGTTGTTGAGAAGCTACAAGCAGAAGCAATGCCAAGAGAAGATGGATGGTGAAAGTCAACCTACTCATCTTGGGCTTGAAAGGGTGCATGTTGCAAATGAATGGAGAAGCTTTATGTGATAGTGGTTTAGACAAGTATGGAGTATTTTTATCTACTGAATTCTCAGTAATCATAAACAAACTTGAAGAAAATGCGAGAATGTTTGGGAATCCTATGCCATTACATGCTGAATTGATAAGATTAAGAAAATG
>Ga0325403_1005138_pt1 | contig 12294 bp, 16 predicted proteins | sample PopdelMetagenome_19_FD_205665 | JGI IMG/M metagenome (GOLD analysis project Ga0325403, IMG submission 205665) | Populus deltoides microbial communities from Bellville, Georgia, United States - Xylem-PdKOR-R4 | ecosystem: Host-associated > Plants > Phyllosphere > Stem > Wood/Secondary xylem...
ATATATATATATATATATATATACACACATATATATCTTCTTCATCACGCGATCCCACCTTAATGGCAAGTACTGTAATAGTGAAACAAATCTGAGGGCGAACTGAAGATGTCTTGTCCGAAAAAGTTTGTCGGGGTGGGGCTGTGATAAAGAAAATGTTAAAATAACTTTTCTATTTATTTTTTTTATAACTTTTCTATTTATTTTTTTTATAACTTTTCCACGCCATCCATCCCCAGTTTCTCTTTCATCAATCACATCACTTAGACGTTGTTCCCAGTGATAATATTACAACTAAAAGGTATATTCTTTACGTTTCGTAATTACATTGTCTAAGTAATGGATTTTTTTTTTCTTTTCAAAAGTGGTTTTTTAAAAATTATTTTAAATTTTTTTTATATTTATTTGTTATTAAAAAAATTAGTCAATGAAAAATACTTTTCAATTAAAGAAAATTTGGTTTGGTTTTCAGAAAAATATTTTCCTTTTATTTTGGGTGGAAGAAACTTTCCCAAAATTTTAAAAAATTTAGAAATGTCATATTATTTGCTGATTATATCAACTTTGATCCTCAAACTTTTGATTATTATTATTATATATATTATATATATATATATTATTTTAAATATTTATTTTTCAATTTCATTCTTTAGAATTTAATTTTTATATTAAGACCCTGTTTGTTTGCTGGAAAGTAGTTTTCTTTTGGAAAATGAATTTCAGGAAAAGTGAATTCCGGAAAAGTATTTTTCAATGTTTGGTAGTGTAATGAAAAATAAGTTGTAAAACATTTTACAGTGTTTGATTATGTTATGAAAAATAAGCTGAAAAATAACTTATTAATGTTTTATTTTTTAATAATGAGGAACAAATCTTACAAATTAAAAAATTGAATGGGAATGAAATTGAAAAAAATATAATTTCATAAATTATCTCAGATAAAATAAATAATAATCAAAATAATAGAAATCAAATAAAAAATAAAAAAATTGAAAGATGAAGAAATTAAAATAATAATAATTAACATTTCATAAATTATTTCAAATAAAATAAGTAACAATTAAAAAAATAAGGATCAAATTTGATAGATAAAAAATTTTAATAAAACAATGATAAGAAAAAAGCAAATAGCAATTTATAAAATTTATGAAACTCGAACCGAAGTAAAAAATGTTTTAGAATCTTTACTATTTGTTTTTTTTACACCTCACCTATAACAAAAAAAAATCTTGTGGATATGAAATTCAGACTTTAAAAATAAAATAAAATAACAAATTTTTTTAATCCTTAAATGCATCTCTTAATTGTATTTATATTCTTTAAACAACAAAGGCTATATAACTAGTCAAATGTATCATATGCTTTGATTTTAATATAAACACAGTAGGATTTTTTTAAATAAAAAAACTGATAATACTAACATAATATTTAATCTCAAAGAATATGAAATAGTCTACCTATTATGTCATTTTAATCCACAATTGATCATAATAATTCAAAATAATTGAAATGCAAACATATATATATATATATATATATATATATATATATTTCACAATAAACAAATGGATAGTATTTATAATAAATAAGCTTCTTATTTGTGTTGCATTATTACCTTTTCTTATAATTACGTGGGTTGATTTTGATGGCTTAGTTGATAAATGAGTTTGCTTCTCGTGTTAAATGTTAAAGTATATATGGTTATAGTTATTTTTTAAAATGTTTTTTATTTAAAAATTTATTAAAATAATATTTTTTTAATTTTTTAAGATTATTTTTAACATCGAAGCACTAAAATGATTTAAAAATATTAATTTAAAGTAAAAATATTAAATTTTTTTAAAAATATTTTTAAAATAGAAAGTTTGAATCCTAGGAAAAAAAAATTATGAATTCGTCAAGGTATATATATGATTTTCAACGACATTAATCGTCTCATGCCAACGAAATTATGAAAAAAAAGAAAGAAAAAGAACTCGGAATTACTATCTGCGTTGTTGCAGAGCGATTCTTTTTCGAGTAAGAAAGTTGTCAGCTAGGGATTCCGCGCCGAGACATTCGACAAAACGTAGCCGGCTAAGTGGACCACAAATAACTGGACTTATGCATAAGACATTAGTCAGATTCTCAGAACTTATCACGTTCTGATAAGCACCCTTGAAAAGTACACGTACTTATCATCCTCGTTATCTGTCTCCTCTTGCCTTTTAAATTCGCCATTTCTGCGAGGTTCATTATTGAGATATAAATGTATATAAATTTATGGACTATATAAAACTCTGCGGGAGAGAAAGTCTATACAGAGAAAAAAGATAAAAAAAATTTGTGCTTCATTTCTAGAGAGAAAGAGAAAGAAAGGGTCTGATCTCTCAGTTGCTTTCTTTCGGAGGTGAGTTTCTTAGAAATATCTCAGAACCTCTCTCTCAATATATTTTTTGATTCCTAAAAAAAAGAATAGTAGATTTCTCTTTTGATCCTTCACGAAAATCAAATCCCTAATCATGATCTGGTTCTAGTTTTTTCCTTTCTTTTTTCTTTTTGGCAGCTCGCTTGTTTGTGATTTTCTTGAAAATATTTTGGTCGCAGGCAGATCTAGAGCTACAGTCGGTGGTATTTGTGCAATTGGTTTACAAAACGGCGCGTTTAAGATGTCTTCTCTCAGTCGAGAGCTTGTTTTCCTGATCTTGCAATTCCTTGATGAGGAAAAGTTCAAAGAGACTGTTCATAAGTAAGATTTTTTTTTTTTACAATTATTGCTATTTTTCTATTAGTGATAACTGATTAGTTGTTAATTTTTGGTGGAAATGTAATGTGAAAATGAAATAAAAATAGGCTTGAGCAGGAATCTGGATTTTTCTTTAACATGAAGTATTTTGAGGATGAGGTGCATAATGGAAATTGGGACGAGGTGGAGAAATACCTATCTGGTTTCACTAAAGTGGATGACAATCGATATTCAATGAAAATATTTTTCGAGATAAGGAAGCAAAAGTATCTCGAAGCTTTGGATAAGTAAGCTTGCAATTCTTTGGGTTTTAACTCTTTAAGCTTATGAGGTATTGTTTGTGTAGTGATGGTTTCGGTATGTTTTGAAATTTTATAGGCATGATCGGTCCATGGCAGTTGAAATATTGGTGAAGGATTTGAAAGTGTTTTCCACATTCAACGAGGAGCTTTTCAAGGAAATCACTCAACTACTGACATTGGAGAATTTTAGGTAGATGTGTGTTAAAGTAATCGAATTCAAATTCTTTAGTGTCAACTAAGCATAGCAAGTATGCTCAATTTTGCTTTGTTGTATACAGGGAGAATGAGCAACTCTCCAAATATGGAGATACCAAGTCGGCAAGAGCAATCATGTTGGTGGAACTGAAGAAGCTTATCGAAGCAAATCCCTTGTTTCGTGACAAATTGCAGTTTCCTAACCTTAAGAATTCAAGGCTACGAACTCTCATTAACCAAAGGTAATTCATATACGGATAAATGTATATATGATCCCATTCTATCACCATTGTTTTGGCTTGAAATAACTTGCGGCTTGGCAGGTGTTGTTACCTGGAAAAATATTCTTAAATGATATTTTTGTTTATTAAGTGTTATGTAGAACATTTGCAATTCCAGCATTAATTGATGAGCTTCTATCATGTAATCTGTGTTTGAGCTGTTCCATTATTGAGAGAATCGCAATGAAACTTTTCATCATTTGATATGTCTGTCTCTAAACTATAGGCTTGAAAATCTTGGAGTAGGATATGATCTAATTAGTTTATATATTTGTGGAATGTATCCTGACATTACTACTTCATGTTTTCTTCTCTTTCTTTAATTTATAGAAATATATGGCTTTAGTTGGCATGTATAACATCTGTAAACCTTGGCATGGTTGCAAACAGAGAATTTAGTTTGCTATGTAAATTACAGCTTGAATTGGCAGCACCAACTTTGTAAAAACCCAAGGTCAAACCCAGATATAAAGACTCTTTTTGTTGATCATTCATGTGGACAACCAAATGGTGCTCGGGCTCCATCACCTGCAAACAATCCATTGCTTGGCTCCTTACCAAAAGCTGGAGGGTTTCCTCCATTGGGTGCACATGGGGTGGGTCATCAGCTTGGTTGGTTTTATTTTCTCTCTCTCTCTCTCTCTCTCTCTCCCCTCTAGTGATGCATGCTTATCCTTATGTGGTTGAATTTTTATATTCAGCCATTTCAACCTGCACCAGCACCAGTCCCAGCACCTCTTGCAGGTTGGATGTCCACTCCTTCCACAGTAACTCATTCTGCAGTCTCTGGAGGAGGAGCCATTGGTCTTGGTGCTCCATCAATCCCAGGTAGTACTTTCCTTCAATTTGCTATAGATGCTTCCGCAAACCATCTTATTGTGTTTGTGAGCATACATGGTTCCCTTTTTAATAATATATGCATTTTGGTGCCTTGCATAGCTGCTCTGAAGCATCCACGAACTCCTCCAGCTAACCTTTCCGTAGATTACCCTTCAGGAGATTCTGACCATGTTGCTAAAAGAGTAAGGCCCATGGGGATTTCTGATGAGGTAGTCTGGTTTTCATGTCATTCGTATCATACTCTTTATCATACTCTTTATGCAAATATGAATGTAGCCAGTAACTTCTATACTCCTGTCATTATGTTTATGTTATTCCCTTCCAAACTGCCGTGTTGATTGTCATCTATGCAGGTAAATTTGCCGGTTAATGTGTTGCCAGTATCATTTCCAGGGCATGGTCATGGTCATGGCCATGGTCAAGCTTTTAATGCACCGGATGACTTGCCAAAGGTCGTTGCGCGGACTCTGAATCAGGGATCATCTCCTATGAGCATGGATTTCCATCCTCTTCAACTGACTCTTCTTCTAGGTCTGCTTTATTTTTCAGTCTTTCATTTGGTTGGTTCCGTAGCTTTGGCTTATTTGCTTCCTTGAGCATTAATCTAGATTATACCCTGGTCTGGCTATTGAATATTTTTAATATGTTGCTACAGTTGGCACCAATGTTGGGGACATTGGGCTGTGGGAAGTTGGTTCTAGGGAGCGACTGGTTTTAAGAATCTTCAAAGTTTGGGATCTGAATGCTTGTTCGATGCCTCTTCAGGTTTGTTCTTTATTCTTTTTTATACCTATGGCACTGAATATAATGTGTGCTACATGCTGGATGTGATGTAGAACAGTTGAGAAATATAAACAAGCTGTAGAGGTCTTCTATGGGTTTCTCGAATCCGAAAATAGAAGAACACCTAGAGATCCACTAGGTAAAACAAATAAATCTGTAAAGTTTTGATGTTCTTTTTTTTTTATCAAATGGCAGACCCCAAAACTAATGTTTAGGTGCTTTTAAATAGGCACCAAACCCTAATTGAATCCAATAAAGTAGGAAACTCCAATATTTTCCTAGATAACAATATAATAAGAATAAAAATAACTAAAGAAAATTACTATCTAACTAAACTAAATAAATAATTCTCCATCATGACTGAAATTGAACTGTCTTTTTTTGGGGAAATTTAGGCAGCTTTAGCCAAAGATCCTGGTGTCTCGGTTAACCGTGTAATTTGGAGTCCGGATGGTTCCTTATTTGGTAAGCTAAAATCTATTACACTGCATGGCTGGATTAGGAATATACATAAGATTTTGGGGGTAAAAAGGCACTTACTGATTTCTCATCTCTGTTCAACAACAGGAGTTGCATACTCAAGGCATATTGTACAAATATATTCTTATCATGGGAATGATGAAGTGCGTCAGCATCTGGAGGTACATAACCTCAAGTTACACCAGTATCAAGCTTGTTATTCTTTGTTGCTCGGGTGTTTGATTTTACTTGATATAAAATGACTCAAATTTTCCCTTGTAGATTGATGCTCATGTTGGTGGAGTTAATGATCTTGCATTCTCCACTCCGAATAAGCAACTCTGTGTAATAACCTGTGGTGATGACAAAACCATTAAGGTAGGGTTTAATGTTACTTTTTGGCTTTTAGAATAAAAGGCATCAAGGGTTATTTCTTCAGACATGAAAAGTTGCCCACTGTTCTTTTCTTTTTCCTATTATTAGGTGTGGGATGCTTCCAGTGGTGCAAAAGTGTATACTTTTGAAGGTCATGAGGCTCCTGTTTATTCCATTTGCCCGCATTATAAGGAAAACATTCAGGTGACATGTCCATTTTGTGAACATTATTGTTTATCCTGTAGCATACTTTTGAGTTCATCATGTTTGTTTTCTCCTTCCACCAATCAATCATTTCTGGTCTTCCATGTTGCTTGACTTTCCTTCTGTGCTCAGTTTATATATTCAACAGCACTGGATGGAAAGATAAAAGCATGGTTATATGACAACTTGGGATCTCGAGTTGATTATGAGGCTCCTGGTCGCTGGTGCACAACCATGGCTTACAGTGCTGATGGTACAAGGTCAGCACAATTGACTCATTGCTCAACAATCTCCTTTTTCTCTGAATTTGTGCATGGTTGAAATAATAATAATCTTCCCACTTGTTGTCTTTGGGTTTTCGGATGGAAACTGCAGGCTATTTTCTTGCGGTACAAGTAAAGATGGGGATTCATTTATTGTTGAATGGAATGAAAGTGAAGGTGCTGTGAAAAGAACCTATCTTGGATCTAGAAAACAATCTTGGGGTGTCTTGCAATTTGATACCACAAAGAATCGTTTTTTGGCTGCTGGTGATGATTTCTCCATCAAGTTCTGGGATATGGACAGTGTTCAACTTCTGACAACAATTGATGCTGATGGAGGTCTCCCAGTGAGTTCATTATATGCTAGTAAACTGTAACATATTGTTTTGAGGGCTGTAGTTGCTTATTTTGGCTTTAACAATTCTTAGGCGAGCCCACGTATCCGCTTCAACAAGGATGGCAGTCTTTTGGCTGTTTCTGCGAATGATAATGGGATTAAAATATTGGCAAATACAGATGGCTTTAGGTTGTTGCGTACATTTGAAAATCTTTCTTTCGATGCCTCACGAACATCTGAATCCATTGCGAAGGTAACTTTGTCAATGATTAGTGCGTATGTTACATTGCCCTGGTTGTAATTAACTAGTATCTAACAGTGGGTTTCTTGTGCAGCCTGCTGTTAACCCAATCTCAGTTGCAGCGGTGGCGGCAGCAGCAGCTGCTGCAACCAGCACTGGTCTTGCAGACAGGAGTGCCTCTGTGGTTGCCATTGCTGGAATGGTTCGTTGGACATGCTTGTTCATTTACAGTAGCATCCGAATTTTATGCTCAAGTAACTTGCATATTAATTACCCTTCAATCACACAACTCATTATTGTAACATGGTTTCTCTTACTATAAGAGGACTGAACTAGAGACTAGGAGCATGCACTTAGTTTTCCATGATTTTTTTTGAACAATCTTCATTTTCCATGGTAGCACCAAAAGAATCTGTCATAATTTCTAGTAACAAGCAAATTTCTCTTGGTAGAATGGAGATGCCAGGAACTTGGGAGATGTGAAACCTCGATTAACTGAAGAATCCAATGATAAATCAAAGATATGGAAGCTCACTGAAATCAATGAACCATCTCAATGCCGGTCCTTGAGGCTCCCTGAAAACTTGAGAGTAACCAAGGTATGGAAATTTTTCTTTGAGGGCATCTGAAATACTTTCCGGTCAATTATTGTTTTTGTCTTGCTTGGTCAATATCATTGCAATTCTGACAAACTAGGCTGCACTGTTTTCCTTTGGACAATATACTGATGTTACAGGTCTTCTAAATGCTCCACGATTTAATTTATGCCAACTATTGAACATTTTATTAAAGCTTTAAATCACTGAAGCTTCAGAGGCATGATGATCTTATTTGAGATCATATTCCTTTCCATACTCTGACCTTGTTATTCAACTTCACTTTGATTCCTTAATACTCGTATGTTTAACTTTGCAGGATTACCTACCACTGCTATTTTTTGAAATTTAAGCATTTTTTTTGTTAGTAAAATCCTGCTAACAGTTCTTTACTCTTAATTATTTCAAGAAATTTGACAATAATGTAGATATAGATGAAGTTTGACCACAGCCACGTACAGTAAGAGGGTGTAAGAGTTAAATGTTATGAAATACTACTGGAGGAAAACAACATATTGGGACTACTTCTGAAGATGCATGTGCCAACTTTAGTTACCATAACTCTAGAGTGGCAACTAGTCTCATCATGCTAACTTCATGCCAGTAATGCATTTTGAATATGCTGAACTACATGTAAATTTTTTCCTGTCCCATAAAAATTTATTATGTTATTAGTGGATAGAAATTCCAGATATGTTCAATATATTGCCAACAGTGATGGGATGTCCAAACATAAGAGTGTAAGTTGGCTGTGGCATACATTAACGAGCATCTGTCAGTATTTCTGTGATTTGAAATGGTCATCTTGATTTAAGTATATTGTCCTTTGGAGGGAGTAAAAAAAAAAAAAAAGACCCGGGCATTTATAACTTGTTTTGTTAAACAGTTCATGGAAAGAGGGCTATTTTTTTACCCTTCAAATTAGTAATTTTATTAGGGTGAAATGCAAAACAGTTACAAATAGCTACAACTGAGCATATGACAAGAAGAATTACTGAATTAAGGAGTTACAGAGTGCTTTATCATTATATTTCTAAATGAATCATGCTTAATGGCATCGACAGTGTATGATGGCTATCCATATGTATTCTTGATTGAATTTTTTTATTTATTTGTGGACTGGAATATGATGCTTTATCAAGTTACTCATGAACTCCATCATGACTCCAACTTTTCTTTTTTTTATTCTGTTTCCAACAAGGACATGATCATCAGCTTTTATTATTATTATTATTATTGCAGATATCAAGGTTAATCTATACAAACTCTGGCAATGCTATTTTGGCATTAGCTTCAAATGCAATACACCTATTATGGAAATGGCAACGCAGTGATCGGAATGCTAGTGGCAAGGTAAAAGCACTTGCAAAGCGGCTTTAATCAACCATCTGCACTTCTATTTTACTCAAATTTCTAATATGAGTTCTGTTGTGTATTCAAATTGGTCCTTCATCCTGTAGGCAACTGCAGGTGTGTCACCTCAATTATGGCAACCATCAAGTGGGATTCTGATGACCAATGACAGCACTGACACTAACCCTGAAGAGGCTGTGCCCTGTTTTGCTTTGTCCAAAAATGATTCTTATGTTATGTCAGCATCCGGAGGAAAGATTTCCCTTTTCAATATGATGACATTTAAGGTAATTCAAGGATTGTTGGTTATGATGTGAAGTCATTTTCATTCGACTAATCTCATTTTCTTTTGGTGAGTGCAGACGATGACAACTTTCATGCCACCACCTCCTGCAGCAACCTTTCTTGCTTTTCATCCTCAAGATAACAACATAATTGCTATTGGCATGGATGATTCCACAATTCAAATATATAATGTCCGCGTAGACGAGGTATGATGCTATAGACAGTTATTCCTCCTGTTATTGGTTAGAGCAGTATCAATTGTTATTTACTACTGTTCATTTATTGGTGAAGGTCAAGAGCAAGCTCAAAGGCCACTCTAAAAGAATAACTGGCCTTGCCTTTTCCCATGTGTTGAACATGCTAGTCTCATCAGGAGCAGATGCTCAGGTAATAATTGTCCAATTAGATGTCATGTGTGTTGTCACTGTGCTTTCATGTTTTAGTTTTCTCAATGGGATTTGACTTGTTAGATGCTCAGTCCTTGAGAAATATGCATCAATACTTGATTTTTGAAAATTTCAACATGTTTTAGCATAATTCTGCTTTGCTACTGTTGCAAGTGGGCATGCCAAAGAATTCTTGGTTTGTTCTTCTCTTTTCTATGCAAATGGCAGGCGTATTTACTCCCTGCAGCATCTATTACTTTTTTCTACACAAGATTTTGCATTTCTCTGAACTTCTTTGGTTCAAGTCCATAAAGTATTCCCCAATCTCCCCCCCCCCCCCCCAAATCTTAACTCATTTCCGATGTAACTTGCTCTTTCTTCAGCTTTGTGTATGGAACTCTGATGGATGGGAAAAGCAGAAAGCAAGATTCTTGCAGGTCCCAGCTGGAAGGACACCAACAGCACAATCAGACACTCGTGTACAATTTCATCAGGATCAGATACATTTCCTGGTTGTGCATGAGACTCAGCTTGCCATATATGAAACCACAAAGCTAGAATGTGTAAAGCAGGTACTTTTGTCTCTTAAGTCAACTTTATTGTGGAACTAGCATGTTGTTGTCAGGTACTGAGTTGCTCTTCCTTTTTCCTGATTTAGTGGGTTCTACGTGAATCTTCTGCGCCAATCTCACATGCAGTGTTCTCCTGTGATAGTCATCTGGTATATGCCAGTTTCTTAGATGCAACTGTCTGTGTATTTAGTGCTATGAATCTCAGATTACGTTGTCGTATCAATCCTTGTACGTATCTTTTCCCTAATATCAGGTAATTATCTTGCAGCATTCATTGGTGTAGGTCTTTTTAGATTTATCTCCAGCATTACTCAGTTGACATATGGTGCTATTGTGTTTATGTGGAACAATTCCCTATGTGCAGCTTCCAGCAAGCATTCTAATATACTCTTGCAAATATGTGATAACTTAAATGAATGGTGGCTTGCCTGTTACGTGTTTTTTGATTATCACTTTCTAAGGCATCCAATGGTTCATTTTGTGTTAAGCTTTGGGTTACTTTCTCCTCCACCTATCTCTGAATTCCTTTTCATGGTTCTCCAAGATAATTTATTCCTGCCTTTTTTCGTATGACTTTCTTGGTAGAATGATAGGATCACATTGTTGTATTGTTCTGAGAAGAAGTTAAATGGTCAAAAGAGTCGACCATCTTGGAAAAGTTATGAGCAAATCTTCATATCTGGTGACATCTGTTACTGCACTTTAAAGTGCATTTAAAACTTAAAAAGAAAAACAGATGATCCTTGAACATAAATTGTGATCTCTTGCTCTAATAATAGTAATACCATATAACCAGGAATGAGTTTCCAAATATGCTTAAATGTTTTCGTTCTTGTTGATCTATAATCATTCACAGGATTCTACTTTTACAAGTCAATTCCATTTTATTACTTATTTATGCATCATAAATTCCTAGCCCATAACTAGTTTGCTTTGGACTCTACCTCCTGTTTATGCAATGCACATCCTGATTTTGACAGTTTGCTAGCTGAAGTATAATTCTCTACCTTCTTTATATGTAATAGCCACGTTATTTTGACCCCCATTATTTCATATATGCAGTTCAAATGTCCACCCACTAGTGATCGCTGCACACCCACAAGAACCAAATCAGTTTGCATTGGGACTATCAGATGGTGGGGTTCATGTCTTTGAGCCTCTTGAATCTGAAGGAAAATGGGGCGTGCCTCCACCTGCTGAGAATGGGTCAGCAAGTAGTGTGCCAGCTACTCCTTCAGTTGGACCATCAGGTTCAGATCAAGCTCAGAGATGATCAATGACTGCCAGAGCACAAGTTCTTTTACATGCTTGGCTTGCTGGCCCATTCCTAAATTAGGTTCGTACTCGTTCCGAGACTTACTTTTATTCCATATCCAACCCAACAACCACTGAAAAACATGGCGCATTGAAGCATCTGGACATGACCACTATTTGATTATATTTCAGCTGATTGGTTGAACTCTAAATACAATCTTGCGTGGTGTTACTCGTGGACTTCTATTGATTGATTTGCATTTTCAGTAGTTTACTTTTTACCCCACACTATTCCTTCCTGGCTATAGTTATCTAACATTCCTCGCATTTAATTTGTTATGTGTTTATCCATTGTTATTGACATTAACAACATCAGTTTCTAGATCCGAGAGTTTCTGACTTTGTTCTCATTCTTCATTCTTATTTTCTTGATTTCTTCCTTTGTGCAGTATGAGGTTCAATGATACGTAACCTACTCAAGGAACGAGTTGCAAAAGATGTAGATATAGCATGTTCTGTCTGATACTTCGTGAGGTAAATGCTGTAGTGGTAGTAGTATTAATAGTGATGCCTTTTGACCTTAAGCTAGAAATTTATTCAAGGAAGGGTTTTTTTTTCTTTTCTTTTCTTTTTATAACTCTTGAATAGTCTGTAATATTTTTATTATTTTTTCTTCAAACATTGAAATTTCTTCATTGTTTTGTTTGTCATGGAGAATCTTTTCCTCAACCCAGTCCTTCAACTGTTGATAAGAATCCATGGAGTGGATTCCCAACCATCACTACGACTCACAATATCGGATCATAAAGCCTCACGTTTAAATGAATTATTATCTTCAAAAAT
>Ga0325403_1005140_pt1 | contig 12294 bp, 5 predicted proteins | sample PopdelMetagenome_19_FD_205665 | JGI IMG/M metagenome (GOLD analysis project Ga0325403, IMG submission 205665) | Populus deltoides microbial communities from Bellville, Georgia, United States - Xylem-PdKOR-R4 | ecosystem: Host-associated > Plants > Phyllosphere > Stem > Wood/Secondary xylem...
AAAAAAAAAACAGAAGGAAAAAGAGAAAAATATAAAGGAAAACAGAGAGAATCAAAATGCAGAAAACAAGTGAAAAAACCAGAGGAAGGAGGACGGAAAGAAAAAAAACTAGAGACACATAAAAAAAACAAACAAACAAAAAACAGAGACAGAAATAGATAAGGAGAGAAGTTAGCTTTGGCCAGTCAGCACACCTTCGCCATTGTCTTCATCATCAAGCTCCATCACCAGGCAAACACTGAGAAAGACAGGGAGAACAAGAGAAACAAAAAGAAACCAAGCAAAGAAAAGCAAAATCAGAGGAGAAACGCACAAATAACTGAGGTTGAGGGGAAGAAATTAGCTTTGGCCAGTCAGCACACCTATACCATCGTCTTCATCATCAAGCTCCAGCACCAAGTAAGCTACGTTTTTTTCTGAGAAATATAATTACTCTGTCACTGTGCAAAGCATGCGTGAAAAATTCACGCATGCATGCAACACTGGCTTCGGCTAGTGACTAGGCTGGGCCGGCTAAGTTCAAACCAGTTTGTAGGAGCTGAGCTGGACCTAGCCCAACCAAAAAGTAAAAAAGTTGAAGCTAGCCTGGGCCTAGGCCTAGTCGACCCAATTTGATATGGGCTACAAGTGTATTTGGCAAAACTCACCCTTATGTCAATCCTCTTTATTTTATTCTCCTTTTAAAAACATTTATGGTTTTTTCGTTTATTTTTCTACCAATTTTTTTATTAATACTGGTTTGTATTTTTATATTATAAAAATATAAATTCGGTATTAAAATATCTTGTTTTCTATGAAATGTTGCAATATATATATATATATGAAAAAAATACTTTCTTTGCATGCATACAGCCACGTCTCTCAAAAATATAAAAAATTTCATATCGTATTTTCATAGAAACAAAATTAAAATAAAAATGTATTAGCATGTATTTTGAGCTTTAATAACTAGTTTATTAAAGTATGAGAACAGGGCCTATATTTTAAAAATACCAAAAAAATATTTTCTTTTAGTATTTGGGATTACAAACTTATATATGTAAAACGTATTTCTGATATTAAAAAGGGAGTTCTTTTTTATTGACATTATAGCGGTTATGTTTGTAGCCGATAAGATAAAGATCTATTTATTGAAGAGAATTTATCTTCAACCTTAGACATCTCAACAATCAGACAACTAGTTTAATCAGACAATTAAATAATGCAGCTTACCTTAGATAATGCGTATTATGGGTGCTAATATCTTCCCTTTACGCAACTAGTGTCTGTACCCGATTTCTGAGACCACTTAGGGTTTCTAGTGACCAAATACTAGGTGACGACTCTCATTCCCTCTTTCCACTAATAAAGAACAAGAATCTCTTGTCTTGTCCATTTCCCCACACTATATACATATACACTTGGATTATATCAGGAGGACGTTCGTCACGACGCCGCACATGTGTTACAAAGTGACAACTTTACTAGGGACCCTTGTGGATAAGCCTTGTTTTTTTTTTTTATTATCATGTTTTATTATTTGGTTTGTGTGTTTATTGTTAATAAGCATTTTCTTTTTATTATTTGCTTCTACGCTTTAATTTTGTACATATTTGTTCATGCATTATATAGAATTGCCTCATGCATCACATGTTTTAAATTTTCAAGCACACACAAGCTTTTAAGTTAGGTGGGGGATTAACGGTCTACCCTATGACTATGGATCAAGGTTCAGATGCATGAAACACCCAACTCATATCTGAGTGTCTGCTTGGTAATGATGGGTATACGTGTTTTAACATTTCCTTACACTGCCCCATATTGTATTTACAAAGATCATCACTAGGCAGATATGAGACCCTTTTGAGACCAAATATAAAACTTACTCATGCTCATTTAATAAAACTCATCCTTATGTTGTATGTGCTACCTTTATTTTGCATTAAGGCAAGCATTTCTTAAAGCATCTTGAAGTCAAGACTTGCGGGTAACACAATAGTCATCACTCAGGAAATTTTTGTTGTAAAGTTTGGGTAAGAATCAAAATTATTGTTTCATCATGCAAGAATTATGATTATATGTCACCCCTTTGAAAAACGAGCTCATCATATAAAACATGTTCATACATTCATCATGCATGATGCCAGGTTGAAACATAGGTCCCCCACCTAAGGTTTACTACACCTGACTGAGAGAAAAGATGGAAAATGAAGAAAGGGCTTAGATGGAGGCCCATTATCGAAAAGAAATTGAGAACATCAAAGGTAAAGTAGTTAGAGAGATTTGCTTGAACAAGTGCCGAACTTCAAGAATGAAAACGAAACATCTGCACAGCTTCCTATGGAAACACTATCAGTCCACATCCCTCACACATCTCAGAACTTGGGGGCAAACTCAATAATTGGGCATCATTTTGTCCCTTTCGCCCCCATCTATCTGAGTCAAGCTTAGATCATTGTGGATCTAACAGCGAAAGGACCTTCTGACAATAGGTCTACTAATCCCATGAACCATGATAAATGGGTTGCTCTAAAAGAGAGATTGAGAGTAGTTGAAGGAAATAATTTGATTAACCCTGTGATAGCACTTGAAGTTTGTTTGGTTCCAGATATTATGGTGCCGAAGAAGTTTAGAGTGTCGAACTTTGTCAAGTATACCAAACTAGAATGCCCACATACCCCTCTCCGGTCATACTACAACAAGATGACTAAAATGATCCATAATAATAAAATGCTAATATATTTTTTCTAAAATAGTCTCTTTGTATCCGCCTTGAGCTAGTACATAAGACTAGACAATATCTGGATCAAGACATGGAAAGACCTGGTAGACACCTTCTTGAAGTAGTATAAATTCAATCTGGAAACTGCTCATAATAGAACCAGCCTAATGGATATGGAGAAGGAAAACCAAGAGTCTATGAGAGCATATGTGCAAAGATGGCGGGAAAAGGCAACACATGTTTAACCTCCACTAATGGATGAAAAAATGATGATGTTGTTCGCCAACACCTTCCTTCCAATCCCCTTATTATGAGCATTTGATGGGAAGCTCTGCTCAACATTTCCATAAAATTATGAGGATTGCTAAAAGAATTGAACAAGCTATCAAGATGGGAAAAATTAGAGGTCTTACTATGGATTTCAGAACAATAATGAAAGATAAATCTGAATATGGATCTTAAGTGAGAAACCTTAGTTATGTGGTCCAGCCAGGTCTTGTTGTGGCATCAACTGCTTAAATAACTTTGTCAAAGATTGACATACCTCTGCCAAAGATTGACATACCTCTGCCACTCGAGTTTGTTTACCAATATATATTTGGCTCTGGACTTATTGCCCCGACTCTGTCAAATCTCATGCAATCATTGTTTCTTAGATGGTATAATCCAGATAAGAAATGTTAATATCATGGTGAGGCCCTAGGCCATTTGATTGAAAACTGCAAAAAATTCAAGTATCAAGTTTGGAAGCTAGGTAAGCAAGGGACAAATTGAGTTTTTGAAGAATAGCGGTACATACCATATAATCACCTCTATTTTTAACAATGACCAGTAACTTGTAAAATGCTGACAAGGTGTAAACAATATGCAATTATCTAGAGAATGAACATTATATTTTGGTACAATATGCTTTCATATATCAAGAATGCATCACATATATTCAATGAATTGTGTTTTGTTCTTTATCTTATTTTTGTCTTGAAATGAAGAGATGTTTCTTTCAAAGGTTTTTGGCAAAATATTTGATCAAACTCCAACATACGATTAAGGCTAATCAATCCTGAAAAATTACAAATGTTTTGATTGCAAAAATAACTCGATGTTTGTTAAAATGACATGATGGGGTGACCAAGCAAATTTTGAACTCACACATAAAATTGAACCACATATCATGTAGCTAAGTTTTAGCAGTATGCATAATAACATGTAGTGGATTCAATAGTTATGGACTTGCTAATCATGATTTCTTACAAGTCCAAATCATTACACTTGACGATGTCAAAATTTATCGGTTCTAACATATTATGCATGAAATGAGAAAAGACCATCTTTGTTCACTCCTTTCAAAATTCTTGAAATATTTATCCCTTGCAATCCTATTTTGAGCCTTGAAGAATATTTATTTCAAAAAAAAAATCTTAACATAGATCACACCCCATACCAGGGGCAAATGAGAGATTTTTGTTAGAAAAGACAAAGACAATGTTAGAATCATTGGTACATAGAATATTAAAAACAAAAATCCAACGATTAAGAAAGGGCTAAAAGAAAAAAAGGGACGTAGACTGAGGGCATCCAAGAAAACTTTGAGGAAGGTTATGTGAAAGCCAAAAAAGTAGAAATTGTCTGCACTTAAAGGCAAGTGAAGGATAAAAGTAGGAGAATGCCTATCAAGTCTAGGAAGGGCAAAAGAGGTTTCAATTAAGAAAAGACACAACAAACACTAAGAGTCAACATCATAAAAAAATACTAAGCTACAAACATGTCTTTTGGTATCTTTGATAAAGCCTTTGATGTCTTCAAATGATTAGATTGGTTATTCATCAAAGAAAAAGTTGGATTTGCATTACGACCTATGTTAAGAGAATTTTGATATCTGAGGTTAACAAGGTTATATGTCATTTTCTTTACGAAAAACAACAATAGAAAAAGAGTTTATGAATAGTTGATGTTGATTCTAGGTCTTTGAAACTCTCAAACACCTTTTGAGCTTGTGACTTTCCATTTCTTTCATAGCCATGAACCATAGTCTGCATTACTTGCCTTTAAAAGACCTTTTTAATTAAGTGAACGATTTGAATCGATAAATAGCGCTCTCAAAACTTGAAGAGCTTTTTCATAAGGTTCATTCCTTCATAAATTAAGTTACTAGTTATTATGCATGCTGATAAGATAGATGTTTAAAAGAAACAATTTTTTTTTATAAAGCCTCAAGTTTTGACTTGAGCATCCTGATTTTTTTTTAATTCACAAAAGGTCACCTCATCATGTACTATCAAATGATATACCCAAGATTAGATATTAAAATTGACATAATGAACTATAGAAAAAACAATTTTAATCTTACAACGAGTCAATTTATGTTTTCAAAATACAAGTCAATCAAAGGATTACATATATTGAATGGCGTGTGTTGGGTCTTTGACCAAAGAAGCTTGATTTTCAAAAATACTTTCAAAAACTAACATCTCTTTGATTTCATTTCAATAGTCAGACTTGAATAAAAATGATCTTTGAAATGTTGGAGTTGATTCCAGAACAAGAATGATTGTCAAACAAGAAGAATATTGATTGCGTTTATAAAATTTTTGACAGAAATGACATCAATACTTCTTGAAAAGTTTAGCAATCGAGGGCAATACATTGAACCCTAAGAAGGAAAATAAACATTATTCAGATCAGTTAGGGGGCAAAGAAAGAATCAAATGATGAATCAGCAAAATCCATCAAAGATGGCTTAGCATCTAGCAATGACAAATGCTTTTTTATTATATACAGAAGAACAAGCATATTTAGATCAATTGAGAGCAATGTTGTTCAAAGACAGTCTATGATCTAGTGAACTCCAGTAACAATTGAGAGTAACGCTGCACTTGAAATACATCTTCATATCTTTATTTGGGTTTACCTTCTGAAACATGGCTATAACTCCCGACATATGTTATCATACAATTGTATTTGAATGAATGTTAAAAAGACACACACCACCAAGACTGATTGTGGAATAATATACTTTGAAGCTCATTGATTTCAAGGTGCGTGGATAATGAAAAGGAACATCATTGATCATGTCAATGCATTTCTTTTCATAATTTGATTAGACGGGTTGAGAGGAATTCATTTAGAATAATACTGAGCATACAACAATGAACCTTATACTGCAAGCTATGAGATGCATGTCCGAACGACTTGATAGTTCCATGAAGGTTAATGATAACATATACGTGAAAAGTATGTTTCAATTGGAGGCAAGTTGATTGACAATCTAAGACGAGGTCAATACTAGAAAACCTCTTGATGGTTATTGGCAACATGCACACAACCAATCAAAGAACAATTATCGAGAGAATCCAGGAGATGAATGATTTTTTAAGCTCTTTTATAATGAATCAAGCAACACCACACTCGGGTGTATGGTCAAGCTTGATAAACATCGAAAGTAGTAATCATCGCGAACAGCCCAAGATAGGCATTACACTTATATCTGAGTGGAAGGCTAGCACACGAATGAGCTAATGCATCGAGAAAACAAAAAAGACATTGGATAGCAAATAAAAACACCTTATGATGATGGAACATCAAAGAAGGGGGCTTATATTTCAAACTAGATAAGAACGTATGCATGTTATCTAACCTCAAAGCATTGCACAAATGTTTTTTGAATTGTTACAGAAAAAATCCTCGATGAAATTCAGCAATATTGTAATGAATCTAAATGGACAAAGAAAGAATCATTGAGTTGATAATAGTAAAGAATCGTAGTTTTGATCTTGGAACTGGAAGAAAAATGAGAAGAACCCTATCATTAAGAAATTTTCAAAGAAAGAAGAAAGTTTGAACCCTGTCATCAGGAAGAACACATAAAATTTTGGTTCTAGTTAAAGAAGATCGCCAGATGGGATCTCAGGTTGACCGAGCCGCAACAAAGATTTTAGCTTTGGTTAAAGGAAATCATCATATGGGATTTCAAGTTGACTGAGCTACTCACAGACTTTGGTTCTGGTTAAAGCAGATCGCCATATAAGATCCCAAGTTGACCAAGCCACCAACATAGTTTTTAGCTTTGGTTAAAGGGGATCATCAGATAGAATTTTAGGTTGACCGAGCTACATAGACTTTGGTTCTGTTTAAAGGAGAACGCCAGATTGGATCTTAGATTGACCGAGCCGCAACACTGATTTTAGCTTTGGTTAAAGGGAATCACCTGATGGAATTTTAGGTTGACCGAGCTACACATAGACTTTGGTTCTGGTTAAAAGAGATCACCAGATGGGATCTCAGGTTGACCGAGTCGCACACGGATTTTAGTTTTGGTTAAACGAAATCGCCAGATGGGATTTTAGGTTGATCGAGCTACACATGTTTTCTGGTTCTAGTTATATCTTGGAAATGAATATTTAAAATTTCCATAATAAATAAAATATAGATATGGATATTAATTTTGTACGAGGAAGTCATTAACCTAAAAACTAAAACGCGTGGGGTAAACCCTACACAACTGGTATTGTTCACACCCTCACAAAACACTGTGGATAACTCTATTTATTTTTAAAACATTATTGTGGCTCTTAAAGTTTTATTTTGGAAGATTTGATCCTGATTGAAGGCCAATTGATTTGGATTTCTAAGGCAATGATGGAATTGGAAGAATAGAGATCGAAATTAAAAATGCTCCAAATATGGGTGGTGTGCTAGAAGTTTTGGCAAAGAAAACCTTTGGTTATCTAACTTTCAAAATAACAACAGTTATACGATTTTGGTTCCTTAATTTCTTTCGAATTCAATTTTGATGTAAAAATTTATTTTTGTTATTTTTGAGTTCCTGGTTGAGAAAGGAGAGAGAGGGAAGTTGACACTGATTTAAGCCACCAAAACAGCTAATATTTGTGTCAAATGATTCCATTTGATAAGAAAAATTCATATTAGGTGTATTTTTACCTTAAAGTTCATGAAAAAACGAATTTAAACTCGATTTGATTTTTTATTTCGGGTTGATTTTGGTTTTTAGGACAATTTTTTGTTTTTTGAAGCCATGGATAAATTTATCGCGATTCATAAAGTGTTTTAGGTTAAAAATGAATTGAAAAACTGAATTTTTCAAAATAACTTAAACCCTAATTTTTCAGCCACTACAGTGGCTGAAATCTGAAATCTAGGTAAATCAGACAACTCGTCATATAAATTTTTTTTTTAAATTTTTTTTTCATCCGCCAGTTCAACCAAAAAACAAATAAGAGGCCTAAAAAATGAGCTAGGTTGGCTTGCTAGGTGGAGCAACATCTTACCTTTGCTTTTTAAAAAAAAAAATATTTTTCTCCTAATTTTTTTTAAATTAATGATTTTTTATATGAATTTTCTTTGATTTTGTTTATTTATATTTAAATTAATATCCATTCTTTTTTATATTTTTTTAGAGAGAATTTTTTAAATGACTACTATTTTTTTTTATTATGCATTTAAATTTTAAAGAGTTTTTATGATTTATCTATAATTTTTTTTTATTTTTTATATAAATAAATTATATTTTAAAAAAATTATTTTAGATAATATTTTTAATATATAAATTAATGTTTTTAACTCAATTTATGTATATCTATCGCGTCCCGATTGGACCGTACAATGTGATTCTAGCGTCTACCTTGAAACTATTGATGCCAAATCCATCACAACTATCGTCTGTTAACCACAGCACTCAGACTCCGTGATGCCAAGGCCCACCACCGGCGGGTGGGACCTCTTCCTTCGAAGCTTCAGCTCCAGCATTCATCCCCAACTCCCCAACTCAACCCCGGAAGCCACCGATCTTTTCAACAAGGTGCGGGTGCTCTCCACCCGCGGCAACATCAAAGAAGCACTTTCCTTCTTCTACAGCACACCACAGCTAAACCAGTCTCAACAAACCTATGCCACACTTTTCCATGCCTGTGCACGCCATGGGAACCTTAAACAAGGCCAATATTTACACCAACATATGATTTCCGAAAACCACAAAAACCCACAAGACCTCTTTGTAACTAACCATCTTATTAATATGTATGCAAAATGTGGTGACCTGGACCGTGCACGCCAAGTGTTCGATGAAATGGGTCGCAGAAATGTGGTGTCTTGGACCGCGCTCATTTCTGGGTATGCCCAACATGGGCGAAGTTATGAGTGCTTTTCCTTGTTTTCTGATATGTTGGTGGACTGTTATCCGAATGAGTTTGCTTTTGCGAGTGTGATTACTTCTTGTGATTACGTTTGTGGCAAGCAAGTGCACGCCCTCGCGTTGAAAATGGGGTTGATTGCTAGTGTTTATGTGGGGAATGCTCTTATTACAAGATATAGCAAAAGTTGTGAGGATAATTTTGTCGGTGATGGTTGCGAGGCCTGCCGCGTTTTTGAGTCAATGGAGTTTCGTAATCTTGTTTCTTGGAATTCAATGATTGCCGCGTTTCAACATTGGAAACTTGGGGGTCTAGCTATTGGAATTTTTTGCCAAATGCATAGTGGTGGAGTGGAGTTTGATGGTGCTACTTTGGTCAGTGTGCTTTCTTCCATGAGTGAGAGTTATGATGGCGATAATGCTGACGTGGGTCTGAAGGGTTGTTTTCAATTGCACTGTGTTAGTATCAAACGTGGGTTTATGTTGAAAATTGAATTGGCAACTGCATTGGTGAAAGCTTATTCGGATCTTGGAGGGAAGGTTTCTGATTGTTACAGGCTCTTCATGGAGACAAGTAGTCGGGATCTTTTTTTGTGGACTGGCATTATAACAGCATTTGCTGACCGTGAACCAGAAGAAGCACTTCTCCTCTTTCGTCAGTTGTACAGGGAGGGCTTAGCACCCGATTGGTGTACATTTTCAATTGTGTTAAAAGCTTGTGCTGGTTTTGTGACTGAAAGGCATGCTTTGGCAGTTTATTCTCAAGTAGTTAAAGCTGGGTTTGAGGATGACAGAGTGCTTGCAAATACCTTGATCCATGCCTATGCTAGGTGTGGCTCCATTTCTTTTTCGAAGCAAGTTTTCGATAAAATGAGATCTCGTGATGTTGTTTCCTGGAACTCGATGATCAAGGCTTATGCTTTACATGGACAAGCTAAGGAGGCATTGCATCTCTTCTCAGAGATGAATGTCAGACCTGACTCTGCAACGATGGTTGCTCTCCTCTCAGCATGCAGCCATGCAGGATTAGTGGAAGAAGGAATTAACATCTTTGACTCAATGTCCATGAATCATGGTGTTTCTCCACAACTTGATCACTATGCCTGCATGGTGGATATTCTAGGTCGAGCTGGGCTTCTTTTGGAGGCAGGGGAGCTTATAAGTACAATGCCAATGAAGCCTGATTCAGTGGTTTGGAGTGCACTGCTTAGCTCATGTAGGAAATATGGCGAGACTCAGTTGGCAAAATTAGCAGCAGATAAACTGAAAGAGTTGGAACCTGGAAATTCATTAGGCTATGTACAGATTTCAAACATTTACTGCTCTGGAGGTAGTTATAATGAAGCAGGGTTGATTAGGGATGAAATGAATGGCTCTAGAGTAAGAAAAGAACCTGGTTTAAGCTGGATAGAGATTGAGAATCGAGTACACGAGTTTGCCTCTGGAGGCAGGCGTCATCCTCAAAGAGAGGCCATATATGCTAAACTTTATTCACTGATTGGGCAGTTAAAGGGGGTAGGCTATGTGCCGGAGACAAGCTTGGCCTTGCAAGACATAGAGGAGGAGCATAAACAAGAGCAGCTGTACCACCATAGTGAGAAGCTGGCCCTGGTGTTTGCTCTGATGAGTGAAGGTAGTTTGCGTTGTGGTGGAGGTGTAATAAGAATCGTGAAGAACATCCGAATTTGTGTGGACTGTCACAACTTCATGAAGTTAGCATCAGATCTTCTCCAAAAGGAGATTGTGGTGAGAGACTCAAATCGTTTCCACCATTTCAAAAATAGGATGTGCTCTTGCAATGACTATTGGTAACAAAAGAGCATCATCGACCAAAATCACCCGGTTTCCACGTGCTTCCTTCATTGTTCGTCGAGCACCTCCTGAATGAATGCGAGTTATTCTCCAAATTCCCTCATCAACTTCTGTCGGCCTGTGATATCTTACAATGGGAAATGTTGGATATCATAGTGCTGAATTTTGCATGAATTGGGTGGAATTATAAACAATGCTATTGCTCTGAAAAGCAATTCAGATTCTTCTGAAGCCAACACAGTTTGATTATGGAATGCATTGTTTGTCATAGAAATATTTTATGGCAGTGACTACAATTGATCCAAGTGATTGGAGCAATCCCCAATGTTCTTGGCCATGTATCTGCGCTGAGAATACAATCATCTCAACAGAAACAATTTTGTTAGCTCGTCTGCTAGTTTTAACCAACGTCTTGTAGCTGTGAATAGTTGGACCGGAGTATGGACAGAGGTTCCAAGAATTGCGTGAGGTGCTATGAAGTGTAAAGATAGAGCTTCTATGAAGATTTATCTAACTGTTCATGATTGGCAACATGGCTTTCCTATTAAGTACAATAAAACAGTCTTGAGATTTATCTATCAATTGTTTCAGATTGATTGAGAATCTAGGAAACAACTTGGCTGCTGAAATTCCAAGACATCATCTTTACTCATTGACGAAAATCAAGGTTTCAGTGATCATGTTCTATTTCTCAAGTGGGCTGAGAACCAAGAAAAGCAATAATGTGGTGCTCACAATGATAAAATGTCATTTCATGACGTTTATGGGATGTCTGACTGCGCTGCTTATCCAAATAGAGAGATCCTCAAAGACATGATGTCGTTAGCATCATCATCTTGGTCTTTGACTCGGCTTCTTTCTAAGAGCGTGTTTGGCAGTGTGATTGTGGGTATTTTTCAAATAACTTTTCGTGCCAAAATACATGTTAATGATGTTTTTCATTTTTTAAAAATCATTTTTGACATCAGCACATCAAAACGTACAAATCATGTTAAATTTTAGCAAAAAACAAAATTCAAATTTTTTGGGAACGCGGGTTGAACCGCGTTCCAAAACGCTTCCTAAGTAAATATGATTCGGTGTCGTTTGTTTACGCGGCTGCGGTTGTGTTTTAAACAAAACGTAACCTTGGATGTTTGGTTACGAAAAAAAGGGTGTTACTGTTCATGGGCCCCACCTTTTACTGCGTTTGAAACGTAGGGTCGCACAAAGTAGCTTCTCATTGCTTTTGTTTCAACTGTGTTACAACACAGTAAACAATGGCGCGCCTTGCTGAAGCACAGAGAAAGGATTCCTTGCTCTTCTCCTTCCCCTTCCCCTTCCCCTTCCTCTTCTTCTGCTTATGCACCATGTCCACTATTCTGCAATGTGAACAGTGAAGACTCCACTGTTCACGTTGAAGAATAGTGGAGACATGGTCTTCCCCTTCTTCTCCTTTTCCTTCTCCTCCTCCTTCTCCTCTTCCTTCTTCTTCCCCTTCCCCTTCCCCTTTCCCTTCTCCTCCTCCTTCTTCTTCTTCTTCTACACCATGTCTCCATTGTTCTGCTACGTGAACAGTCGACAGCAGCTACATTGTTAATGGGCCGGACCAGGTCCGACCCAAACCTAAATGTATTGAACCGGGTGTGATCTAGTA
>Ga0325403_1005143_pt1 | contig 12293 bp, 15 predicted proteins | sample PopdelMetagenome_19_FD_205665 | JGI IMG/M metagenome (GOLD analysis project Ga0325403, IMG submission 205665) | Populus deltoides microbial communities from Bellville, Georgia, United States - Xylem-PdKOR-R4 | ecosystem: Host-associated > Plants > Phyllosphere > Stem > Wood/Secondary xylem...
CCTAAGTCAACAACAAATCAACCTTTTCTCCTCAACATCATCAAGTGCAAGTATGTCTTTAGAGGATATTGTAAAATCCTTGGCCACCAACACACAAATGTTTCAATAGGAGACGAGAGCAAGCATTCAAAATTTGAAAAACCAAATAGCATAGTTGACTTCTTCAATGCATAAAATAGAGGCCAACAAAGGCAGGTTACCGTGTCAAGCTGAAATTAATCCCAAGGAAAATGTAAGTGCCATGACTCTTAGAAGTGGCAAGGAAGTGCAAATCATGACAACAACAGCTGGCACCCAACAAAGGAAAGAAAAACCGGCTGAATCATTAGATATGCCAAGCAACAAGGTATGTAAAAATTTTGTCTTACCAAGTTCTAATATTTTAATTCATCCCCCTTTTCCAGGCCAATTTGCAAAACAAAAAAAGAATGAGATAAAGAACGGAATCTTTGAAACTTTTCGAAAGGTGGAGGTGAACATTCCTTTGTTGGATGCAATCAAACAAATTCCACTATATGCCAAGTATCTCAAAAAGTTGTGCACTAATAATAGAAGGCTGAATATTGATGAGAAAATAAGGGTTGGAGAGAACGTGTCCACAGTCATACAAAGAAAATTACCTCAAAAGTGTAAATACCCAGGTATGTTCACTATACCCTGTGTGATTGGAAATTATAAGTTGGAAAAGGCTATGCTTGATTTGGGAGCATCAATTAATGTGATGCCATCATCAATTTAAAAGGATTTGAATTTAGAAGCTTTAAAAGAAACAAAAGTAATAATTTAATTAGTGGATAGGTCATACTCATACCCTAAAGGCTAACCAACTCATATATTGTTAAGGATGTTCTAATTAAAGTAAATAAACTGATTTTTCCTGTGGATTTTTACATCATTGACATGGATGATGAGTTTGCTTCAAATCCAACTCATATATTGTTAGGCTAACCATTTATGAAAACAACAAGAATTAAGATCAATGTGCATAAGGGTACTTTATCTTTTGAGTTTGATGGAGAAATAATAACATTTAACATTTTTGATATTATTATTGTGCAGGATGATTATAAGCATAATTTCTTGAAAGATGAGTTGAACTTCGTATTACAACATAACAAGACAGGCAGGGATGCAAGGCTGGAGAAGAATGAGGACAAGAAAGAATCAATTATGTCTTTGTATTCACTACTTAAAATGCCAAACAAGTTGGTTAAATATCATTTACAACTATCAAATTCTTATGAAAGGTTTTACCTTCTGTTGAATGAGCCCCAAAGCTGGAATTGAAGTCTTTACCCAAACATTTGAAGTATGTGTACTTGGGAGAGGATGAAACCCGGCCAGTGATTATTGCAAATGATCTAACCAAAGTTCGAGAAGAAAAGGTGCTCTTGGGAGGCAACCCAAACATGATGTTACACCATAAACAATAAAGATTTTTTTTTTGTTTTGTTCATTTTATTGCTTGCTATTTCAATTCAGTATTGTTTATTTGATATTTTCTCTGCCAGACTCTATTCCCTCAGGTAAAATTATGGAGCACACTGAAGGACATACCCAATTTTAAATATAGACAACATTATGTAAAAAGAAAAATCAGGGCAGTTTTCCCTTCTCTTTTTAAAATTTTTAACTGCAAACATTAAGGATGATGTTCATATTAAGTGTGGGGGAATTAATGTGTTTTAAAAGTTCAGCATTTTTAGACCAAAATTTTTGTTTTTGAGGTGTTTTTGAATGATTGGAATGTTAACGTCTTTAACAATTTTCAATTGAGCTCGAAAAAAGTCATAACATGATTGAATGATGATCTAGTTTCTTAGGATTGTTTAGTCAAGCTATTCTTTTTGGGAATTAACTAACTGGATTTGGTAAACACAAACCTGTGAGACTTTGAACCTTAAGACCAAAACATCCATATTGGTCTATATTTTCCTTACATGTGTGATTTTCTTTCATTGTCATGTTTCTCAAGAACTTGCTTTGATTCTTTTCGAAACCACATGTACACATGCATGTGTGAAGAGGATTAAGGCCTTCTTTGTTAAGTGTCATATATATAGCCTAGCAACCCTCCTTTGGATTATTTTCTATTAAAACCCTTTTGAGCTTGTCACGGGGGGGCGATGTCAGGATTGACGCGCTTTAAGACGTGAGCCTTCTTAGAGGTATGTTGTTGGGAAAGGAAAGAGTTTCGGGTTTAATAATAAAATTATGAATAAGGTTCAAGAGTCGCCACCTAGTATTAAGGTTACTAGGAAACTTATGGTCTGCGAGACTCTGAGTAGGGAACTGGTTGTGCAAGGGAAAGACACATCACCCCTAGTGCACCCTACCTAAGGTAAGCTGCATTGTTGTTTGATTGTTTTTCTAAGTCAAGTTTCTATCTGTTAGTTTTCTTCTAAGGTCTAAGGAAGATTCCCTTCATGAGAGAGTCTCTACCTTATTGGGTGAAATCCTAGCAATTCTAAAGTTTAAGTTTTAACATTGCATTTATATTGTACTTTGTATCTTTAATACCTGAGGGTGTACTTTATTGTGTAGTTCTACATCCCCAAATATCAAAGTCTACATCTAGACCCTAATATAATATGAAAAAAATTATTAGTAAATGGTTTTTGACATTTTGGCCAAATTCTAACGGATAATCATAAACTGGTTATGTTATCCATTTTTTTCCCCTTTTTTAAAACATGAGAAAGATACTATTTTGTTTTAGTTTTTTTATGAAAAAATGCTTGGAAAACGTTTTAGGATCTAGGCATATGAACGAAAACAAAATATTTTTAATGTTTTTTTGAAAGGGGAAATTAATTTAAAAGTTTTGAGATTTTTTTTGAATTTTTAAGTTTTTTTTTAAGAAATATTTTGGAGAAACTTAGGTATTTTAATACCGGATCTATATCTTATAGTGAAAAATACAACCCAATATTATGCAAAATTGGTAGAAAAACATGCGAGAAAATCAGAAATATTTCCTCAGTTCAGAAATTTTTTTTGGATTTTTTTAATATATATAATATTATTATTTATATTGGGCTAGGCCTAACCCAGTCGGGCCTGGTTGGGCCGAAATCAGCCCAACTGATCCGTACTTTTTTTGTTTTTCTTGCTTTTTAGGTTTGGGTTGGGCTGACAAGGTTCCAGCCCAAACTTGGGGGGTTCGTTTTCCCCCCTACATGTAGAACCAATTATCTGCATGCAAGATGACAATGGCGAGGGGGAAAAGAAGAAAGAGAAGAAGAGAGGAGGGGACTATCTGGTGTGGAAGAAGAGGCTGGCTAGTCTTGTTGTTGACCGGTGGTGGAGTTGTGGGAGGAGACGTCGACGTCAATTGCTGGATGAGAGAGAAAGAGAAGGGGAAGCTCGCGGTGGAGGAGCTGCTACCGCTATGAAGGAAGAAGGAGAAACAATTAGTGGAGAGGGAGAAGTGTGGTGGCGTTGATGGAGGAATAGGTGACTAGTGTTAGCTGTGGGTAGAAGGAGAAAAAGGCAGAGGAGAGAGAGAAGCTTGCGATGACTCCTCCTTACATGTGGTGGTTGGCTGGTGGTTATGCTAGTGAATTATGGTGGAGATGGTGGTGGTGAGAGTGATGGTGGATGAAGGCCACAATGGAGAGAAATGGAAAAGAGAAAAAGTGGTAGAAAAAAAACTAGGGGGTAGCTGATGTTTTGTTGACTTTGGCCTCTAATTTCTCATCCCTCAAGCGATGAAATCCACATCTATTTATAGAGGATGGAAGAAGGACGTTTGGTCTCCACTGCTATCAAATCTTGGCCCTTGGTTCGACACAAAAGGATCCTAATCATTGGCTCAAAGTAGTCATCATGCGTTGTCAAATTTGTTGCAGGAAATGGGTGGTCGTGTTGACCACTTTGGGGTGATGCCACAACCACTGTGGCCTCGATCTACAAGAATGGATCAACTGGCGTGTAGTCAGGCGTCAAGTGATCATTTTGGTATAAGTTTTGTCTAATTTGGTGGAAAGATGAAGCATAAAATGTATCGGGAAGTAGGCCACTCGAGCAGCCTTTTTGGAGAAGAAGATGAACAATCAAGCTCAAAACAACACCTAATAAAATTAATTTGACATATTTAAAATATAATTAAGTTCTTGCACCTAATTAAATCCTTCAATTGAACCCAAATTACTTTATAAACATAATTAAAATTTAAATTGGCCTATGATTAAATCAAATTTGCCCACTAAAAATCTAATTATATCCTTAAGCTTAATTTATATACATATTCGTCCAAGAATCATATAACTTGACCTTGAATATACATTGTCTCTCCAGTTTTGGGTAAAATGGGGTACAATTAGGCTTCTGATTCTATCCAAAATTGCTGCTTGATTTTTCTTACATGTGAAATCTTCTCAGCTTGCTTTTGCCAAAATGCCAGTCTTTATTTTATTATTTTATTTTTATTTTAGGAAGAAAAAGCTGAATTTGGAAAGTAACCTAGAAATAGGTTATGAAAGTTGTCCTCCTCTTTACAATGCTTACGGAAAAAAAATCTCGTAAGAGACTTTAGATTGTAGCTTTGTAAAGAAGAAAAAGTAATGAGATATGACGGACTCACCAGAACAAGAAATGTTCAATCCTTCTGAAAGTGTTCGAAGTGAGGGCTCAAAAATACACACAAAAAAAAAAGAGATAAGACTAGAAAGCGCATTATTCAAAGGACGAGTGCTAGAAAGCGCACTAAGAAAAAAAGGAGACAGGGTTTGCAAAGAAAAAGATGATCTTTATGAAAGACCTTTCAAAGTGGTATGGTTGTACTAGGAAACCTGCCTATTAGTAGAATTCAATGATTTTAAAATGGTCAAATTGTCATGGGTGACCCTTTCAGGTGAAAAATACGAAGATTTTTCAAAGTGGTTTATTGTAATGGGCGAATGACTAGGCGAAAAAAGATTTTTCAAGTGGTGAAAAATACAAAGATTTTTCAAAGTGGTTTTATTGTAATGAGCGACCTGCCCAGGTGAAAAATGAAAGATTTTCAAAGTGGTCTTATTATAATGGGCGACCTGCCTAGATAGAAAAACACAAAGATTTTTCAAAAATGGTCTCATTATAATGAACGACCTACCCAGGTGAAAAATGATGAGATTTTTTAAAAATAGTCTCATTGTAATAGGTGACCTACCCCGGAGAAAAGAAAAATACAAAGATTTTTCAAAATGATCCCATTGTAATAGGTGACCTACCCAGGTGAAAAATACAGGAATTTGTAAAGTGGTCTCATTATAATGGGCGACTTGCCCAAGGGAAAAGAAAAATACAAAGATTTTTCAAAATGATCTCATTGTAATGAGTGATCTACCCAAGTGAAAAATGAAAGGATTTTGTAAAGTGGTCTCATTGTAATGGGAGACTAGCCCAAGGTGGAAAGTGAAAGATTTTCAAGGTGGTCTTATTGTAATGGGCGACCTAACTAGGTGGAAAATACAAAGTTTTTTCGAGTGGTCATATTGTAATGGGCGATCTGCCCAAGTGAAAAAATATGACTTACCTGGTGAAAGGATTTGGTTAGAGATGTCTTAAAGAGATGACAAGATAGGGCTTGAAGGCATACTATCTAGGATATGAGAGCTCAAATAAGCACTTAAAGGGAAAGGGACAGGGCTTGAAGGCGCATTATCTAGGGGATGAGGGCTCAATGGCACACTCAAGAAGAGATATGATATAGAGATAGAGATAGGGTTGGAATGCATGATATCTTAGAAATGAGAGCTACAAAGTGCACTCTAAAAGGAAAGATGAGATAGGGCTAAAAAGCAAGTTATATGAGAAGTGAGGGCTCAAAGGCACTCTCAAAAGCAGGTAGGGTTAGAAAGCGCACTACCTGGATGATGAGGGCTCAAAGATGCACTACCTGGGTGGTGATGGCCTAAAGGTGCACTTAAAATGAGGTAGGGTTAGAAAACACACTACCCGAGTTGAAGGCTCAAATACACACCTGAAAGGAGGAATATAGAGCTAAAAGGCGCACTATCTGAGAGATGTGGCCTCAAAGACGCACCTGAAAGAAGAAAGATGGTAAGACATCAGTTCGTCAAAGATGCATTATGATCAATATGCATTCATACTTACCTGAGAAATACAGCTCCCCTTTCTTCATTGACTTTCCTTCTTCTTGAAAGTTCAAGTCTTTATAGTAAGCTTCGATGGCTTTTTCGCTCTTACTTACTCAACTCACATCTTGTGATCTTGACTTCTGGGATGGGTATAATATTAGCAAGCCTTTATCTCAAGGTCGCCAACTCTGCCCTACATTGTCTTTTTTCTAGAAAGGAAATCACGGAGTCAACCCTATTATATATTTTTTGGATTGCCCTCTAGCTTGATCATGCCCCTAAGTGTTTAATTAAGGTTTTCTTTGGGGATGAGGCTATGTGAAAAAAAAAAAAGATTTGGTTATTTACAAGGAATTGTTTTCATGGAGAATTTTTGGAATTTCAAAGCTATTCCAAACACAGAAAATCATTTTGATGTGCTTTAAAGCAAACTTGTTCTAAAAATAATTCAACCGATTCCCATGGACATGTCTTCACAAGTATTGAAAAATTTTGTTTTGATTTTGGTGAAAATACGAAAAGACATTTTATTGGTTAAAGGGGTTCAAGATTCAATTTGAGGGTTTCAAAGAACCGGTCTTCAATGCATTCATTTTATTTGTATGAATAATGAAGCTTGTTTCACATGGAAAAACATTGCCTACTAATCCAGATTGTCTGCCTTTGATCAGAAAGGGCTTGATTGGGCACATAATGTAGGCTTGGGTTCTTGGTTATGAAGAACAAGGATATTTATAGGCTCAAAAGGTTTTAAGAGATTTCAAGACTAAGGATCATTAATGTTTATTTCCCGACTTCTTTTTAGTCCATGGATTTCTGGACCTTGGAATTAATTTGCAAAATGGTCTATCACGCCCCCCAGTGTCAGGTTTGGGCCTTTTCTCTTTGTTTTCTTCATTTAGTTTTAAGCATTATTATAATAGTTATTTTTTGTGGTATACTCAAACCTTTTGGACCTTTTGGATTCTTTCATGCCCCCTCCCTAACTTTGTTTGAGCACCTTTAATTATTGAGGATCTTTTTGCATATTTTTTGCATTTGCTCTCCAGTATGGGGTGTGATCCTAACCAGGTTAATTTTCAAGAAAAATTTACTAGGCTCAAAAGGGGACTGCAATGGATATATTTAGCCTTATGAAAGGATTATTAAAGACAGTCTTTTCTCATTTCAAACGCATGCATTTAGGATCGGTAAGCTTTGCTTTCTTTCATGTGAATATGCAAAATGGTTTCTCATTATTCATCTAACTAAAACTCAGCTTTTGAAGTCATCTCATGGTGTTTGAGTTGTTTTTCAGGTTTTTCCTTTTTCTAGGTGATCGCTTGAATTTCGAGAGCATGTCTGTTAGAACAAACACTAATTTGATTTTTGCTTTATTCTAAAACTTTGATTTCTCAAAAATCCTTGTCGAAATATGGGATCATGCATAGTTTTGGAGAAAAGGGAAACACACCAAAGAATTTTTAGTGCAGTAGTTTTATGAGTAAAGGGTGTGCTCGTATAGGTGGGCTATTTGCATGAAACAAAAAAAATTAAAGGCATATCATGAACACAAAGAAACACATGATCTTATTAAAAGGAAGGGCTCATTTGACAAAGAGAGTCTTGTGGCATTATCAGCCAAGTTATTGACAAGACTAAAATAGGTCAAAACAGATATGATCAAACCAAAGGCAATAATAGGGGCAAGCTCCTTCTTCCCATTCTAGTATACTTCCCTCTCTAGCTAGCCTTCTCATGAAAGCTCTTGCAGGGATCTCATTGGCGGTGTGGATAGAAAACTACGGTAGAACTTCATCCTCTATCATGGACACCCTTGAGCATACACGCTGCCTTCTTTGCACCCTGCTCTTGCCATCAGTTCTTTTAGGTTTCCTCAGAATTCCGCCTCTAGTGCATTTACAGATCCACTACCTGAAGCATGATTGGGCAGGGAGTTTGTACTTACATTCATAGTTTCTTTTAATGTTATCCACCCAACTTTAATCAACTGCATGAGGCTCTTCTTGAAAGCACTGCAAGAATGAATGCTATGTGCCGCAACACCAGCATGGTATTCGCAGGTGAGGTCTGGCTTGTACCAATTAGGGTAAGGTGGTTGGAGAGGTGCCAAGAGTTTGGAGCTACATATCCGATGCTCAGTAGCTTCTAGAACATTTCATTCAAAGATATCGATAATGGAAGTAGTTGTTCTTGGACCCTTTGGTAATTCTTCTTCAGGAATTTTCAATTTGGTTTTTAGCTTGGACATTTTAGGGCTCAGGTTTTCTGGTAAGAAATGGGGAGTTGAAATTGATGTTAGCAATTTGAGGTCGAGTGGTAGTTTTGGAATTGGTTTTTCCTACCCATGTAGCCACCTTCAACATGGTCGCCCTCTTTTCTTCTCACTTCAAAGCTTGTTTTCTCGGTGGACATAGAAATTCTACCACTCTTGACTTTTTGTTCAATGCGTTCAGCTACTGCCACAACATCAGTGAAGTATTGTGTCGTGCAACCTATCACATGCTCGTAGTACGATGCCTTGAGCATATTGGCAAATAGAGTGACCATTTCTTTGTCCAAAAGTAGGTGATGCACCTGTACAACCAGATCTCTCCATCTCTAGACATATTCCCTTATGCTTCCTTGTCCTCTTTTTCTAGATTGGACAAGCTGGTTTTATCAAAAGTAATGTCCATGTTGTATTTGTATTGCTTGAAATAAGCATCCACCAAATCTTTCCATCTCCGGATCTTAGTGTTGTCCAATCTCATGTACCAGCTCAATGTTGCCCCACTTAAACTATCCTGGAAAAAGTGCATCAATAGTTTCTCATTGTGTACTAATTCTACCATTTTATTGCAATAAGACTTGAGATGAGTCATTGAGCATTGTGTTCTAGTGTATTTGATGAATTCAGGAACTCAAATTTCTTTGGCACAACCACATTCAAGACTAGACATATTTCTGTATCCTGTATAAATCTACCCCTTTTATAGCCCTAATTATGACTTCCAACGCTGTCATCTTATCTATTTCATTAGATGACTTGGTCTTGAGGGACTCATTGGAAAATGTATTTATAACTATAGGGGCTGGCACTGATGCTGCTGATTGCACTAATGTTGGATTGTGTTAAAGATTCTGACCATGTTCACTCATTCTTTCTTCAAGCTGAGTTGTTGTTGGGATCTGAACAAAAGTGATGGATCGGTTGGAAGGACCTTTACTAGAGGTATTTCTAAGTGCTTACTCGAGCAAGCTGTTAAGGCGGGCTATGCTATCTTTCAAAGACTCCAACTCTTCTTAGAAATAAGCATCACGGTGAGCACGCTCTTCATCTTCCATGTTTCTTAGTCGAAGTCGGGTGTTGTAGGCTTTTTGGGGACCTATATTTCAACTTGATGCATTTATGTATGTTATTTACATTGAATAGATGTATGGATGCACATTGGGTATGGATGGTGAAAACCTATAGTCTTATCATCTCAAACTTTGTTCCAAAAATCCTACAGAGTTCAAGATTATTAATAAGGTTTGTCTTGATGCAAAATGAATTATTTAGGGAGTTAATATCCTAAAGGCAGGTTCTAAGCCATTACATGATGGGTAAGCTTTTTACCTGGTCTTAAAAAGGTCTATGAACTGCCCAATGACCACCTTACATGAAGGCGGTATATAGGTTTACAAGGAATGGTTGGGGCAGGTGTGACCCTGCTAAGTAAACACTCAGTTCATAGTTAGATGTTTCACAAATCTGAAACTCGACTGAAAGTCATAGGGCAGACCGCTACTCCCCACCTAACCTAGAATTGGGTTTATTTGCAAAATCAAAATGCATAAGGGCATTAATCGATACCTAATGTATTTATGTATGAATAGGAAGTAAAAATGCTAAAGCAGTAAAAATGGGTGCTAAAATTGAATTAAATAGACCAACAAAAGTACACAGACAAACAATCAAATAAGTAAAGCTGAGTCCATCTAGACAAGATGTCCTTAGTGGGGTAACCATACTGTCACGGGGAGCGACGTCAGGACTAGCGCGCTTTAAGATGTGAGCCTCCTGAGAGGTATGTTATTGGGAAAGGAAAGAGTTTTAGGTTTAATCATAAAATTATGATTAAGGTTCACGAGTCGCTACCTAGTATTAAGGTTATTCGGAAACCTCTGGTCTGCGAGATTCTAAGTAAAAGACTAGATGTGCAAGGGGAAGACGCATCACCCCCAGTGCACTCTACATAAGGTAAGCTGTATTGTTATTTGATTGTTTTTCTAAGTCAAGTTTCTATCCATTGGTATTCTTCTAAAGTCTAAGGAAGATCTCCTTTCGTGAGAGAGTCTCTACCTTATTGGGTGAAATCCTAGCCATTCTAAAGTCCAAATTTCAGCATCTTATTTATTTTGCACTTTGTATTTTTAATACCTGAGGGTGTGCTCTATTATGTAGTTTTACTTCCCTAAATATTTTGGTAAAGGGTTTTTAACATCTAAACCCTAATATAAAATGAACAAAATGATTGGTAAAGGGTTTTAGACATTTTGGCCAAATCTTTATAGATAATCATAAACTAGTTACGATATCCCTTTTTTTTTGCACTTTTTTTAAAACATGAGAAAGATGTAATTTGTTTCTGTTTTTTATGGAAATATGCTTGGAAAACTTTTGAGGATCTAGCCGTATGCATGAAAACAAAATATTTTTTATTTTTATTTTTTTTAAAAGAGAAAATTAATTTTAAAGTTTTGAGATATTTTCAAATTTTAATTTTTTTTAAGAGATGTTTTGGAAAACACATGGTATTTTAATATTGGATTTATATCTTACAATGTAAAAATATAACTCAATCTTATGCAAAATTGGTACAAAAACATGTGAGAAAATAAAAAATATTTTGAAATGACCCTTGGAATTGTTTTTGGAATTTTTCAGTTTTTTTAATATATATATATATATATATATTATTAAATGTATTGGGTTGGGTCCTACCTAGTCGACTGGGCCTCACCCAGCCGAGTCTATTGGGCCGAGTAGCGGCCCAAAAGGGTTGGGCCAAAATCGACCTAACTAATCCGGTCTCTTTTTTTTGGGTTTGAGATGAACTCGGCCTAGCTATTTGAGCTGGGCTAACACGGGTCTAGCCCAAACTCTAGGGGTTAATTATTTTTTGCCCCTATCGTTTTGCATATGGGATGACAATGGTCGTGAGGGGCAAAGAAGAAGGAGAGGCGAGGAGGGGAGTACCTGGCATGGAAGGAGAGGCCGACTGGTCTTGTTGTTGACCGGTGGTGGAGTTGTGGGTGGAGATGCTAGTGTCAATTGTTGGATGAGAGAGAAGAAGGGGAAGCTCGCAGTGGAGGAGCTGTTATTGTTGTTGCCGCTATAAAGGAAAAAGGAGAAACAGTCAGTGGAGAGGGAGAAGTGTGGTAGCATTGATGGAGGAATTGGTGGTTGGTGTTGGTTGTGGGAAGAAAAATGAGAAACCTTTGGCTGTGAGGAAGAAGGAGAAGAAGGCAGAGGAGAAAGAGAAGCTTGTGGTGGCTCCTCCTTACGTGAGGTGGTCGATTGGTGGTTATTATAGTGAATTATGGTGAGATGGTGGTTGTTAAGCTGGTGGTGATAGTGGTGGTGGTCGAAGGCCATAGTGGAGAGAGAAGGAAAAGAGAAACACTGGTAGAAAAAGAAAAAAAACTAGGGGAAAGCTGATTTTTTATCGAATTTGGCCTCTGATTTCTTCTTCCTCTGGCCATGAAATTCACATATATTTATAAGAGGTGGAAGAGGGACGTTCGGTCTCCACTGGTACCAAATAATGACCCTTGGTTCGACGCAAAGGGATCCTAATTGTTGGCTCAAAGTAGTCATCATGTGCTGTTAGAATTGTTGCAAGAAATGGCTGGTCTGATTGACTATTTTGGGTGATGCCACAAACTCAATTTCAACCCTTGATTTCAACATCTTTTTCATTGTGGTCTTTAGTTTCGGATTTCTCCAGTTTAACCCATAATTGACCAATAAACTTTCAAATCTCTTCAATTCCCTAATAAATTGACTTGATAAAAATTAAATTTGATCTCCTAAAATTTCAATCTTCTCAATTAAACTCAAATTAGGCTCTAAAACTTAAGTTTTCACCAATTAAGCCCCTAATAAATTTAATTTGATCTAAATAAATCCTTCAATTGAACCCAAATTAGTTCTTAAACATAATTAAACTTTAAATTGGCCTA
>Ga0325403_1005144_pt1 | contig 12291 bp, 8 predicted proteins | sample PopdelMetagenome_19_FD_205665 | JGI IMG/M metagenome (GOLD analysis project Ga0325403, IMG submission 205665) | Populus deltoides microbial communities from Bellville, Georgia, United States - Xylem-PdKOR-R4 | ecosystem: Host-associated > Plants > Phyllosphere > Stem > Wood/Secondary xylem...
AAATATTGAAGGATCAATTTGAAAAAAAACTAGAAAAATAAAATTGAGTTATTAAAGGGTAAGATTAAATAAAAAAAATACAAAGTACTGAATATTGTTAATGTGACTACATGATTTAACCTCATCTTTTAATATTTTATTAAATAAATAAAATTATTTTTTTTCAAAAATAAAATAATATGATCATTGAATGATATTAAATCACATTAGGACAGCATAATTGTTGAAATATTGTTATTTTTTTTCTTTCTCTTGGATTAATATTGTTATCATAAAAAAGAAAGAAATTTGGTATGACTACCTTAATTCTTTTTTGAAATCATCAATCAATTGAAATCAAACGACAAGAGAACATAAATCCTTAGCTGCTTATGACTCAGCATGTGGTGTCATACAAACCTATCCATAGCTGCCTTCTGTTTCAATCATCTATTTTTTCTAAATAAATTAAAAAAAAAGAATATCTATAAATTACTAATACCCTTTTATGCTTAATTTAAACATCTCTTTTTATTTATTTTCTGATCTAATTTTTCACTAATCAATCTTTTCTTTTTCTTACCTCTTTTTACTGTGAGGAGAATCTACCACAACCTACTCCTCGTTTACCATTTCATTCCCATATTTACCCCCAACACCTGAAAAGAATTACAATGTCCAACACAGGACACCGTTGCCATTAATCAAAGACACCGAGGGCAATTCGAGTCATTAAATGAGAAAGTGAAAAATAGGAGAGAAAAAAAAAGAAAAAAGAGATGAAGATGGATTTTGTTGTCTTCTCGAGAGAGAGAATCTGTAACTCCCAGAGAGAGAGAGAGAGAGAGAGAGAGCACACGAACAAGAACCAACCACAGAGAGAAAGAGAGAGAATTAACAACAAAAATAATTAGTCTCATACGTTTTAGTACAAATAATAATTCTCGTTAATCCATGATTACAACTGTCTCGTTATAGAATCTTGCAATCTCTCTCTCTTCTTCTCTTTTTTGAGCTCAGATTCTCACATTCTAGGTAAGTCTGTTTATGTATTTGATTGCAAAATCTGTTTGTTTGTTTTTTTATGCTTTTATGTAAGATCTGTGGAAGCTAGGGTTCTTTACTTGATTCAAATTTACATTTTTTTTTGTTCTTTCCTGTGCAAGCAGAGCTTAATTTTATCTGATTTTGATAAGTTCCCAATCTTATTTTATTTTATTAATGGGTTCTCGATTTTCTTCTCTCTCTTGTTTTTTTTTAAGGTTGAGTTGTTCAATTAGGGCTAAAAATTCTCTGGCATGTTATTTGAATTGGATGAAATCATCAATTATGAGTGTGCGTTAGGGATTAACTTGTCTTTCTTGGAAATGTGAAATCTTGGGATTTATGAGATTCTTTGGGATTAACATTTTGGTAAATTTTACTGCTTTGTAAGAGTTTAAATGGGTTTTTGAAATTGCTTGTGATTGTCTTTGTACTGTCTTTATTTCATTTGTATCTGTGATCGTTAGTCTTTCTTTTGTATTGGATTGTAACCATGCATGCCTGCTTATGAGCATGCTGTTTTTATTCATCGGCTGCTGTTGTTTCTTCAAAATCTTGGGAAATAAGGGAACTGCTTGGACAGTAGAATTTATAATAGGGAAGTGGTAAGAGCAGTTGTTTTTTAAAGTGAGTATTTAGATGCTCTATAGATCTCACTGCTGGTGAAATTATAGCGTGAAACCCCACCAGTCCCCCACAGCCAGGGTTTTAAATTTCAGTTAGGATCATGATGCCATGGTGATCGTGGGGGACGCTTAATGGTCATGGCTGTTTGCCGTTGCTCAGTTGTTTAACAAACTTAACAAATTTTCTTTAGTGAACAGGTTTTATTAGTTTTACTATAAATGAATATCTTCATACTTTAAATGAATAAATACCTGCATTACCTTATTACTTGATTAAAGTTTTTCGCAACCAAGCTTAATATATGCATAACTAAGAGATGTCTCGATGTGTTCCTGAAAGTAATACATTGACAGTGTCAAGTGAATGGCTGCGACACATTGATTGCTGCAATGGCTGTTACTGGCAATCAAAGGCTGTTAGAGGTGTTATTCTGAATGGTTCCATTGCTTCATGGCAATTATTTGATTCCATTCCCACAACATGTGGGTTTTTATCAACAATGAATCTGGAGACTGTTCATATAGGTGCTCTTGAAGCCTCTGTTATTAGCATGCTACCATACCTGGTTTTCGTAATTGATTTCAAGTGACACATTGGGTTGTTATTGGTGCATATGAGTTAGCACTTGTGTCATTGCCTGAAGGTTATTTCTACATATGCATGAAATGTTGTTTTATAAGCCAACCTCTTCTATTTATATTGAATAGTTTCCTTGAAATGCCATGCTGATGTGCTTTATTGATGCTTCCAGTTCTAAGCCCACCTCAACATGCTAGTGCATACATGCAACACATGATATATTTGTGTAGTTGCTTTCATGTTTCTCTGAATTAATGTTTTTCTCCATTCCATTTGAATAGGAAAATGGATGGGCCATCTCACAGAGGCAGCAGTGGTGTGGATATGTATTTACCAAATTACAAGCTTGGTAAAACTCTTGGAATCGGTTCCTTTGGAAAGGTAAAAATAGCAGAGCATGCATTGACTGGGCACAAAGTTGCTGTCAAGATACTTAACCGTCGTAAGATAAAAAACATGGAGATGGAAGAAAAAGGTATGGATGATCCATGACTCTTTTTCTATCAAAATGAGTAGGTTTGCTTGGGTAATCTGCTGTTCCATTATCTTTGATGATGGATGCTCCCATCTCATGATTTGCATGGATGATTTTTTCCCATAGCGACTAACAGTATTTATATGATTAAAAGGAGGTCACTTGAAACCTGAAATACAGAATGCAATACCGAGATTATAAAGATTTATATCTGAGGTTATTTTAACAGTTTTTTGGGGAGTTGAAGTAAGGTTTTGTCCCTCTCCTCGTGCATGATAGTTTTGTTCAAATTTTCAACGACTGATGCAGTTCATTTTGATTTGCTTATGTGCTCCCTCTTCTTCCCTTTTGCAGTGAGAAGAGAAATCAAAATCTTGAGATTGTTTATGCATCCCCACATTATACGACTTTATGAGGTTATAGAAACACCAACTGACATATATGTTGTCATGGAGTATGTGAAGTCTGGGGAGCTCTTTGATTATATTGTGGAGAAGGGTAGATTGCAGGAAGATGAAGCACGGAATTTCTTCCAACAAGTACTATTGCCTGCTAACATGCATCACAATCCACATATAGCTTACCTTCATTTTTGCAATTTAGTTATAGTGTGCAAAATTCTGTGTTGGTGCAGATAATATCCGGTGTGGAATATTGCCACAGGAATATGGTTGTTCATAGAGACCTCAAGCCTGAGAATCTGTTATTGGATTCTAAATGGAATGTGAAGATAGCTGATTTTGGGTTGAGCAATATAATGCGTGATGGTCATTTCCTTAAGACAAGTTGTGGAAGCCCAAACTATGCTGCACCAGAGGTATGGAGCTGTGGAATTACTTATAAAGATTTAATTGAAAAAAGGAGGCTCTCCTTACACCCATCTATTTAATGTAAAATACAGGTGCCCATGTATTGGTTTTACCTTGAAGGTTATTTTATGCACGATTTGTTTATTATTTATTTATTTTGCAGGTGATTTCTGGGAAACTGTATGCTGGACCTGAAGTAGATGTATGGAGTTGTGGTGTTATATTGTATGCTCTCCTCTGCGGTACACTACCTTTCGATGATGAAAACATTCCCAACCTCTTTAAGAAAATAAAGGTATTGGGAATTCTTTTGACTAGGATCAGGGCATAACTAATGACCTTTCAATCAGCGCACTCAGGGTTTCAGGTCATCAACATCTTTAGAATATTGTCGAGCTAATATAGTTTGTAGACTTAATTTTCCATGTATTACTTTTATCTTATAGATTCAGTTATGCATGCTTTTACATGAATTTTGTATTTCTGCTGAATGCTATGTGTCCCAGAGTTCTTTTTTGTTATTTGAAACTTTTTTGTTAGATTCGAAGACTCTGCAATATAATTTCCAGGCCAAACACTTTATTTTAAATATTTGTTATTTATGATCTCATTATGTAATAGTCTAGAAAATCAGTAATTCCAAGACCAATAGATAAAAATAAGAATTTAAGTGAGACACTGATCTTAAGCTTTTGAGTTGGTTATAAGTTCTCTAACATATTATCACTAGCTGTCTAGCTGTGGCCCATGTTACATTACTTGTTCTTCTATGTAGATTCTCTTGCATTTGATCATGATTGTGCCATTTGCTAGGCTCACCTAGCATGTGCCGAGTTTGATTTAAGAATATGAATCACTTGTTGTTAGGATAGGGAGTGTTGCCATGGTTTGTAATATGGAGGAGCTCGTCTATGTAACAACTTAAGTTAATGGGCCATCGTGAGTTCTCTAAGATTAGGATCGTTTTATTGCATTTCATTTGCCCATGGATTTAACTTTCATGTTCTCTGTCTATATCATTTTGTTCTTTAGGATGGGATATATACTCTTCCCAGTCATTTATCACCCGGCGCAAGAGATCTCATCCCAAGGATGCTTGTGGTTGATCCAATGAAGCGAATGACCATTCCTGAAATTCGTCAACACCAATGGTTCCAAGCTCGCCTTCCCCGTTATTTGGCAGTGCCCCCACCAGATACATTGCAACAAGCTAAAAAGGTTTGGTCTATTTTTTTTTTTCATATGTTTGGAGAGATTTATCAAGTAATTTATTGAACCATTGGTTGTCATTGCTGCAGATTGACGAGGAGATTCTCCAGGACGTTGTCAAGATGGGATTTGACAGGATCCAACTTATTGAATCTCTTCGCAACAGAATGCAAAATGAGGTTTGGACTCTGATTGATCTCTTAAAACTCGTTTTGTATACAATATTAAGATATGGCCTCATCACTTACCATGCTTTTTTCAGGCTACTGTTGCTTACTATTTGTTATTGGACAATCGATTTCGTGTTTCCAATGGCTATCTTGGAGCTGAGTTCCAAGAAACTATGGTGCGTTTGGTTTCCAAGTTTACTATAGAGAGGAAGAAAATTGTGTCCCCATTGTTTTTTATGTGTAGGAAGTTATCTTGAGTTGATAATGGTTTTTAAAAGATCGAAACCTCTAAATTTTGGCATCTTGTGCATATGTGTGTGCCACATATGTGGTGTGCCGAAGTGGGATATTATTCCATGCACTGCTTTTTCAATCATTTTGTGATCAATGGTTATATTTTACTGTCAACAATTTTTTCCCCCGCTTTTTATTTGACCAGAGAAAAAAAAAAAAAACACTGGACAATTTTTTTGTTTTCTATTTTTATTTTGACCCTTTTTTATCTGGATTTTATAGGAAACTGCATTCAATCGAATGCATCCAAACGAACCTTTGTCTCCAGCTGGAGGACACCGCCTTCCAGGATTCATGGATTATCAAGGAATGGGTTTGAAATCACAGTTCCCAGTGGAGAGGAAATGGGCTCTTGGCCTTCAGGTTAAGTTTCTTGGCATTTTAGGTGTTTCCAATGGTGTCGGAAGCTATGAGTCAATTTCTAGTATGAGTGAAGGGGGTTTGATTGTTTGATCTGCTAAAGAGCTCAAGTTTTTGTGATGCCTTCCTATACAAGTAACATGATATACAAAGAAATTGAAATCTACTTGTTTACCTATATGATATACATGTTAGGGAAGTCTAGGCAACTATTTCAAGTCATAGTTTGTGGAACATGTGCAATGATGATGGAGTGAATGACTTTATTATGACTCCCTGTGGTTGTGTTACAATTATAATTGATCATATTCTCCCCCTACTCTTTGACAGTCTCGAGCCCACCCTCGTGAAATAATGACAGAAGTTCTCAAAGCTTTGCAAGAACTGAATGTATGCTGGAAGAAAATTGGTCAGTACAATATGAAGTGCAGGTGGATTCCAGGCACTCCCGGTCACCATGAAGGAATGGTTAACCATCCAGCACACTACAATCATTTCTTTGGGGATGAACCCACCATTATTGAAAATAATGGAATCATTAACTCACCAAATGTGGTCAAGTTTGAAGTGCAGGTGATGTTAACCATTCTGATTGCTTCTTTAATTATTGCACTTCGACCCTCCTTGAAAGAATTTATACAGGAAAGTTTGTAACTTGTTGGGTTCGGTGTGTGGACAAAAGATATAGCGGAGATTGCTTCTCTTGCCTTTCCTTCTTGGAGAATTAAGATGCTCTAAACATTGTTTCTATTTAGTCATTTCCAAATGTCGCACTGCTGATAAAGGATCATTTTTCATGTCAGTAGCTCTGTAGATTGTTGCATTGAGCTGATTCAGAGTATGATGGCTAATATTTTTGCAATTTCAATGGTTGTGACAGCTATACAAAACTCGTGACGAGAAGTACCTGCTGGACTTGCAAAGAGTACAGGGCCCGCAGTTTCTCTTCTTGGATCTTTGTGCAGCTTTTCTAGCTCAGCTCCGGGTCTTGTAGGTAGCCTTTCGAGAAGACCTTTGCCATGGATCTCATGTCATGCCTGTGAGTAGGAATTCAGTCATGATGTATATAACTTGTCGGCTTAGCCTTTGTCTTTAATGTCTTAAATTTTCCCTTGGTTTCATGAGTAGTAGTAGTAGTAGTTGCTGCTGCTTGAGGCCAACATCCTACAGTGCAGATGGTAAAAGCACCAGTAGCCTTGTTTCTTACGGTGGTTTTATCTTAACTAGGATTTCTCTCAAAGGTCATGTAACCATTTCTGTTATAATTTCTAAGAAAGGATAACCGAATCTAGCTGCTTTTCATGAAATTATGCCATTATGGTAACTATAATTGTGCATGCACATGTTATTGTAATTATGTATTTCAAGCTATCCAGCTAGACTTCTCCCAACAGCCGATGTTTGTCACCACTGAGTGATGCTCCAAGTAATTTTCTTCCTTCTATCCATTTCCGTGATTTGGACTTAAAAGGCTCAAATAAGCCCTCAAAATTGGACTGCCATTAGTATTTCTTTTGAGAATGACAATAGCAATTAGTTTATAGAGCTCAAATGTTTACTGCTCATTCCTTCACATTTTTGAGAAACTTGATGGTTTTGAAATTGACCAAAACATCAACTTTGGTCCTTTAACTTTATAACTTACCTATTTTGTCCTTTTTGTTTTTCAAAAATTTCCTTTAGACCCAATATTTCATTTCTTTTATTTTTCATTTATGTTGGTGTCAAAATATTTCATCAATGAGGTAGAGTTAAATCGAGAAGTTTTTGGATTTTGAGTTTGTTTTTTTGGTTTTGGACTTTTTTTTTTTGGTTTTTTAAAAGCAAAAACATGTTTATTTAGGTCTTTAGGGTGTTATATTTTTTTAAAAAAATTGTTTTGGGTTTTTTTGAAGGTAGCAACATGTTTATATAGGTCTTTAGGATTATTATTGTTGTTTTGTGTTTTTGGGTAAAAAAACATGGTTCAAAATGAATTTTTAGATTGAATTGATTTTTTAATAAATTTAAGCATTAATTTATTTTAAATTATTTTTTATAAAAAAATCACGGTCTCATATAAAAATTATGCTATTTTGTTAATCCTTGATTTCTTGAGTCATATTAACATTATATATATATATATATATATATATATATATAACGTGAGCCAACAAACAGTAACTCGAGTGTAAATGGTACAATTTTTTTTTAGTGTCACCCTTCCCAACTATTTGGCTCCTTTTACGATTCTCTTCATTTGATATTGGCAAATCATATACGGACAAATGACCATATCTCTACAGGCAGGGGGGAGATCTATGACAAGCTTTGAGGGATCTAGGCATCCCCAAAGTTTTAAGAAAATTTTAATTTTGGCTCTTAAATTTTCAATTTTTTTCATAATAGTTATGCATTTAGCCCCCCTGCTCTTTAACCTTATAGTTTTTACGATGACAGCCCCAGTTAAGATTTTCTAGTTCTGCCTCTGCCTATATTTGGTGGGAGCATCAAGAGCAAGCTTTGGTTGAACACATTAATTGTTGGCTCTATTTGGTCCGATGATGGATCATCTCAGAGAGAGAGAGACGTGTAGTTCGATTACTTGAATGGCAAGTCATCCTCTTGAAAAATTATCTACCGTCTTTGGTGTGATGAACGGCAAATCTTTGAATACCTCTTGCCATATATAACCACGGAGATTCCTGTTTTTGTCTTTTTTTTCCTGCCCTGTTTTCACCTTGGTAAACAGTATCGCTCTGATGGCGGATACGTGGAAGGTTTGCTGATAATCCAGGATAACAAACGATACATGAGTGGTAACCCCATTACCCTAACTTCAGCGCAGGATTATGGCTAAAACGCCTAAACATGCGTGCATAGGTGCTCCTGCCATTTTTATGGCTGTAAAGTGGACAGGCCATGAAAAAGAAGAAAAGAGTTTGATCGTACTTGCTAATTCATTTTTAACAACAGTTGACTCTATTGCTGTGCTGCTTTTGTTTCGGTAGAAGTGGAAGGCACCATTCACTTGACACTCTGCTCAAAACAACCAACTGCCGTGGTTCTTTTTTTTTTTTTCCTGTTCTTTTTATCCTGTTGTTGCTTTTTTTGTTCGAATGAAGAGAAATACTTCATATTAGAGTATTGGCATGGCAATCCAAATGTTCCAACCTACCAAAAGAAGATGGTAGAAGTCATAGAGAATAGGTTCTGGCTGATGGCAGTTTGTTTTCACCAGTGCAAATAATATTCTGTCTCATAAACCTCATTGCTCTACTACCTCCTCAGAAAAGAATCCAACGAGAAAAAACTAAGATCCCTTCCTAGGCTTTCTTGTAATGGTTTCTCTGGTCAAAGCCAGATATTGTTCATCACTACTCCTAGCCTCAATTCTTGCATCATGAGCTAGCTTTACTAAAGGAGATTATTTAGCTTCATGTTCCAGGCTAAGTCCAGATTCCTAAATTCCTGCAAAACGTTCTGCTTTCCATCTTTAGCTTTTCTTACTGGAAAACAAGAACTAGAATTCATGAAAATCACCCCACTAATCCTTTCAAAGTGATTATTATCAGTAAAGAATTAAAAGAGCAGAACGGACACACAGTTCTTTTTTTGTTTGCTGTCCAAATGATTCAATCAAGCCTCAAATGCTTCATAGCTCTATACATCTGAATTTTCTTCAACTGTTCATGACTTCTGAACTTGATACAAGATTAAAAGGTGCTTTCTGTTGTTGGCTAGAAAGCTAATATTACATGTCAACAAAAATCTGAAGTTCAGCAATTGCGAAAAATGGAATGTGGGATGGTTAATATATTGGAGCATGAAATGCATATGAAAGGAAGATCCTCTGTCAATTAGTTTATGAAGCAGATTGGCGGTAGATCAAGAGTGTTCCAAAGTGACAATTCACCATCATTAATCAAAGAAGAGGAAGAAGATCCCATTTCCGTTGTGCTTTGTGAGTAATCATCCTGTTTCTGCATCACTTCCAATCTTTCTTCTTCTGCTCTATTCCCCTCCTTTCTACCGTTACATGCATTTTGAAGTTCGGTTAATTGATCAGAACGTCCTTTTCCCTTGGCATTTCCTGATCCAAGCTTCAACTTTAAGCATTCAGGGATTCCATTAAAAGCATAAAGAGAAGCTGAGAACTTCCTCTCATATTTCATTCTCTTCATGGCTGCTTGAAGCATAGAAGGCTCATCTCCATAGCACTCAGGCTCCACTGGCTCAATATCTTCAGCAATCTCAAAAGGAGAGTAGTAAAAAGGAGATCCAACATCATCAAAAAAATGGAAATCCAAAGCTCCTATGTCGTTCCCTTCTTCCTCTTCCTCTCCATCTTCTTCTCCTTCACCTCCCAAGTTGTTACCATCACCACTAGATGACTGTGCTACATCACTCCAGCTGTAGTCGAAGTCCCATTCTTTCCCCCCGCTATCTTCTTTCTCTGTTAAGCATGGCCCAAGACTTGTTGTCATGCAATCAAATGCACTAGCATTAGTGTTAATGGTGTCGTTGTTGCACACGGGGTAATCGTCTGGATGGTCGAGGAAATCAGTGAATTGGGTGTCTGAGAAATCGGTTGCTGGTTCTCTATATTCCTCCACTAGTTTTTGCTGCAGATTGTGGGGCTGAGAGGTTTTGGAAGGATCACAAGAGTTGTTTCTTGCTTTAAGCCTTTGGAGGAGAAGGTTAGTAATCTTTGAGGGAAGAGCTGGAGTTGTTGAAGAAGTTGGAGAACAAGGCCAGAAGTTTGTTCTTGTATTAGCACCGCGAAGCAAGCAAGCAGCTTCATCATAGGCTCTTGCTGCTTCCTCAGCAGTATCAAAGGTGCCCAACCACACCCTTATTTTTTGTATGGTGTCCTTAATCTCAGCCACCCATCTACCTGATGGCCTTTGTCGAACACCAACAAATCTCTTTCTAGCTCTCCTAGCTCCTCCTAGTGCTGCTGCTGCTGCAGCTTCCCTAACCATCTCCTCCCAAGCCATGGTTCCTTCACTAGAGTTCTTGTCCTCAACACTTTCACTGACCTTTCTCTTCCTAGCCATATCTTTCTTTCTTTCTTTCTTTCTTTACAAGCACTAAGTTCTTTATATTCTCTTTTGTGTTGTTGGAGGCTATGTTTATTGCTTTGGCTATGTTGTGTTGGCTGGTCAAGTGGCATTTATACGAGGGTCTTTGAAGATCCTGTCAAATGAGAATGGAGAGTTGAAATGGTCTTCTTGTTTGTTCATACTCCCTTGTTCTTTTTTCAGTTTAAGCCTCTTATGGAACCAGGTGGAGTTTTCTCTTAAATTACAGTGAGGGAGCACCACCAAGTGGATATATTGTCAGGCGATGCTAATTCCATGAATTTTGCTTTGACTTAGACAAAGGGTATAATGCTCCCTACAATGCTACTGTTTACAGGGATTTTTTTTAAAAAAATTTAATGATGAAATCTAAGCCTGAAAGAGTCAATCTACCCTTTTCATCAATCTTTATTGTTTAGACTTATTGATAGAGTTGAATTAAGAAATACAATTGATTCCCCTAAGCAACCTGTCTTCAAGCACCCAGGAGACAAACATAGAAATCATCACTGTCATGAAAGAGACTAAATTGTAGCTTTTCTATTGTAAGACATGGAGAGATTAATGCATTATTGAACTAGCCTAAATGAACTCCAACAAAAACAAACTACAGTACAGCCCCATCCATTTCCTGCAGAGATGTCCATGCATGGATGCTGTGGACTGCCAAATTATTGCACATCACATTTCATAAATGTCAAGTGTGATTCAGTTCTTAGCAGTAACACTGTTGTTTTCTTGTGTTTCTGTGTTCTTCTTCTTAATCTGATAGAATGTTGAAAACCATGTAATCATTCACATGCGAAATTGTCCGTAGTAAAACCTGATTCACTATAAAATGAAAGGAAACCTGCCATTGGAGTCATTTTCAAGCCCCGAAAAGTCAAGAAAATTACTTGGGATTATTAGTCATGTGTACCGTAGCATAAAACTAATCATTTTTGCTTTGTTAATTGCTGATAAAAGTCTAAAATTGTCGATTTCTCCAAAGCCCGAGCACGATAAAGAGACATGATGAATTATACAAACCTTTTTATTTATTTATTAAACAATATATTATATTAATCCATCTTTGGAATATTATTATCATGAAACCGTTTAGTTTAAAAAATAGCAGAGCAAAGCCATCTTTAAATATTGAAGTGAAGGTGACATGCCGAGATTAATTAGTGCTTAATCACAAATTGGTGGGATTATAATAAAAATAAACTAAAAAGAAAAGGGGCTGCAAATTATTGTTTTTACTGTAACAGTAGACTCATTTTACAATGAATTACAGTAATAAAATACGATTTTCCCCCTCAATCAATTAACATTTAGCCAGATGAGGATAATATGCTTCTTCTTTTTTTAATGTTTTATGAATAATAAAAATACTAAAATTTAACATGAAGTGAAAGTTTTACAGCAAGTCATGATGATGCATAACAAGGAAGAGAATAATTTTATTAAATTGCTCTCAGTTTTCTCTCCAATCTAAACAAATTCAAGAAACTGTAAACTATGACGTCTAAGATCTTGAAGGGAGGTTGTCCTGTAGGGCCATAACAGAAGAAGAGACGAACAAGATCATATACAGATGCCAACAGCTTCGCACTTTTTGGTGTTGGCTACGCTACATTTTTTTAAGTTTTCCATCCTCTATGTTAGCTTGAATAGCAGCAGCAAGAAATTAAGTCTCG
>Ga0325403_1005149_pt1 | contig 12285 bp, 4 predicted proteins | sample PopdelMetagenome_19_FD_205665 | JGI IMG/M metagenome (GOLD analysis project Ga0325403, IMG submission 205665) | Populus deltoides microbial communities from Bellville, Georgia, United States - Xylem-PdKOR-R4 | ecosystem: Host-associated > Plants > Phyllosphere > Stem > Wood/Secondary xylem...
TGTGAATACAAAATTTAAAGTACAAATAGCCTACTTACAACACTATTGATTAAAAAAAAAAGAATTATCTTTAGCCCCAGTTCATTTTTACTGATAAAGCGATTGTTCTTAAACAAAAAAGTTTTTTATATGTCATTGCAATGCAACTATCTCATTATTAAATCAATGAAATGGAAAGAAGAATTAAAAAAAACAAGAATACGGAGAGATAAGTAGAAAGTACTTTTGCCCCTTCATTATATTTTCAATGTTTTTATGATAAAATACAAGTGTGTATTTATGCAAAATAATAATAAAAAAAATATTGTTAAGCTAATAGCTCAACTAACAAAAGTAAAGTGGTAAGGAGTCAATTAAAAAGAGAGGACATTTCTGGTTCGAATCCTACTACTTGCATTTCTCAACTCATATATAAGTGTGTAATCGACTAGAGACCTTAAGTTAAAAGGGTTCTTCTTCATGGTTTGGCTCTTGGGAGTGGCCGCCCACCCATGAGTCATGTCTAGAAGTGTGTATATGATATGAAAAAACAAAAACAATAAAAATATGTTCTAAAACCCATGAGTCATGTTTAGGAGTGTGTTTATGATATAAAAAAAACAAAAACAAAAACAAAAACAAAAAAAGTATGTTTTAAACTAGAACATGAAAGAAAAGTGTAAAAGAATGTCTTTTATGTGGTTATAAAATCTCATAGGTCTTCTCAAGGTTGTTAAAATCGCGAGTTGAATCTTAAAATCTTATGATTTTACGAGTCAACATGTATATAACATGTTAAATCAGGTTAAAACTCGAAATCGATCAAACTCGGTCAAACTCGGTTAAAATCGGACTGATTTTACGAGTTTGACCGATTTCAAGTTTTAACCCGCAAAAGTTAAAAAATTTACTATCTTCCTGTCCAAGTCCCCTGACACTCCACTACATAGTCCTCACTGCCCAATCTCCCCTTTTCCCGTTGCCCAAATCTTAAATTTTCAATCTTAGCAGACTAACACCAGCATTAGAGGATCTTGGGTATGGGAAACCTTATACTGTATTTTAGACTAGGAAGGCATGATCGGAGGATCGAAACCATGGGAAGACAGAGGTAGATGGTGAGGAATCAAATAAGTAAAATAAGAGATATGAATACTTATATAAAGAGAAATAGTGTGTTTTAGACTAACCATTTGTTAACTACAAAGTGAGACGACAAAGACTCATAGAGAATTTGAAATACATGTCTTGTTTTGTGGGATATTTTGACATTATTTCTAGGACTTGTTACTAACATAAAAAAAGGTGGAAGGTGAGGTGACATGAGATTAAATTGATGTCATTTTATACGTTTTTGTTCTCGTTGTCACAGGTTCACTGTATTGGTCTCTGTTAATTTTTTTTGAAGTTGATGATATACTTTAGAATGTTGTATCATCTCACTAGTTGCCTGCAGTGTGTTTCAAGGCCTGTTCTCTAGAAAATATTCTGAAACTCTATCAATAAAACATAGTTGTTCAATCTTATTTTTTTTCTTTTCGTATTTTTAAGTTAGTCAAACCATGTATGAATTTTTATTTGAATTATGTATTTTAAGGTGTTTGGACATTTGCATTGTTTATTTCACTTTTATTTTAATTATATTATATTATTGTTTACTACTTGACTGAAATTATCAATATATAATTAGTTAAAATATTTTTCTTGTAATTTTATAATTTTACGATCCGAATTTACGATCCGAGTTTATATTGTATATTTCATGTCGTGTCAAAAAAGCGTTTTTGACAACCCTGGGTCTTCTCATTTGTATTAGGCTTTAATACACCCTTGTAAGTTGATTATAGGAAAGAGCACACAACTAACTTGGATAGAAAAAAAGAGAGTAAGATTACATAACTTAATGGTTTGATAAGAACATATACTATCTAATCATCAATGGTAATAAAACTGAACTTGTAATTCCTTTTTCATAGCCATATCATGAAAAAAATAAAAATCAAATTCAACATGTTTTTATGCTTGAATGAAAATCGGATTAGCTATAAGATAAGTTGCTCCAAGATTATCACAGCACAAGATAGAATGAGAAAATAATAGATAACCAAGTTCTTTAAACAAGTTAGATTCAATGGCTTCTAATATATTATAAATGTGTATTCTAACCCTTGTGTAAATAAAAAAAATACATAATATAAAAAGTATATCTCAAATTAGAATAGAAAAAAATACAAAACTTGAAAAAAAAGTTCTTGATTTTGTTAGGAAGTCTCCTAAATTGAAACTGAACTCTAATACTCAAAACCATATGCTAATTTAATTAAATGCTTCCATTATTTAATGTTTTTATTTGAAAATGAATGATTAGAAAAAGAATTTCATAATCTGTCATTTCTTCAATTAAAAAAGGATTTTAAAGACCATGTTAAGGTATTTAGATTCTTTTCAATTGATTGGGAATATTCAAAACTCAAGCATTACTACCTTGTTTATTACAAATGAAGTATGCTAGGTAGTGAAATAATTTTACCCTATCTCTTAATTTTTTAAATTGAAATATTAGAATCATTGTTAAAGAGTTCTCTTAAAAGCTCTTTGTTTATTTAAAAGGAAATCCTTCAAATTTGTTTTAAAAAAAGGCTAAATGGTTCCATTGAGCCAATTCAAAAATATCTTTATATTATAAAAATATCTTTATTTAAAAAAACAATTTCTATTTTACTTGTTTTCTTGTAAAGTTGACACGTAATTTCTCATTTTGAAATTCTTTCCACTTTCCAAAGTCTCACCCAATCATAAAAACTAGGGGTGAGTAAAAAAATTGAAAAACCGATTAAACCGAGGCAAACCAAAAAAACCGAGCCAAACTGAAAAAAACCGAGCCAAACCGGTTTGAACTGTTTTTTTCCTAAAAAACCGCACCGAAACCGATCGGTTTTTTTAATTCGGTTTGGTTACTTTTTTTTATAAAATTCAAACCAAACAAAAAATAATCACCCTTAATATAAACTAAAGCATGTGAGGAAAGCATTGTAACTTTCATCTCAAAACAATGTGGATTGCGATAGTGTCTCCCTCCATTGGTTTTTTGTTTTTGCTTAAACACATGATTTTATTTTCCTTTTCCTTTTAGTTTTTTTTTGTTATAATTTTTTTTTCAAAATTGTTTTTGTCAAATATATTTTTTTTTTTTGTCTTTCTATGAAGTTAGCGTGGTTTGCGGGTTTATGAAGGCAACTCAAGTTACCCCTGTTGCACTAGTTTATGGGTTTGGTAGGGTTTCTTATTTTTTCTTTTTTTAATTGAACTTGGCTTCTTCATACTTTATTTTTTTTCTCATATAGTTAAAAACATAATTTTAAAGAAAAATCATGTTATTAAATTTTATAAAGTAAGTGGAGAAAGCATTGTAGCTTTTCTCCCAAAACATTATGAATTGCTACAATGTCTCCCCCATTGTTTTTTTTTTTTTTGCTTGAAAACACGGTTATTTTTTCCTTTTCCTTTTCCTTTTGTTATGATTTTTTTTAATTGTTTTTGTCAATTCTTTTTCTTTTTATTTTGTCTTTATATAAGATTAGAGTGGTTTGTGTGTTTGTCAAACTAATTCAGGTTGCCCCAATTGTCTTAGTTTGTTGGTTTGGTGGAGTTTCTTCTTTTTTTTTTATCCTTTTTTAATTGGAATTGGATTTTTTATAGTCTATTTTTTTTCATATATAGTTAAAAAAAAATGGTTTTAGAGAAAAATCATTTATTAAAATTTATAAAGTAATAAAAATTAAAGGATGTGAGGAAACCACTATTCACCCAAAACCCATTGCACTGTAGATTACAATAGTAATCCATAATTTTTTGTTTTTTTTTGAATTTTTTAATGATTTTTTCAAATATATTTTTTTGTTGATTTCATCTTTTAAAATTGAGATTGTTGAGAATTTAGCTTCGTAACCCGGGTTGCCCTGGTTTACGAGTTTGGTGGAGTTCCTTTTTTTTAATTGAACTTGACTTTTTTATCGTCTATTTTTTCTTATATAGTTAAAAAAAAATACTTTTAAAGAAAAGTTATGTTATTAAACTTTATAAAGTCTATGGACCTGTTCACAGGTTTGGTTGGTTGACCTAGTTCGCGGGTCTAACAAGTTTAATTTCTTTTTAATTAGTTTTTTTTTATTTCATCCTTAGATACTGGGTTAATTGATAATTCAGTTTTATAATTGGTTTTGTTTCGCATTTTATGAGGTTATCGCGATCTAAAAAAATATCTCAGTATTGGGTTAGTGTTTGATTTTGCAATGATCTATTTTTATTATCATATAGCTAAATAAAAATTAGTTTTGAAAAATAAATAAATTATAATCCCAATGGAGTTCATAACTCAGTTCATAGGTTTGACGTATTAACTCGGTTTACCCGATTCACAAGTTTGACGAGTTTACCCACTTATAGAATATACTTTTTTTTTTCTTTTAATTGTTTTTAATTTAGTTTTTCAATTTCATCTTTTAATATTAGATTGGTTGGGAAATAGACTGCATTATAGATTTTTGTTTGCTTTTTATAAGGATAATTATCTCAAATAAGTGTTAATTTTTAAGTTGGTGCTCAATTTTATGAACATATATTTTTATCATATAAAAAAAGTTATTAAACCCAATAGATTTTATGCCTCGGGTCGCGAGGGGACCGAAATCGATCCAATTTGTCATTGTTTTAATATTTAAAAATAAATTAGCTTGAAGTTTTTTTAAAAAAAGCTAAGTCATGTTTTTATTAATCATCAATGTTATATTTGGACCTATTAAATTAATCGATTCAAGTCGAGTTAGCTCCCACACGGTTTAATTGAAAACTTGAATTAGGTGAAAAATTGAATCAGGAGGTTTCAAAATTAACCCACTTGACTAGGTTTAATAATATAATTAAAAAAATTATATGCTCTTAATATATTTTTTACATTTTAAAAAAAATTAATTCAACTTGCAGCATAGCCCGAACCAATATACAAGTATACACTCTACAAATATAGATGCCCATAAAGAACAAAAAGAATAAAAATAGAAGGCCTTCTAATAAAATAAAAATTAATAATAATAATAATAATAAGATATAAAATTGATGGAGGGATGAAAAATTGAAAATATGAACTCTGGATTTGAAATTAAAAACCGAGTGCTTGACTGGTTTTCAAGAATGAAGTATTCTAACTCAATTTATTGAATTAAATGTAATATTATAACATTCCTTTGAGTGGGGGGAGTCAGTCCAACCCCCTTTCTTGATTGAATTTTATATTACTTTGATCTTTTTATACTTTATTGTTTGATAGTGTTCTGTCATCTAAACCTAAAAAAGACGAACAATTATTCTATTCTTCCTCTTGAATCTTTTTGACTGTTGAAATGATTGTCCCACTTTATTGCCTTTCAATTTTCTTTCACAAATTATTCAATTTTTCCTACCATTTGGCCCACATGATGTCTTTTATATGGAGAAAAGCCGTAAATTTAACACATGGTGAATGGCCAATTGTCATCCATGCATGTAATAGGTTCCATATTTATATATCCTCCAGGACCCACCAAGTTCTGAATCCGATGAATCCAGGCGTATAGTCATCATCTTGAGCACATACATTAGGAACTAAATTATTGATAAATAATTATAGATTAATACATGTATAGAGATAAATAATAGTTGGGCTTCTTTTAAATAATAATGGACTCCTTTTCGTAGCTATAATTAGTACTGAGAATGACGGAAATAATATTAAGCATTTTGAACTGTAATTGTTATTGTAATTTTAAATAAATTTTAATTTTCAAAGATATAACATCTTATTATTTTAAAATTATATAAATTCACGCTATCTTATACTATTAATTAAATTTTAAAACATAGTTGCAACCATCCAACCAACTTAATTCCAACAAGGACTTTTTGATGGTACATAATTCATAGAGAATAGTATTAGGATGGATGGTCGATTCTCCATGTTTTATTGGATGTTCGTTAATGTCTTCCATCTGGGAGGATAACAAGTGGATGAACTGAGAGATGTCAAGTTTCTATTAATATATATATATATATTTTATTGTATCGAAAATATTTTTTGCAATTTCTATATATATAGATTTTGGGTTTTCTAGAAGCTCTAGAGTCATTTTATTTGTTTATTTCTCTCCAAATAAAAAGGTTTTTTTTTTCAACAACATAAGTTTTTAAATACTATTTTTAAATATTCATTTTCAACCAAAATTATTTTTATGTATACCTCTTAATAAGACACTTCATTTGATTAATAGTCTTAATATATTGATTAGAGTCTTCAATAACATCTTCATAAAAAATATTATTTCAACAAAAGTACGTGTTTTTTTTTAAAAAAAAACAACTCTTTTGGATTTTCTTAACATATAGGTTTTTTATTTTTAATAAATATGTATTGATTTTATTTATCTTCTTTGATACGCGACACGTCATTTAATTAATAGGATTTTTTTTTCTTTAATGCAAAAATGTATATTTTCAACCAAAATGTGTGTTTTTTTTAAAAAAACCCTTTTAGGTTTTTATTAATAAAAAAAATTTTATTTTTTAATAAATAGAAATTAGTATTATTTATACTTTTTTAACAAGATACATCATTTCACTAATGGTTTTAATTTATTAAATAAAGTCTTTTACGTCCTATTTGTCCACAACAAAATATATCTTCAACTAAAATACATATTTTTTTAAACAACCTTTTAGAATTTTTTTAAAATAATAAGTTTTAATTTTAAATATTTAGAAATTATTTTCATTTATCCTTTTTAATAAAACACATTATTCCATTAATGATTTAATTTGAATAAAATATTTTAAAACTTCTCAACCTTATATAATATGTAATATATTTAAATTACTAAATATTACTAACACTATAGGTTAACAATTTTCAAGTAATTAGTAACAATAGTTTTTTGAATATGAACATAAATATGAATAATCATTGTAAGTAATTTGTAATTTCAAAAAAATAAATATAACGGGAATTTAATAAAATTTAATTCATTATTTTATTTAAAATATTTATATATAATATTAAGTATTTCTTAGAAAAGTATATTTCAAAACCGGTCCGCGTGCACGAGTACTTTACTTCCCTTTAATAAAAGAATTACCGTTACAACTTGTGCTGTAAGTTAGAACACTGTTCGCCTGAGGAAAAGCAAGCTACTGTTGAGAGGGAGGAAAATCAATACTTTTTAAGCTTTTTCATAAAGCACATTGACAAGGGAAGATGTTTCAATGGGAGTTTGGTAAAATAGTAAGTGCTTTTACAAAATATTTTTTAATTAAAAATATATTAACATAAAATTTATTTTTTTATTTTTAATATCAATACATTCAAATTTTTTAATTAAAAAATACTTAAAATAACGTCAATGTAATTTTTTTCAAGTAAAAACCATTTTTTTAAAAAAGAAAACTTTGAAAGCAAGTTAAACTAAAAAAACTAACACTCCTTTTCCAATAAAATTTTTTATAATCTGTCAAGTAATAGCGGTTGCGATTTAAAGTATTTTTTATTTAGAATTCTTTTAAAATAATTTTTTTTATTTTTAAAAAATTATTTTTAAGATCAGCACATCAAAATGATTTAAAATATATATATTTTATAGTAAAATAATTTTAAATTTCAAGAAAATATGGTTTCAACTATAGCGATGGAAGATCTTTATTTAAAAAAAATTATTAATTCTAAAGCAAAAAGGCAATTTCGTTCTATAAAAAAATGGCATAAGAGAAATTAAAGGATAAAATGGGCATGGATAATAAGATGAAACTTAACTTGGTGAGTTGTGATATTTGTACGAAGGCAATGATGAGCATAGCTTGTTTGAATGTTGAAGAGATCATTGCAGGTCTTCTGGGAGACAGCAAAATCATTTGTTTCCTCAATAATTCATGCCAGCCCCTTCGCCTCTGCTCCTCTTTTATTTTCTCTTCTGTTACTAATTATCATCGATCAACCCATTCTCCTCTGCACACGCACGGGAAAAATGGCACAGAATAATTTACGTACATGTAATGGATATCGTCGTATATACCCCCACCATGTACAAAATAATTTGCGAGCATTTCCAAGTTCTCACGTCAATAAAGGAAGGGAGACTAATTGAGTTTACATGGAGTATTGAAATTAATACTATTATAATAACTTTAGTTATAAAAATAATGTTAGCTTGACTAGTTGACCCTCCTGATTTATGATTTGAATCTTAATCGGGTTAATTTTTTAATTGAGTTTTAAAATTATAATAATAATCATTTGTATCTATATATTGACTCGAGTCAACCCGTGTTAACCTCTTAGTCTTTGACCTGGGCCTTGCCCCGATTGACTCCTGAGTTGGATTTTAAAACTATGATAATAACAATTTTTATCTTTACATTAACTCGGGTCAACTCGGGTTAACTCTCTTGATCTGTGATCCTGGCATTGCCCCGAATTGACACTTGAATCAAGTTATAAAACTATAATAATAACCATTTTTATTTAACGTTGACCCGGGTCAACCCAAGTTGACCCTCCTAACACGTGACTTGGGTCTTATCTCGGGTCAACTCTCGAGTTGGATTTTAAAGCTATGATAATGACCATTTTTATCCTTACGTTGATTTGGGTTAATAGTCAACCCCACTTGTGACCTGGGCCTCGCCCCAGACCGATCCCCGAATTGAGTTTTAAAACTATGATAATAATTATTTTTCTTCTTATGCTGACTTGGGTCAACCCGACTCGTGACTCATCATGCTCTACCCCAAATCAGCCATCGAGTTGGGTTTTAAAACTATGATAATAACCATTTTTATCCTTACATGTCTTAGTTGAATAATTTTAGAATTAAAAGTTTTTTTATAGGGATATTTTAAGGATAAAAAATAAAAAATATTGTCTTTAGAGGCATGTTCCATTTGTATCTTCCATTTTGAAAATATAAAATCTCACTCTAAAATTTTTCTAGAGACATTTATTTTTATGTTTCTATCTTTATATTTTCAACCAAATATATTGTTATCTCGACTGTCTCTGTTTTTCCTGTTATAAAATAATAACCAAACACTTTCTAAATATACATTTTGTAACAAACTAGGACAACTATTTTTTGTAATCATGTCAAGTTTTTCATTCAAAAACTTTTTCCTTATCAATAAAAATATTATCGAACTACCTAATACCAAAATTAAATCTTTTATTAAAATATCTTTAAAATTAATTTTTTTCATATAGACATAGGTTATTTAAAGAAAGGAATCAATCCTCCCTAATTGGGTGACCAACTCTCTGGTTATCTTGTAAAATCTTTTTATATCAATAAATTAAGAGTAGAAATATTTTACTTAAAACAAGAATTTTCCTTAGAATTTATTGTGACTTAACCAATTTAGGCAAATGAAAAGTTTTTTTTAAAGAGTTTTTCTAACATATGTTGGATGTATATTAATATGAACAAAAACATTTTTACTGCTAAGACAACAAGAGCTCCTTCAATCCAAAATATGGAATCGCTACTCTGACCGTTAAATCTTTATATTTTAAAAATCTGGCCAGAGGACTCTAATTTTGATAGTTTTATGATTTTCCTTGTTATTTTCGGATTTCATTCATTGTTTCAGATTCTATGGTTGTTTCTTTGTTATTTTTTTTGTTTTTGTTTTCGAGTAAATGTAGGGTTTTTAGTATATTTAAAGATTTATAAACCTTATGAGAAGACAGACTTCATTATTATTATTATTTTAGAGAGAATAAACTTGTGAATTTAGAGTTCATATTTGTAGCTCCTTTCGCTCATCAGAAATTTTGTGTTCTTTATTTGTTGTTGTCTTTAGCTTCCGTCTACATTAGTCAAGCAGTTTAACTGACCATTATGATCAATTGATCGGTTAGTTCTAAATTTAATTAATATCACGGTTGTGAATCACGACATCAATTAAAATTTTATTGCAGCTCCCAACCATGATATTTAATTGATATCGTAGTTTAGAAGCATGACATTTAATTAAATATCACTATTCAGAACCACGACATCCAAAGTGTGTTATTTTACCAAAACTTTTTATTGTTATATTAATTTATATTTTTTTATTTTGTATATTAATTGCCCAATTTATCCTTATAATAATTTAATTCAAGCTTAATAGACGTCCACAATACACTTTGAATGGGTAAGATTGTTTTTGAATAGTTATATTAATTGATAAACATTGTATAAAGTATGTATATAATCAAATTCAATTCAAAATCTAACCCAAAATTAATTCAAGATACACACAAGTAAAGAATTTATATTTTTTTAATTTAATATAATGTATACATATCATAATATCGATATTTATATAATTACTATTTTATTTTATATAAAATAATAAATATTACATGAATAATAGATAGTTATATGGATATTCAAAACCTAATATATTAGATATAAATATCTTTTTTTTTCTTGATAAATAATATGTAAGATAAGATTGTAGTAAAAATTCAACCAGTTAGTATTTATTGACATCCTTACTCATAAATTGACAGTCAAATCAACTACATAGAAATAACTGTATATATTAGTGCTAGACTTTCAAATGTTGATTAATTATCCCTGTATTTTTTTTTGGCTTAACAAATCAATTTTTTTATTGTTAGAGAATAATATAAATCTTATCTTAAGACCTTACCTAACAACTTAAGCTTTTGAGTTGAATTACTTTTTTGACATGGTATCATAGTTTTAATGACCAGGCGGTCACAAGTTCGAATCTCACCATTCATATTTATTTGATAAAAATTAAATACAAAGTAGTGTGAGTTTGTGCAAATTTCAAGTTTAAAGGGCTTTCAATTGAGAGAACATATTAGAAAATAATATAAATTATATCTTGAAACATCACCTAACAGCTTAAGTTTTTAAATTAAATTGGTTATTTTACGATTATTAAAACACATTATAGTAGATATCAAAACTCCACATTATATACATTACCATTATAAAATGAAGATATTTTTTTTTATGTCTGGGATTCCTCCAACATAGTGTAAAGATACTAAGAAATATCCGGTTGTCAATCAAATAATTAAAACTATTGAATATCATGTCTCTTTCATTTTTATCCATTCATTTCTCAATAAAAGAATTTATTTTCTTTTTTCATCATGCTATTCTTTTAAAAAAAACTAAATGAAAAATATATCACACAGGACACATGGCAGCATGTCCTACTACCATGGACAAAGTGATATTCTTGTTCTTATAAAACCCTAAATTTATCTAGTAAAGATAACCTATTAGACTCACTCATAAATAATCCAACAAATAGTTGATTTTATTTAGCTTAACCCCTGAGAATAAAGATTATAAATTATATATGTTCATAAGTTTAATATTAAAATTTAAGTATTTGCATGATTCATATGAAGATTCTCTTACAAGTTCAAGCTTCTTCTTCTTCTTCGTGAAATATGTCATGAATATCTAAAAGTTTTTTGTTTTATGCATGCGAATAGTTTGTGTTTTAGCATTTAATTTGATTGATGGGTTCTCATTGTTTTTAATTTACATTAAAATATAATTTATTTATATTTTTAAATTATTTTAATATATTAATATCAAAAATAATTTTTTTTAAAATAAAAAAATATTTTAATATATTTCACACTCTTAAATATATCCGGACGAAACACAAATCACGCGCTTAGCTTTCAGCTTTTCTGTTGCTACAACCCTCTCCTTTGGCTTTTCTTTAATTACATCACAACGTAAGGAAATAAAGACATCCTTTTTTTCCTTTTCTTTTTATTATCATTATTATTATTCTATTCAAGTGAAGTTACAACTGTACACTGCCCTTTTTCCTTTTCTTTTTCTTTTTCTTTATTTATTTGTTTGTTTGTTTTAGCTTTTTGTAGTATCTGACTGAGCTCGTGCATGGTTTTTGTTTGTTTCTGAACACCGTTTTGGGTTTTTGTCGTTTTTTGTTTTTGATGACGATAGTGCCGGACAGGGACGTTATGCACGTGCGGGTGGATTTGGCCCAACACGTGGACGGTGAGGAGGGGAGTTTGTTGTTAACGATTTTTGGAAAGAGGTCAGAGGCTCGGACGTGAGAACGATCTGAACCGAAGTACCTGATCATATTTTGCTGTGGGTCTGCCATTTTTTAAACGCAAAAAAAAAAAAAAAAACAACGTACAAATGTGAGTGAAAATCCGTGAAATGACAAGAATAACCCTTCTCTCTCCCTCTCCTTGTAATGACAGACAAGGGTCCA
>Ga0325403_1005150_pt1 | contig 12285 bp, 8 predicted proteins | sample PopdelMetagenome_19_FD_205665 | JGI IMG/M metagenome (GOLD analysis project Ga0325403, IMG submission 205665) | Populus deltoides microbial communities from Bellville, Georgia, United States - Xylem-PdKOR-R4 | ecosystem: Host-associated > Plants > Phyllosphere > Stem > Wood/Secondary xylem...
AAACCTATATTTTGACTTCCATCATTTCACTAAAACCTTTTTTCTATTATAAATTAGTAATTATTAGATTAGAAAGATATTAAAATGCATGGTGTTTTTACAATAACAATTCATAATAATTTTTTTTATAATTTAGTCCTTAAACATTTTTTTCTTCAATTGCATTCTTTTATGCAAGATCCATTACCAATTTCTCAAGAATTGTCAAGGAGGGATAAAATTGCAAAAGAATGGACCAAAGTGTAAAACATGGAGAAAAAAGGGTGGCAGATTTAAAAATAGGGGGAAATTTCATTTTGGTCCACTTACTTTTTAAATTATAACATTTTGATCCTTTAATAATTCCATCGTGGTACAAAATTTTATTTTTCTTATTTTTAAATCTATATTTGAGATAGGGGAGAGAAAGTGATTGGATTTCAATTGTACAAAGAAAAAATCTTGGTTGACTTCAATTTTATCCGTGAAAAAAGTTGATTTTGGTGTCAATAAGGTTCATTCGATGATGAGAGTTTCACCTAAGTGTTCTTTAGCACTACCATCACCTAATACGATAAATCTGAGCTTGAAAAATCTTTTTAGTTTCGATTTAAGGATTTTTTTTAGTGGTTTTTTAGTTATTTGAAATTATATACGGGTTCGTTAAGATATATGGAGTGTTTTATAGGTGTTTTGAGTCAAAAATAAGTTTTTAGGTAAAAACATCCACCACTCTTGATTTTTCAATTATCTAAATGGTCAGGAATTGAGGAGAAGCAAGTGTCATGTTGCCTACTTATCTTTTTAAAAAAATATTAGGAAAGATGACATGTCGTATACCTTAAAAAAAAAGTCAACCAAAGTGCGTAGGCCTAGACATGTTGGGCCATCTAGGCCAGACCTGCATGCATGGTTTTTTTTGTATTTTTATTTTTTTCTATAAATTTCATCCTTAAATGTTCGGTTTTTATTGGCTCTTTTTTTTCTCTCAATTTTAACATATTTTTAACAAATGTTTATGATGTTTTTTTAATGTGATACAATTTAATTTTTACATAGTTTACAAATATGATTTTAGCTTTTTTTTTTTAATGATATTATGATATCTTATTTCTAAGTAGACCTACTTAAATTTTTTTTCAATCACTTTTATTCAATTATTTTCTTCAGGATGTCTTTTTTAATTATCATTTTGTTAAATAAAAAAATAATTTTAATAATCAAATTTAATAATAACAACTAGTTATATAGGCCCGAGATCCACAAAAGGTGATATTGCAAAATTATTCATTATCAGACAAGAACTACTTTTCCTTTCCAAAAAAAAAATCAAAATTTAAGTCTTTAATTATCTAGTGATTTTTATTTATTTTTATCTAGTGAATATTGGATGTGACTTGTGGTTTGTCTTGTGAATTTGCTACAAATTTAATTGAAAACTTAAGTCTTTATTTTCTTAGAGAGAAATCTTGATATAAATAACTGAAATTCTAAATAAGTGAATTCTAAGTAGGAAAAAAAATAAAGAAAACTAGTATAAATACAAATATAGAATAAATGAAATATATATATATAATAAAAAGTAAAAAGTATTTTTATTGTTGCGAACTAAAAAAAGACAAGAAAGAGTGGGATGTTGAAAAAACATTTAATGGTTGGAAATGCATGTTCGATATGCAAATGTGTTTTTTTCTAGTCACTATCTTCCAATAAAAAGTTTGGTGATAATTTAAATCGATGAGTATTTACTTGATAGATGGATTTTTTATTTGGATAGTCAATATTTCGGGCTGGGTCTAGAGATTTGAAATTATTACTTGATGAGTAATGAATATATATAAATATTATGAAATCCAAATCTATATAATATTAAAATTATATAGATATACAAGTATAATATTTATAATCTCACCACACACACACATATATTTTTTTTTTAATGTTGAATAATAAAAATAATTAGTACTCAAGTTATCCAAAACTTAATAAATGAGGTATAATTATTTAAATTTCTTATCCGATAAATATTAGATAGGGTATGAATATTTATTTTAAATATGGATTTGAATATACTTAAAACATGATACATTCATATCTATTGTGATGTAGTTGGACTGTAGAAACTGAAGGTTCTGAGTATTTGGATAAGAATCTGACACAACTAGATGCTGATTTGACTAAAAAAAACTATAAGGATAGCTTAGCAAATGCTTTTATAGACCAATAAGACAAATCTAAGCTGAAAAAAAAGGTTAGGTTGCGTCAAACCTGGTTAGTATCTTAAAATTGTGATAATAAAAGATCTGATCGTTGAATCATGCTCAAATGTTTTTGAGATGGTTCTACAAGAAGTTTTTCTATTGGATCATGTTTTAATTTCCTTTATATTTTGGACTTTAAGTTGTTTTCTATTAGAGATAGAGTTTTCTAGCCTATTTAAAGGTTTGTATACCTCTTGGGGGGTAGCCACCATACACTTATTTTTTATAGAATAAAACTGTGAATTTATGGTTGATATCTGTAACCCTTTTCGCTCATTGAAACTTTTGTGTTTTTGTAGTTTTATTAGCGTCTGTATACATTAAATTGTTATCCTTTATGTTAAACATTAAAGAAAGAAGAAAAAGAAAAATGTGAATTAGGAATACATTTGATTAGCTGAATTAACTATTTCTTTATATTAACAACAATTTACCTTTCTTTTAAGAGTAATGATATTTCATAAAAATAAACTATGAGAAAAATTGAATGCCCTTCGATTATGTGGTCAATTATTAAAAAGTTATCTTTACTTAAAAATTTAAATTATTAAATGAGATTAATGTAATGATTTTTATATTGATTATTTAACATAAGAATGTTATAATATAATTTAAACCTGTAATTATTTGGTTATTAAGACTTTAATGTTAAGTTAAAAAATCATCTTAATCCAAAAACTTAAATTTTTTAGAATTTTTATTGTATTCCACAATAAAGGGTATCTTTAGACTACCATTATCATTAAAAACAAACAACAATGTAATTTACTTTAAATAGAATATATAAGGTGATGATCATCTTTTCTATTTTATAACCAGCTTTTTATCTAGAACATCTGAAAAACTAAATAACAACTCCCTATTTTTTTAACCTTTTACCTAATAGTTCACATCGATGTTCCTTGTGACAAACTTTATATGATGCGTAAATATTTTTAGTCTTTTACCTCAAATAGTAAGAAAACTAGGTATGGACTCGCATTATGCTATGTGGCTGAATTTCTATTTTTTTATTTGGTAAAAAATAATATTCAAGTACAATAAACACACTTTAAAATAAGGAATAAAAATATGTAACTCGGGTCATAGACCCGACTATAGTGAACAAGTTTGTTTTATTTTAATTAGATGATAATAAAAAATAGACAATAAACCAATTTTTTTTTTTAAAGAGAGAGATCATAATAACCTGTGAAAAAAATATTTTTCTAAAACAGGATAAATTATGTAATTCAACTCCAAGCCCATTAAATATGAGAGGTTGAAATTAGGTAAAACAAAATGACCTAAAACATGGCCTGAGTCAATCCTAGTTTGAATGAAACACTTGTAACCTCGGTAATTAAGGTTGAGTCAACCTGTGTTATTTAGTCAAACTCATGGCTGAGACATGAGATCGGGATAATCTGATAGGGAAAAAAATAAAAAAAAATCACCAAACCTATTTTTTCAATAAAAAAGTTGAATGATGAAAGCTGGAAAAAATAAGTAAAAAAAAAAAATATCAACCTGTGTTAACTTTTCAAATATATGATCAGACTCATTACACCGAAGCACTCTAATAGGAAAAATCACTAAGTTAAATTCTCAACCAATCAAATATTGAATGATAAAATTGAAAAAATAATTTTAATTATACAAAGGGACCCAAAACAAAACAAAAATAAGAATTAAAAGAATAAGAATCAAAATGAAAATAAAAATAAAAATAAATAAATTTTATTTTTGATGAAAGGGTGAAATTAAAAAGAAAAATAAATTAAAAAAATGAGGACCAAATTGTAAAAAATAATATATAACAAATTGAGATTAAATGATGAAAATAAAAACAAATCAAATTTTACAAAAGGCTTAGGAACAAAATTAGAAATAAAAAAAAAGGACTAAAATTTAAGTCATTTTAAATAAGAAGACAACTCTAAATTTTTCATGTCCAACACAAATTTTCAGGAGGAAGAAAGAGAAAATAGGGAAGAAAGAAAAAAAAAAACATCGTCAATGACAAACCATACCACCACCAACCACACGCGTCTCCCAAAAAGAAAGAGGATTTCGCGAAGATTCCAACATGATGGAAAGAAATTTTTAGCTGCCAATAAGCGGTGTGTGTGAGCGTGCTAGCATGTACTTTGAATGCGCCAACTAATTTTTGTTTTTTTAATTATATTTATATTTATTAAAATAAAAAAAATTCCCCTTTTCTAATCTGATTATCACACAAAAATTAAGTATGAAAAGATGAAAGTATTCATGGATGCCAACTTTAAAATATTTTCTTTCAAGGGTATTTTAATCGTTTTACTATGCATCATAAATGTGAAAAGACTTACTTACTCCTATACAATCTGATAATGACTAATGGGTCTTGTGCAAAAACTATACTATCCTCAAATAACTAGTTTAAGTATTTCAAATGGGAAGAGCAAAATCATCATTGCATTGTTTGTTACAACAATGCTCCTGAGTCTGGGTGAGAAATGTTTTTCCAAGGGATTTTAGCTTTTGTTAATGTGTTGAGCTGATTAGTTATTCTTAAACTTTGAATCATGTTAGTGGTCTTAATGAAAGCTATTTTGAATCAAGATATAATGAAACACTTAGGATAAGAGATGAACTAGTTTAATGACCACAATATCACTGCGACTTGGATAAAAACCATTAAATGTAAAAAATAATATTTAGATTACCAGAAATGTTTTTGCATTGTTATTAAACTTGGTAAAACAATTCAAACTTGAAAAATTCTAGCCCATTTCTTTGTTTAGCCCATGTTTTAAATTAAATCGTGTGAAAGTTGTTCAGACGTGACTTTGTTGACCATGTAGGTTCAAAACACGAAAAGAAATAGGCTTAGGTTCACTCTAGTCAAACTGAAAAACTTAAAACTCAGATTATTTTTTTTACTTTATTATATAATAAAAAATACAAAAACCAATTCATAATAAACCCAATACTAAATAATAAAATTGAATAAAAACTCAATATTAAAAGATGAGACTAGAAAACAAATTATGAAAAAAGCCGAAAAACAAAAACCAAAAAGCCATTTTAAAAAATTCATAGGCATGACATTAAAAGAAATGAAAAAAAAAGGTTCTAAAAACCTAAATGAAATAAAAAAAATCATATCAAATGTTAGAATTGAAAGAAGAAAAAAAAGATAAAAAATGGAGGGCAACCTTATGGTTTGTTACAACAAAGCACGGGCACATGGGAGGCCTGCCAGTCTGGGACAATATTTATTTATTTTTTTGTATAAAAGGTGGAATATTGTTCAAACACGTGACCTTAGCGCCTCACACTGATGTGTTTCAACCAATTCACATAAAGCTATGACCCTTTTTAGCAATTATAATTTTATGATTAAACCAAAAATCTCTTATCAACACTCTTATAAAATAGATTCGTCGTTCGACGTCGTATACGTCACGATAGTAGTTGCAGGGATGATGTTAAAGGGTTATGATAAGATTATGATAAAATGATGGCTACATTGATAATAAGATGATAGATGTCATGACATTGACAATGGTGACTGGCAATGAAATGGTGATGATAATTAGGGCAGTAGTGGTTGTCGAAGTGATTAAGTTATAATTGATACGACCAAAAGATTGATGTCTTCTCCCAAGTGCAGGAGTCTCGAAATAATAAATAACCTAGTAAGACCGAGTTCGAACCACAAGGAGGTTAACTATATAAATTATAAACAACAACGATAATAATAATAATAATAATAATAATAATAATAATAATAATAATAATAATAATAATAAAGAGAGTTTTGAGATGTGATATTGATATAAGGATTAAACAATGATAAAAACAATTGTCAAGGTTAGAGGATCCATTAATGGTATTTCAAACAAGTATAGTATAAACTCTTATTATTCAACTGGAAACCACACACAAAGGAGGTTACAATCAGATTATAAATTGTTAACATTATTACATTAGTTATCTCATTCGAATAATGCTAATACTTGTAAATGTTGTCAGGCATTCATGATTATAACTTATGTTAACAACAAATCAAGTCCCTTTCATAGCACAAGTATCGGTTATACCATACGGTTTGAGCTATGAAAGTGCCAAGTATTTATTGTACTAAGAGTTATACAACATAAATCTAGATTAATCATTTAACAAGTAAAGTATTAAAAGTGAACAAGATAACAAATATAAAGCATGTTAGTATTAAACATTAAATTCCATATTGAGTTTACACTATACTTATTCTTACACCATTAGTGTAACCTTTTCACCTTGACATAATAAACTTAGCTAAACATAATGAAGAAGAGAAACATAAATAAACAATATAAAAACATAAATAAGATATAAGTTAACTAAGTAAAGGAAAGGAAATGAAAAGCATAAACAAGAAATTAATATAAACAAAACAAAATATTAATCAATAATATTAATTGATATTGGACTTGGTAGTAAAAAAACAAAAAAACAAAATATTTTCCATGAGATTAAAATGATGACTTGGTAGTAAAGAAATATTGTCATAATATTGTTCTAGTGATTAAAAATATATTTCAATTTTTTTCATTAAAAAATATGAGAAAATATTTTCATGAAGAAAGACCCTAACTGATATTAATATGCAACCCTCTCCCACCCTCTCTTTCTTTTCTTTTTACGTAGCATTACACATTAAAAATAAGATTAGCTAACAAATTTGCACTATATTTCCCTTAAAAAAACAAAAACAAGCATGCTAAAAAGGGCTTGTTCTGTAACAAAGTATTACTCTATTTTTCAAAGAAAGTAAAAAAAAGAAGTATTGAGAAAGTAGATTTACCTTCATAATTAACATTTAAATCAGTTGTTATCTGCATAACACCGCCTATAACTTGCTTTATAACATATTTGGTGGCTTGAGTTGTTGAGCAATAAGTAATGTTTACATTTACTTGAAAGAATGAATGTCATTAAAAGGAGGGCGAGTCTACGATCAAAAGAATTTCCTCATCTTTAAAACTAGATAAGTAGAGGTTTTTTTGTTTAAATTGTTATTCAACTTAATTAGGTTGAAAAATCTTTCTTTCAAAACAAACATTAAAAAAAAAAAGTAAACATTACCTTTAGGATCAAAAAAAAAATTATGTTAATATATAAAGAATATCCCAGAAAACAAGTTATTCTGAACATGATTTTCATTCTTATTTTCTCCAAATAAAAAATAATATAATATGAACAGATTTTTCATTTTTATGAGTAGGAAAAATATTATGAAAGTTAATGAAATGAATATATTTTTTTTTTCAATTAGAAAAGAAAAACTAGACAAGAGAAGAAAACTAAAAATAAAAAGGGAAAATTGTTTTATGTTATTGAAAAACACCTTAATGTTTGTTTTAGTGTCATAGCTTATTTTTCAAAGCACTTTTTAAAGCACTTTTTAAATTGCTTTGCATCTGAAAAAAAAAATGATGTTTTTTAGATATTTTAAATTGCTAATATAAAAAATAAAAAATATATAATTTTTTTTAAATTAATTATCAATTAATAAACAGTTTTAAAAAACACCCTATATTCCAATTCCAAACACACATTTACAAACCCTTCCAAATTCTCTTTCAGAACACCTTGACCATATACTTATCATCCTTCCTCGCAGCCTCTACCACGTGTGTTTGGAAGTGTGGTAGCGATTGTCTTTCAAAGTGTTTTTATCTAAAAATGCATTAAAATAATATATTTTTTTATTTTTTAAAAAATCATTTTTGATATCAACACATCAAAACGATATAAAAATTAAATTTAAACCTAAAAAATTGAATTTTATGAAAAACGATCTTTTAATCATCCTCAACAACCCCTTATCACTCCCCCCACTTAACCCACCCTTCCCCTTCCTCCAAATTATCAATCAGATGGTCAATATCATCAAACAATTTATTATTGGATGGAGAGAAGATGGTGTCAGCATATACATTAAGGTCACCTTGGTAGGGGTATTCTGATTTGAGGGTTGAGAGGACTTGAAGAGCGAGGGAGTATAAGTCTTGAAGTAAAAGCTCGTGTATCATAGAGAGGATATCATGTGAGCTAGACTTGGGAGATTCTTAGTGGGGTTTGGTTTATCATTTCGGGCATATTTGAGGGATTCAATACTTCAGTGCTTAAAAAGCGACCTCTGACAAGAGGTCCATGATTAGAGCCTAGGCCTCAACGTATATGAATGAAAATGGAGGGTTTTGAGAGGGTTAGAGTTTGAGGGTTTGAGGGATTGAATATCTTTAGTTCTTAATTGTGACCTCTAACAAGATGTCCACAGTTGGAGTGTGGGCCACAAGGTTAGAGTTTTAGGTTTTGGAGAGAGGAAAAAAGGAGAGAGGTCACCTATTCATTCACTACAATAAGAGCTTGGAATCTTCAAGTCACCTATTTATTCACTGCTACTTCTCTTGGAATATATGGATGAAACTGCTTTCTAATCAGTCTTTTGCAATGTTTTTCCAAAATCTGTTGATGATATGTGCTACCAATGGTCTTCCATAATTAAAGGCAAGCAGCAGAATCTCTCATGACAGCTTATTTTCTCATGTGTTGTTTGGAATCTTTAACTTCACCGGAATGACATCATTTTTAATGACGCTGCCCCTAACCTTCAAATATGTTTCTCCATGGTGCGCCAAAGTATTGCTTTATGGCTGAGGCTTGTTTCCAGCTCTTTAGAGCTTAATATAGAGAATGTTCAGTAGGGAGGAGTTGGTTTTTTATGATTTTTCCATTCCCCCATTTGTTGCGCTCCCCTATTTCATGCAACAACTTTTGTGCTTTCCTTTCAATATAAGTTAGGTTATTATCTTTATAGCTTTTTTTTAATAAAACTTTCGACTATTACCAAAAAAAAAAGGAGAGAGGTGAAGAAGTTTGAGTGAATCAAGAAGGCAACCATGAAAGAGAAAAGGAGACGATGGGGATCTACTGAGGGAGGGAAGGATATATTTTTAAGGTTTTTTTAATTGTATTAAAAGATAATTCTAATCTTATAAGATGTAGCTAAAAAAAGATAGGGGAAATTAAAGGATAAACAACCTCCAACAAGAGCATTTGAACCTGTATAGGCAAATCATAATAGATTTCGAGTTTGTTTCCTTAATCACTCGAACATATTGAATTCTTAGTTCTTTAGAATGACAATTAAATTAAAGATGTGTTTTTGCATGTTTGAATTCTTTTGTCCTTCATTTGTAATTTGCAAAACATGTTAGTAGAAATTTTCTTCTGAATATGATTTTTTTATTTCTTGTTTTATGTTAAAGGAGGCTAAATGAGATTTTGGTAACAATTAATACATTTGCCCTAAATAAATTATGGTACTTTATTTTTTTCCCTTCTTTTGATTAACCATGTAAGTTGGATTGATATAGAAAAGTTCGAAGTATTTTTTAAAATTTACCTTGGTTAGTAAATGAGTTTACTTATGTTATTAGTTTGTGAATATAACTTAATTGATAATTTACTTATGAAGTACTTAGATCAGTGGCGACCTATCCTATGCTATGCTACGACTCAAAGTAAAATTTTAAGAATGCAAAAATTAAATTATTTAAATATTGTTAACATGTTTTTTTAATAAGCAAAAAACATCGAATCTCAAATTCAAAATCTAATGCTTATGTTTAACAAAAAAAAAGATTCTAATGTTATCCAAATACTAAGTCATGAAGTTAAAATACATGCATAGATAAAGATAATCAATCCAAAAAAGAGATGACGGTTCAAAACTTGGCTTGATTAAAAAATATATTTCAAGATTTTGCTTTTTTTATATATTAAGATGACATAATCTTGAAGCAACCCAAGTCATTTTTGTTATACTATCAAACTCGCAATTTAAGTCATGGTTTCGATTGAGTTTAATAACTTTTTTAAGGCAATATTTTATTTAATAATATGATATATAAAATTAAAGCTCGCAGGAAAGAAACCATCTAGACAAAAAAAAATGATTATGTTGAGGTGTACAAAATAAATATTTTCTAATTAAAAAATAAAAAGATTTGTATGATTTTAAGAACATAAAAAAAAATTAGACAATTACAAATAAATAGAATCCAAATATATTTCTAATTACTTTAAGAATTTAATAAAATAATATAGAAAATATTTTTTTAATTAATTAAATAAATAAAACTAAACTATTGACAAAAGAAAAGAAAACAGCTCAACAAAGTAGGTTGGTCTATATGGTCTAGTGCTTAAGCCTTAAAAAATAAGTCTAAATGCGCGGACCTGCTAGCGCTGACCCACACATTAGGGCCCTTTCTTTTCAATTTGAGGGAACAATGTATTTTTTAAAAAACAAAAAAAATGATATGTTACTCTTTGCATCAGGCATCATGTCATCACCCTGTAAAGAATTCGACTAGTATAGAGGCGGTTGGAAAATTGGGGAGAGGGGTTTGTGGACCTAATAAACCGTATTTCAACCCAATTAACCTAGAAACACACCTTTTCTAGTATGATACAGGTTCAAAATACTTTAATGAAACTTTTTTCGTCGAATGGAATCTGTTGATACAAAATTCATTCTTTTCTATTGCTGGAATATGAAGAATCAATAATTTTCTCTCATTTTTTTTATTATCTGGTGACTTTCTCTCTAAATGCAAAGAAAATAAAATCTTGGATGAAAGCATTTAAGATCTAAACTAAAGGAAGCGAAAAAAAAAAATATTTGACAATAATTAACTAAAAAAAATGAGCCGTCAATATTATACCCAAAAGGACCAAAAAAAAGTCCACTAGATACTCATCGTTACTTCACTGGGGACATCACCCACCATCAAAAGAGTTTGTCAAAATAGTTCAAATCTCACCACAAAAGGCTACATAATGACACCATAAAAAGTCGCATTGGTCACTAGAGCACTTACCTGGAAAAGCAAACTAAACAAAACATAATGAAGTAAGCATCTTGTGATTATATTCAATCAATCAATTCTATTTAATTCAAAAATAAAATTTATTTTAAAAAACAATAAATTTAACAAAGAACAAAAAGACCCAAGATAACTGAATTAAATTAAACAAAAAGGATGTAAAAAAGGATGTAAAAAGCATATAAAAAAAAAAGAACTCAATCTCCAATTCAATAAATATGGAAGGATGAAATTGAAAAAAAATATTAGTTTAAAAAAATAATAAAAAATCCTAAGCAAGCACAACTGAATCTTCTAAAGCTAGGTTAATTTCTCAAATTTATAACTTATGAAATCCTACACACGAGCTTAACCAATAATCGCAAATCCAAACCAATTTCATGTTGAATGATAAAATCGAAGAAAAAAATATCAATCTAAAAAAATTAAAGCAAAAAAAATAACAATAAAAAAAATAAGGATGAAATCTGATAGGAAAAAAATATTAAGTACAAAATCGTAAGAAAAAAACCAATTCTGAAAATTATCTCAAATTATATAAATAACAATTAAAATAATGAGTATCAAATTTGACAAATAAAATAATTGAATAAGAATGAAATTGAAATAAAATTTAAATTATATAAATTATTTTAAATAAATAAATAGTAATTAAAAAAACACAAACTAAATCAAAAGGAAAAAGAAGTCAAATGGCTGATTTGAAAAACTAAAGGGCAAGGAGCAAAAATCAAGGAGAATAGAAAAAAGAATGGGAAAAAAAAAATTGTAGTGGATCTATATTGACTTGTGATAGGTTGAACAATGAAAGTCGGATTTTTTAAGTTGTTTTTTTTAATTTGTTTTGCATAAAATATGTTTTTTTTTAATTATTTTTAAATGTTTTTGTGTTTATTTGTTGTAAAATATCATACAACTAACTTTAAAATTTCATTTACTTGTTGAAAAGTGTATCTTACAACTTTTAAACTTCAGTCCATCAAAATAGGCCTTTATGACCATGTGATTCCTTGATTCCGAAGCACATGAGATGCAACTAAAAGATATATTTTAATATATATGATATGAAACCGCCCTCATAATTCACTATGAATAAACCAAATTTATTTTTTATCCCAGCCATTCCTTTTTTGAGGAAT
>Ga0325403_1005151_pt1 | contig 12284 bp, 4 predicted proteins | sample PopdelMetagenome_19_FD_205665 | JGI IMG/M metagenome (GOLD analysis project Ga0325403, IMG submission 205665) | Populus deltoides microbial communities from Bellville, Georgia, United States - Xylem-PdKOR-R4 | ecosystem: Host-associated > Plants > Phyllosphere > Stem > Wood/Secondary xylem...
AGAAGCATGTGGGTAATGTGTGTGTAATAAGCGATTCCTTATCTAATTACTACTAAAGCCAATCAATTTCAATTTCAGGGTGACATCTTTTATTGTGTAATATTAAGCTAGGGACACATTAGACCGATCTCGGTTAACTTAGGCTAATTGCTAAATTTACGATCCGGGTCATGGGCACGAATACAATGCGCTAACTCAGTTAACCAAGTATCTCTTTATTTTCCACTCACCTTCATCTCTCTCGTGAAGGGCCTTAGTTGGCTTTGGTTGGACAAGATTCAAGACTAAATTGAATAATTATTAGACACTACCATAAAATTAACGAATACAAATGGGAACTTCAACGGTTTTGTCCTGTTGGTTTTTTACGGTGATATTTACCGATCAAATTTTTCTATCGCTAACTCCATCAGTAAACATTGACAAAAATATATCATCGGTATATACTGAGGGAATTGCAGTCAGAATAAAAGGAATAAAAAAGACCAAACAGTGTGATGACACATAACATTTTACTGACGCAGTTACCAATGGAATTACAATGAGATTCAAACAGGCAAACTGTACAGTGACGTGACACTGATACCAATATAATGGCCGATGGAATCACCGTCAAAATAATTCCATTAGTAAATCCATCGGTAATATTCAATAAATGACCTGACTCTCAACCCTCCTCTCCCTCCCCTCTATTTCTACTTCTTTCTTATAAAATTTATTTGCAACAAAACAGCCCCCCTCAATTTTAACATAACTCAACCTTCCACAACTTTTCCAGTCAAAACAACACTATTTGTCAACATCCGTGTTCTGATTGAAATTTTATTTAGGATTCTCCACATTAAATAAGCAAATCTACCCTTTTCTTAATTTGAACATAATTTTAAAATGTTAATTTTTTTTGCATATTTTTGTAGTATATGTATTTTGTTTGAATGTTTACTTGTTTTATTGTTTTTTCTCAAACAAACTTCTTATATGGTACATGTTATGGTTTATTATAGATTTGTAAAATTATATTTATTTGTAAATTATTGAAACTTATGTCGAATTACTGACTTAGGTGTTTTGTGATGAAATAAATAATGACTTGTTTAAGAAGTCTGTTTTATATTTTGTTAATTTAATATACAAGATGTAATTTTTGTAAATGTATACAAATTTGTATCTACATAGATAATTAATAATTAATTAAGAGAAATATTAAAATAGGTTGAATAATCTTAAACTAAACTAATATTTTTACAAATTTATTTAGTTAACGTAGTTAATTAATATATGTTGTCATCATTATTTGATATAGGTTCGATAGAAGTGATGATGGTCGTTCATAGATGTATTGAGATTCACCCAAGGATTATGGAGGATAGATTATTGTAATGGGGTACAGGATTTTATTAATTATGCAATATCTAATCTGAAAAATATTAGTGGAGGCAAAGTGTCCATGTAAGAGGTGTAAAAATAAAAAGTTTCTTGATTCAGATGTTGTAATGATGCATCTTCTACAAAAAAAAAAGGTTCATGGAGGAATACCTATGTAGGTATGCACACGAAGAAACATTTATTCCTCACGAGACCATGGTATAAAGGATGGCTAGGTCAATTTCTAATGTTAGCAATGTGCACGGAGTTGTAAATGACAGTAGTAATTCTTATAGGATTATGGTTATGGAGGCGATGAGAATGAATCAGGAACATGTCGATCAATGTCCAATTATAGATGAACCTAATGCAGACACAACCATATTTTTTGATCTTTTGAAAGATTCTAACAAACCATTATAAGATGATTGCATAAATCATAGTAAATTATCGACCATTGCACAGGTGTTCACCATCAAGTCAGATCATAAGTTAAATGAGGTCGGTTATGAAAGAATTGTTGAATGGGCGAGATGCATTTTACCTGAAAGGAACAGGCTAAAAGAGAACTTCTATGCTGCTAAGTCCATGATAAAACCTCTCGGTCTAGGATACCAAAAAGTTAACATGTGTCTAAACTTCTGCATGTTGTACTACCTTGAAAATGCTGAGCTGATCGAGTGCAAGACATATAAGCATTCCCCTTATAAACCCAGAACTGACAAGGTAAAGTCTTTTATCGCACATAAAAAACTTAGATACTTTCCAATCACACCTAGACTGCAGAGGTTATTCATGTCACCAAAGACTACTGAGCATATGACATAGCACTAATCACATAATAAGATGGATGGAGTGATGTTGAACCTTTCCAACAGTGAAACATGTAAACATTTTAACAGTGTATATCCTCATTTTCTAGTTGAATCAAGGAACATGCATCTTGGATTATGTATAGACAGATTCAATCCACATTCGAGTCATTTATTGCTCCTTATTCTTGTTGGCCGGTTATACTCACAGTTTACAACTTGCCACCGGAGATGTGCATGAGGTAGAAGTTCATACTTTTATTTACGATCATATCTTGACCTAATAGTTTGGGCTAGAATATAGATGTTTGTCTTCGATAATTGATTTATGAGTTGATGTAGTTGTGGTCATCCAGGGCTTTGACTTGTGATGTATCGACAAAACAAAATTCTTTTATGAAGGCAGCTTTGATGTGGACTATCAATAATTTTCCAACTTATTCAATGATTTTTGGTTGGAGCACGCATGGAAAACTAGCATGTTCATACTGCATGGAAAATAACAAGATATTTATGCTAAAAAACAACAGTAAAACATTTTTTTTCCGCCATCGGTAGTTCTTGCCAACATATTAGAGGTACAAAAAGAACATAAAGGACTTTTTTGTTGACAGAATTGAAAATGATGTTTCACCTCTGTATCTTTCGGATGAAGAATTATGTGATGTGATGTTTGAGTACAGTGACATTATGTTTGGTTTCCAATCCGGTAAGCAGAAGTTTCCTAATTTTGGTTTAGCCCATAATTGGGTAAAACAAAGTATTTTCTAAAAGCTTCTTTATTAGAAGGTGAATCTCCTTTGCTATAATCTTGACATCATGCATATAGAAAAGAACGTGTTTGAGAACATTTTCAACGTGGTCATGGACGTGAAGGGGAAAACAAATGACAACATTAAGGCTAAAACGAATATAGCTTTGTTTTGTCACTGTAAAAATATGAAGTTGGTATATGTTCGGTCACGAGTCATAAAGCATAAAGCAAGCTTTACCGTAAACAAGAATACACAACTACTTGTCTACCAATAGCTAAAGAGTCCGTGTTTTCCTGACGGACATGCCTTGAACATACCAAGGTTGGTTAATTTGGAGGATTGTAGATTGTATGGAATGAAAAATCATGACTGCCACGTGTTTATAAAAAGACTCATTCCATTAACTTATCGAGATTTGTTGACAAAGGAGATATGAGATGCACTCATAGAGATCAATTATTTCTTTAGAGATATATATGCTTCAACAAATTACAGACACAACACATTAAAAAGCTTTAAACGAAGTCATCCATATAATATGTAAATTTGAGATGATATTCCCTCCATCATTTTTTGACTCGATGGAGCATCTACTTATACATTTACCGTTTGAGGTAAAAGTTAGAGGCTCAATCCAATATAGATGGATGTATCAATTCAAGAGTTAGAGATTACATAGGAAATGTAATTAAAAATTAGTTTTCATTATTTTCTATAATTGAAAACATTCATTTAATTCCATGCAGATACTTGTTCAACCTTAAGAAAAAAGTTAAAAAACAAGGCGTATGCTAAGGCCTTGATATGTGAGGCCTATATTGTCAAAGAGATCTCAACATTTATCTCGTACTATTTTGAGCCTTAATTGGGAACAATAATCAATCGTGTTCCAAGGTATGGCAATGGTGGTGAAGTGTCTTCAAGTGAGAACTTGTCAATATTCTCCAATCCTAGATGACCCACACTAAAAAATACTGTCTAGGGAAGATATTTGTCTGAAATAGAATTCAAACAAACACATAATTATGTACTATTTAACTGCGATGAATTGAGACCTTTTATTCTGTAAGTATACTACTTAAACTTTGTTACTAATAAACTATTTCTCTCTTAAATATCACAAACTCATACATTGTTGAATACTTCATAATCAACATCATTAATATTTACTATTTAAAAACTCACAGCTAACCGAATCTCAAATCTTTCGATTAGAAGATGAACAATTTTTCACGTGGTTCAGAACGCATGTAAGTACTTTTAATAATCATTATCTACCAGGATGCTTAATTTCATTACATATTCCTCATTAATTGTTCATTGTTGTACTTTAGGTATCGGGTTTATAAATTAGAAGGGAATGCCAGTGTTACATTTTCTTTACTAAGTCTGAGTCCTTAAAGAAAGGTGAAGTAATACAACATGTATTTTGTCAATGGATACATGTTTCATATAAAAGAATATGGGTAGGGTAGAAAAACATATTACAATGGGGTTTGTGTTAGGGGATTGACTTTTAATGAGTTTGAAGTTGACTATTATGAGAAATTAGAAAAGGTAATTGAATTACAACATCATAGCGAGCAAAATAGAGTATTTTAATTCAAATACTATTTGAATTGCAACATCATAGTGAGCAAAATAGAGTATTTTAATTCAAATACTATTGATATGACATCACTAATAAAGAAATTAGAGTAGATCCTCATCATGGTTTGGTCGAAATTAATTCAAAAGCTAGACTTCACAATACCCACTATGTCTTTGTTTTTGCCAAGTAATGCCAACAAGTTTATTACACATACACCTTTTTATTTAGAAAGAATCGTTAAGAGTTGATTGATTATTCATATTGAAAACCAAACTCAGGGGTCGTGTCAAGGTTCTTCATGATAAGAACGATGAATTAAATATGGGAGATGATGTCTTTCAAGTTAGTAAGTTAGTTGATCTATATCAAGTTACTTCATCGATTGATTTAGAAGAAAATTTAAATTTTCACATTGCTGATAATATTTTTATTGATGTTAATGCTGAGGAGTTGAATGTTGTTCTGAACTCCAGCGGACAAGCACAAGTCGATAAAAATGATGATAGCAGTGAAATCAATGTAGAAGATTACAATGGAGTTGACAAGGAGTCAATTGAAGAAGAAGATAATTTTAACTAACTATCAAAACATGAAAGTGTAAAACCATAAATTATAATGTAATATATATTGATGAAATTCTTTACAAAGAAGTATTTATTTTATCATTGTTATGTGAACTTGTGTTATTATGTTGTGCGTGCAACCAATTTAAGTATTTGTATAATGGATAAATAAGAAATACAGATATAATCTACCATCAAACTTTGTTTCCAACCAATGAAAATATCGATGGTTGTTTATTACACATGAGGTATATCGACGATTTATTTTTGTCAGCATATTTTAGAAGCAAAGGGAATTGTTCCTCTTCTTCATGACACTATTCATGGAACAAATTACACACGGGTATACCGATGAATTTTTTCTGTTGATATATTCTAGAGATGAAGGAACTGTTCCCTTCAACATGGCACTATTCATAGAACAAATTACATTATACCAACAGTTTGTTTTCGTCGGTATATTCCAAAGGCGAAGGAAACTGTTCCCTTTCTCCCTAGCATTGTTCAATTTATGATCAAATTACTTACGGGTATACCGACAACTTGTTTCAGTCTAGATATTCTAGAGACGAAGGGAACTGTTCCCTTCACATGTTGATGATGACAATTAAAGTTTTTATATTGCCAACAAAATATTTGATGGACTATGAATTATAACGCACTAGCTCTTAATGCTTTTACTGATTGAGTTGTAGGTTTACTAACGAAATCTCTAATAGACTGCGAACTCCATTGCATTGGTAATTAATGGATTTCTAACTATTGACTATTTACTATTTTATCAACGGAATCACAAATGGAATGAAAAAATCCAGAGGGGTTTTGGAAATTTTTAGTGCGGAATGAAAATTTCAAAGAAATTTTACAAATGAAATCATTGACGGACTACTTAAAAATAATAAATTTAATATTTTATTGGTAAGTCAGTCCGTAAAACATAGTATAAAAACGCAATGAGCGCATCAAAACTTCATTTTCTTCTCTCGGCTAAATCTAAGTTTTTTCTCAAATTCTCTCCTCAATTCTCTACTATTACATTCTGTTTCTCAAACTTAAAGGCTAGAAATCAAGCTTTCTTTCTCTCAACACAATCAACAAGTATATGTGAGTAAATTTTTTAAAGTATTTTCTTCTTATTTTTCTTCTTTTCTAAGGTTTTTTAACAATATATTTTCATTTTGTTTTGTGTTTTTATCACACCTAATTCAACTCCTAAAATAAGCATGCCATTAAGCTAAGTTTTTTTCATTCCTTAGGCCTATATTTGTTTTAGTATTATTTTTTCTTTTTGTCTCTGTTTTTGTTCAATTATTTGTTCTTTATAATTTTATGAAGTAATAGTTGTGTTAAATTTTAGTTGTTATTACAATAATTGTTTATTATTTTGTTGAATTTTAATTGTTATTTTTAAATTTTTTGTTCAAATTTAATTGAATATATAAGATTAAATTTCATTAAAAAAGTCTTTTGAATTTAGGATTACAAATATTATCACATAGAGAATGAGAATTTTCTATGAAATTGAATTATTTAAAATTATTGGTAGAAATAAAATAAAATTAACTGGTTTGTGGCATATATGTTGTCTATTTGCATGATTAAAATTTTTGGGTAGTTTCCTGTATAGCATTGCTTGTTTTTATAAAAACAAAATCAAAATTGTTAATTTTTTTTCCCATAAATTGGTGTAGTAGATGCATATAGAAAAATCAATTGCAAGTTGTGAGCACATGATCGCTGCTAGTTCTTCTAGCAGCAATGTTGCATGTCATTAGGTGCCAATCAAGAAGAGGCGCTTGAAGCACATGCGTCGACTCACGACGTTGTCTATTTGAGTGCGATGCTACAACGTAGAGGTGAGGACCCTTCACAGTGGGATCCATTCACCCGTAAATATGAGGCGTAAGTTTGTTTTGCTTTGAGTTGGTGTATGTTTAACAATTTATGAACACATAATAATTTATTAAATTTATCAATTTTCAGGTTTACAAGCATTGAGGTTGCCCGAATAACAACATCGACATTTAAATCGTTGATGAAAATTTCATTGATTCAATGGAGTCAGGTTTCCAAACATCCTGAATGTAAACTCCATATCGATGTATGATTTACAAGATTTAAGGTTAGTATTAACTTAAAATTTTTACTATTTATTATGTTAATTCGTTTATTTTATTGAAATTTTTACTGCAAGGCTAAATTTGAGTGGGATAGAGCAAATGATAATGTTGCGAGGAGGGGGAAGGTTTGGGAGAATTACGTTGTAACTAGGTAGCATCGAATTCAAGATTTTTTTTAATTCCAAATGTTAAAATATCATATGTCATTTACTCATATATAATATGTTTGTACCATACAGGGTTCTTGATTTTTGGTACAAGGCGCAAAAGAAATCTAAAAAATATGCAAAAGAAAGCGCTCTATCAGGGATGGAATGACATTGCGGTTTGGAAGGATTTCAGGTTGCCATACATCCCATAGAATTTATGGGTGGAATATATTCAGCACGTGATGTCTAAACATTTCACACGACGATCACAGTCCGGTACGAGGACCAAAGCTGACAAATTCACAATTTGGTTACCACGCACACTAGTGGCTCCGTTCCATTCATTTCGTAGCAACATTTTTATCTTACAAGCTATGACTCTTGGATGTGAGCCAAGCCCAATGGAGTTTTTTATAGAAACACATGTGCGGGGTGAAAACCGTCAAAAGGAGGTGCAACAGTTCCTCGACTGCCGATCTCAACACTTTGTGGTATGTTGGTTTTCAACCATTTTCTTTTTTAAGTTATTATTTTCTAGGATTTAATGATTTTATTTTTTATTTTTAGGAGACATATAATAACGGATTGAAAGAACAATACGAGGACGATCCTTCAACCCACCAGGATTTTGATATGGATTTGTGGTCAGAGGCAAGATCGTCTGATGGACTCGATAGAAATCGGGTGTATAGACTTTCCAACACTATAGCCGAAAACTTGTGAACGACTCATACTTTTCAATCATCGGAAGCTCGCAATCGGTCTCAAGCACTCAGTCTTTAGAATTCACGGCCTTGTTAGATCAAGGAGTGTAAGAATATACGACCCATCTCAATGAAAAATATGAACGACTCTTGATGGATGATGAAGAACTCCGCTAATGGTCATGAATATTAGATCATAGATGGATGATATATATGCACCTCTTTATTGGCCCTATGGTCCCGGGGACGACTAATCTCCTCCTCCTCCTCCAATGCCGTCTTTGTTATAGTTTCATTATATTTGAACTTATAAATTTGTAATAAATATTTAGGTTTTATATTAAGATAATTGATTTCTACATGAATTTTATACAATTTTTTTTTATTTTCTATTTCTATTCAATAGATTTTTAAATATAAAATATTTTAAAATTATTATGGATAAGGTCAGGAACAGAATAATTTCATCGGTACATTCTAGAAAGTTCGAAAAAAATTATTACAATTGTCACTGCAACTGTTACATTACAGACGGAATAATTATGTCGGTATATTCCAGAGAATTGGAAAGAATTGCTACATATGCCACTTTGAATCATCAATGAAGTTATTCTATCAGTATATTCTAGCGGGTAATTTTTTTTTTACGTGTATTGTCCATCTTTAAAACCATCGATAAGTTTTTTTTATTAACGACAGATTTACTAACAACCCAGAAATTACTAACTAGGTTTTTTCTTACGGCTTGTATCTGTCCGTGAATTCATCAGTGAAATAATCACCAACAACATATTAGAGTAAACACCGATAGAATTTTCCGTCGAGAAAACTGTTAAATGTGGTATTGGAAAAAAAACATGGACTAAATTGAAAGAAAATAGTTTGGGCTTAGGTAGAATGAAAATTGAGATTCAATTAAAAAGTTAGTATACATTCAGAGACTCAATTAAACATAGAGGGAAGATAATGGTCTTTTGTGTGCATTGCACGTACTAGACCATTCATCAAACCTAATCATAACATTCCAAGGCTTACATTGGCAAAGGGTGATCAAAGATGGTTACCTAAAACATAACAAACCTTGATGCATCTTAGGGATGATAGGACTTATACATATGTTGTCAGAAGACAAGATTGTGAGAAAACTATAGAGACATGAATTGTAGTGTATGCAACTAATGACGAAGATGTTGAATGATTACGAAGAAGCCTTGTGTGTGTTATCTCTTTTAATGTTGACTATGCTACCTTTAAGACAAAATTGGATTGGGTTTAGTTGGATTTTGATTATTAGAGCTACTCAAGCAACTTTAACGTTTAACACACATGATTCCATGATTAAAGCACTTGATTCAGATGTCTTTGAATGGGGATTTTTTTGTTGAAATCAAGCCTTAATTATGAGCAAACAAGGTCATTGATAGATATACATGGGTTAATGTTTTAGGGTTACCTTTGGCAGCATGAAATAAAAAGTATATTTTTAATGTCTTAACAACATAAGGAAAGGTTATTTGCTATGATTTAAGTAGTGGTGATGACAATTACATCTCTAGAGCACGTGTCTTACTTTCTACATCATCTATATACTCCTTACATGACAAAGTTAATATGATTTTAGATGAGGGATAATTTCAAATAATAGTTGCAGAGATTACACCACCTTTCAATCTGAAACTCTCATCAATTCAACTCTCCGTAGATTACACACTTAAATTAGAAATTAAGGATGAAGATTATGTTATGTCACCTCATAACAACAAAAATGATAAGGTTGATAACGTTAAACCTTTAGTTAGAAGGAAATCATGATTGGATGATATGAGTATCATTTATCACCAATGTATTGCAATGCTAGCAATGAACAATGCTTTATCTCCAGATATTAACATAAATATATCTTTTTTATTTTTGAAAATAAAGGTTGATGATTCAACAACTTCATTAATTAGTTTAGATAGATAGTAGATACATGTTAGCCATGTGAAAAGCAATGAGGCAGTGAGACATGATAGATATAACTAACCACGTATTAGGGAGGGTATACTGAAGTCAAATTAGTAAAGAGGTGGAAGATGGTTTAATTGACAATATGCTATTTCCTAATATAATAGCCTAAAAATTAGATACTAGGAACTCACCTTCAAAGGATAATACTGCAAGCCCAGCTAGAGTATGCTTCAATGAATGTTATTTTGTAGAAGACAAGAATTATGAGCATCACAGTATCCCACCGAGATCTATTACACTAAGAAGTATGATAATGGAAAAAAAACAACAAAAAGATTAAGCTTTTAACTTCCAATAAAGAGTCAAATAAACAATGAAGAAACAAGAGGAACACTCTTTAGGCTCATTGGAATCATGTATAATGTAAGGGAACAAATACTTCTTAAACATGAATCAAATTAGAAAACAAATATCTTGAACATAACCAAAGAAGTTCATAAGATGCTACAAGATGGAGAGAAACTAGGGTTTACTGTTTCTCAATCATTAGAGGTAATGTGATGGAATGTGTTTTTTTATAGAGGCAATGTGTGTATTCTATGAATCTTTAGTATGTCTCTAGGGACCTATTTTTCTTTTCTTTATTTTTTTTTCTCTCTCCTTCCTTGATTCTTGTGCCTATCTCCTCTTTGTTACATAAAAGGATTTTCTTTTTAACCCAAGCTCAATCTTAGTTCCTTTATTTCCAATTATTTACTAAACAAAAAATTCAAAATAATTTTTGCAAATCGAGCGTGAACTCAACATCAGGATATTTGTCTGACATTGAGAGAGTCACTACTAAGCTAATTTAATCAAACTATAAAATCAATTCTGAATCAAGAGATCTATGAATGGTCTGAACCGGAAAACAAAAACTATAGTCATGCAAATAAAAAGATGAAAAAAAAAAACCAAGCAGTAAGTTAATTGAGAGTAAAATTAATACCTAAGCCAGTTAGTTTTATCTTGCAATGCACAATAATTTCATTTCAATTAAAGCTGTTGAACACCAAGAGGGCACCAAATCGATCTGACTGTATTTTAGATAGAAACCTGTGTTAGTCCAACGCTTTCTTCTTCAATAGATTATAATATTTTCAATGAGAAAAATGGGGCCATTTTCCCGTTCAGCAAGGAGCAAAACTAGGATCAGATTAAGATTTGCTTAAGAAATAAGATTGTTGGGACCATTATACAAGAATGAAAACATCATATTCTTTTTTTTAAACATAATGTTTTTATAATTATTCCAGCCTAATTAATATGTAATGTCCTTTAATTTTGATATAACTTGGATTGCGTTGCTTTAAAAGAAACCAAAGGTAATTATCAAGCAAATTGTAGAATGGTGATTATAATAACTATAGTTTATTCATATTTATCATATGTAATGAATAATCAACTTAGCTAATTAATTTTTATCTATAAAAAAGAATATTAAACTCAGCTTATCAATTATGACTATATAAACAAATAATTAGGTGGAAAAATTCGGAACCTCATCATATTCATGAGATCTTAGATTCAATATACCTTCTTGTAAATAAAATAAAAAACATACTTTTCAATCTGATGTTTAGAGCATAGAATGCTTTACAAATATTTGGGTTTAGAGTATGTTAATTAAAGATATTTCAGGTACAAACTGTCTATTCAATTATAAGAAAATAATAAAAAAATTATTTGACATAGATTAGGCAGGTGATAGTGTTAAGAAATACCTATTGGCAAAAGAAAAAAGCATTTGAAAAAAAAAAAGGAAGAAGATTAAAAGCTACAAAAGAAGCTTTTACAAAAATATCAAACTTAACATACCCAATCAAATAAAAAATATTAACATGTGATGAATGAATGTGGTTATTTTAAACAAAATTATTAATTTTGGTTTGGTCTAACATCTATATCATAAGTATATTAATCTAAGTTAATTCAAAATAAAATTGTTTCAAGATAAAAAAGTTAAAATAACACTGTTTTAGAAAAAAAAATTTAAAATTCAAACTAATTTTTTATTCAGTCATAAGTTGATTATATTAATTTTCATATAATTTAATTTAAAATCTAATTTGAGCTGTTTTTCCTAACATGCTGTAGGGATTACTGTTCGTTGATTTTTCTCACTATTTACTTTTTGGCATGGAGGTGTAAGAGTGGGATGGAGTAGCAAGTTTTTCTCCTGCTAACGCTTCAAACTCAAGTAAAGAAAGGTTTGATGAGGCAGAGCTTTCTGACT
>Ga0325403_1005154_pt1 | contig 12283 bp, 7 predicted proteins | sample PopdelMetagenome_19_FD_205665 | JGI IMG/M metagenome (GOLD analysis project Ga0325403, IMG submission 205665) | Populus deltoides microbial communities from Bellville, Georgia, United States - Xylem-PdKOR-R4 | ecosystem: Host-associated > Plants > Phyllosphere > Stem > Wood/Secondary xylem...
CTTCACCACCAAGGCACACTTAGCCACGGTCGAACAAATCCCCTTCTCCTTCATCAACTTCAACTTATAAACCGTCAATTCAGGTTTGTTCTCCCGACTGTACACATGAAGAACAGTAGAAAAACTCGTGACATCCGGTTCAATCCCTGTCTCACGCATTTCATCAAACACATTCTCTGCCAGACTTGTCATCCTCTCAAACCTAATCTCCGGATGCGAGCCTGCACTCCTACAAATCCCATTTATTTAACATTAGCCTTAATCCCTCGCTCTCTCCCGTTTCCCTGAAAAAACTCTCTTAGCCATATCAATTCTAACAATCTTACACCGCCCATTTATCAAAATGGTATACATTCTCACATTAGGAATAAACCTATGCTTCCTACTAAAAATCTCACATCCACTTTCACACATCCATATTTACACAAGGTATCAAGCAGAAAACAAAAAATGGGACTCGATCGTAGGCTCGTTCAGACATAAAATTATCAAGACTTTTGGTAATTTCTCTATAAATCTGAGACTGTTATGTGATTGGCAAGAGAAATTCATGTTGTCCAAAATTGGATTCTTAAACTACCATTATGCATAAATCAAAGTTTCTCAAATGGGTGCTCTTCCATTTAAATTGTAGCAGACAACTACTCGTAATCATAAAGATGGCATTGAACATCTAAGTGTCTGGGCCAGCTTGCACACACCTCGACTAATTCCTACAGGTCCTGAAATAACAAAACCCCAAACAAAATCTTGTACCTTGATGTTTGACATTGGATTAATTACACTTTGATAAGATATACAGTAGGCAGAGAGTACTTGCCCCAACCAAGAAATCATTGTATGTTGAAGATATATATATATATATATACACCTTCTCAGTCTAGCCAATAAATAATATTCTTGCAACCTCCTTTTCGTTGCCTCCATTTGATTTAGTGGAAAAAAAAAATCTATACATTCAATCCTCTTTCGAATTCCCCAGTTATATCATCCAGACTGATGACTCCTTCTCTCTCTGTTGCTTTCTCCATCCTCAGCTCGATGAGCACTGAATTTAATTCACTAATCTGCTTCTGTAGTTTCGTTCCTTGGTCTGGTAACCTTAAATCGGTAACCTGTAAACAGAATACATTACAAAGCAAAACTGAGAACCAAGAAGCAATAGCACAGCCGGCTTGAAATGGTGCCCGAAGTAAAATAAAATTGAGATAGCATGGCAGGTTGAATCCATTTAACAAGAATAAATAATGCCTTCAACAGTTTGGGCCATTCATAGCATCATAAACAAATCTGGCTGCCTAAGCAAATAAAAGCACAACAACAGGTCAAAACCAGTCTTCATATTTTATTTATGAATTTTCAATATGGTTTGGATGGCAACTCTGAACCCCTTTAATGTTTGTAACTCAAGCAGTTTTATCTACCTTCTCACTTGTCATTTAAATCATACCTTATTACCAAGTAATTGTGACAGCCGATTGATTCTCTCTAAGATTTCAGATTCTGTCAGTTTGCCCACACTATCTGGAGAAGAGGTTTTCTTGTTCAGATTTACATCCTTGGGATTGAAAGCGCGAGCAGCCCTGTCAAGTGTCAACTCTTCAGAAACTAAATAACATGCACTAAGTACCTCTAAAAAATATTATGATTATTTGTTAAAGATAAATAATCGAACTTAAGGACCATACCCGTCAACATTGCGTTCAAGTGAATAGCTTGACGATGAATTTCCCACCACTGTGGATACTTTCTTCCTAAACCCACAAATAGAGTACCAAATCACACCATATTCAAAAAATAAGGAACGAGGATAGTGAATCCATATGCTTTGCATAACTGAAGTTTTCAAATGCAAATATAAGCTTATACTCCATAGGATTGAATCCACAATTACAATCAAGGGTAAAAAAGAGTGAACAGTTGCTATATTTATTTGAAATAATGATTTGAAATTTTTTTATATAATCAATGGAACTGGGAACCAATAGTATCGCTAAATAATGGCAGACCTATAATCACAATACAGAAACTCGCCGGTAGCTCCATAATTTGAACTACAAATTGTTTAGATTAGAATCAAGGGGGAATTCTGCAAACAACGAGGGGTTTTGAATTTTATGAAATGTTATTTTCATTTTATCTCAGCTCAAAATATGCAAGAACATCCTTCTTTTGCCCAATTCGATATGCACGATCAACACTTCGGTTATCCGTGCTGCAATGAGAAAGAGAGATGTATCAATTGACCCCATAATTACACCTAGAAAATTCCAAACTAAGGCCCATAGAGAAAAGTAGAAGCAAGTACCACTAAAGTGTTTTAGAAGTCATGCACATAACTCTAAAACTGAAGCATCAAGAAAGTGGCAGTCCTTAAATGGGAAATAATAGAAAAGCACGTGAAACATCCAAAATGTGTTGAAAGCAGAAAAGTTCTTTGCATAGTTTAGTGGCCAAAGTTTAGAATGTAGAAGTGCATCTGCCTTGCCATTTAAGGATTTTCCAAACATTTCCACTTATTTTTCAACATGCAATATCCACAAACTCCACAGGCTGCCAATAAAAACAACAGATAATAGAAAAAAAAAAACGTAGTTTCACACAGGTATGGAGGAGACATTTTATGTCAAATATAAACACAATTACTGATATTTATAAACTCCTGCAATATCTGAATCTTTTGGGCACATCCATTTGAAGTCCTTAGCAAATTTACCAATCCTAGATCTTATGATGTAGTCCGTTATTGTTCACTGAATCTGAGTGAAAGAAATAAGCTTAGGGAAGAACCTAGGATTCCAAGCAGGATCAACCACAATCACACGATCTGCTTTTGTAAGTGTAAGACCAAGACCGCCACCCTGAGATGTTAGCAAAAATATAGGAGCACCATTTCCTTCTTGGAAGTCCTGAAATGGTTTTTTAGGGAAACAAAGAGTTTGAATAAATATTTCATTTATGAAAACTAAAATCTAATGGTTTTGACATTTTAGGAAATATACATCAACAATTTTTGCTCTATCAGTAACTTTCGTCGTACCATCTATGCGTAATAACTCATAACCATTGGACACCAGAGATTCCTATAACAGCAAAAAGATAGGTCATGTGTCACCTTCTGTAAAAGCCTAACACATTAAAGAAAAGTTATAAAAGAAACTTGCAAATTCTTGAATTTTACGACATAAATATTCTAGAAAACATAGTTTTGAGTAGGCCAGGGATTACTTTAAACATCAGCTATAAGGACAGAAAAGTATATGTTCGTTATAAAATAAAATAAAAAAATAGATGAAATAACTAAAACATAATGCAAAAAAAGCAGCATCAGTGAACAACTAAAGCAAACACAAATTATAAGTTCATATTTTTAAAAGAAAATTTCATGCGAACTAATGATGCCAGAATATCTCAACTTTGAATTTGAATAGTCAGCTTTAATTAGATAGAACAGACATAAAAAAAATTATCAGCTTCCCCTACTGAATTGAAATATTTTGTCAGCTTCCATGTAACATAACATGTGCAACTTGAATTTATTGTCCATAGTAGAAAATACTTCATTAAACACAATCCAAAGGTAACATGTAATATTACACACTGAAAGTGTCATCATAGTTTCCAAGTGATGGCACATAAACAATAAGACATGAGCAATAGACAGAAAAGAAGACAAAGCGCCAAGGCTCTTCCCAAGTTTGGAGATTTGCTGATCATCTAGAAGTAATAACATATGCTTGTGATGATGTTGTTACTAAATTTTATCCAATGCCAAGGACTTATCCCACTTATTTGCGCATTTAAACCTTTAAGTTTTCTAATGCTATCAGCAACATTTGTGAAAATTCAGAAAATTAACCAATGACATATTGCATTCAAAGCAACAAAAAGCTCATGGTTTTAAACAAACCTCGATGAGATTAAGCATCTTACGAGTTTGAGAGAATATAAGAACATTGTGTCCCTCTGGAATTAAATTATCCTGTGGAAAAAATAAGCATATGCATTCAGCATGAATTATTAAAAACTAAATCAAAATCATCAACAGTAATTCTGAGACATCACTAACCAGTAGTGACAACACAAAAGAGATCTTGCAGGAGATGCTGTCATGCTTCTCTTGAAAGTCAGTTCTTTCAGCAACATCAGCAACATGCATGGCCAATTTTTCAGCCACAGCAACATCTTCAGGATTTAGCATGGACTCCATTCCCTCTAACAAATCTTCAGCCGCTCTTTTTGTCAAGAGAAGCGGGTGATCACATATTTTCTTCAATATCTACTCCAGGGAAAATGGTGATTGATTATGTAAGTGCAACCTAAATATCAAAGTGATAGAGAGCAGTATAATTCTTCAACAATATCTGAACTGGTCATTAAAACTTATTAATTAAAGCCCTACCAAAAATCTTCCAAATATGAACCAAGAACAGAGAACTAATGGAAAGACCCAAATGAATCAAATAAATAGTATTTAAGAAGTAAAATTTGGAGCTTCTAAGAATATAATAATTGAAGAATTCCCCTTTAATGCAGTTTAAAATCAAAATTATCTTTGGATAGAATTAGTCGAGCAGCAGCTCAACTCAACTACAAATCAAACAAAAAAACTAGAGTTGAAGAGTAAAGCACCGTTAGTGCAGCCAATGGCGAGCCATCAAAAGCTGAGAGAACAATCTCGCTTCGCAAAAAGGCTTCATAAAGTTGCCACTGACAGAACAAGGGACGCAGTTGCTTGATTAATTGAATTTATGATATATGAACTGAACCAAAGATATGCAACCACACCACACCTGGCAAGCAGTTATTCTAAGCCACACAATGATCTCATTCTTTCGGGAAAGTTTAGCAGTTGTGGCATCATCTTCCTTGAATACTTCATTCTTCATACGGTGCAAAAAGTAAGGTTGAATGCGTTCTCTTAGTTCCTGTAAAGTAAACAATACAGGGATATCATTAATTGACTTTTATATAATTATGAATTACATTCAACCACTTCAATAAGAAACAAGAACAAACAAGAGGCAGATACAAAAAGTCTAAAAGCATGACATTATAAGGTTTAATTGAATATATAAACTGGGTCCAGAAAACAGTCAGCTGAATATTTCTGAATATTAGATAATCTGTAATCTTTAATAACGTTAGAATGAACAAAGTTTGTTGCGAAGTATGAAGTCCAACAGCCAGCCTTGCAACAAAAACAGAATAAATAAAATGTTAATACAAATTTATTTAGCTTGATATATTTTGATCAATTAAAAATTATGTCACCAACTGCATATAAAGAACATTACAGCAATTCACGATTAAGAGAATTCCAAAAAAATTATCAATGAAAAAATATTAGAGAAACAAGATTCAAATGGTTGCAGTCTCATCATTGATGAACCTTGGCCATGCCATATGCATTGCTTTTGAAGTCTTATAAAACCTATCATCAGACAACATAGGATGAAGGCAGCATTCAGAGATTTTTAGGTTCTTAAGGAATATTTATAAGCAAGCATGGCTAACCTTTCAAAGCTAACTTTTCAGTCTCATGTGAATTTTACCACTGCCATATATTTTATTCCACGATAAAAAATAAGCATACAATTAGTAGATTGCATCAAATTGTAATGCAATCCAAGCTAGGGTGTAGCTGGAAGGAGAAAAATCCAAAGCCATTAAAGAAATGCTACCAATCATAAATAGAGGAGTTGAGAAGTTACCCTGTTAATAAACACGTCCTAAATACTAGAATGTGGGCAATGCCCAAGACACCAGTACAAAAACAAGAACCTTTAGAGTTTAGACTAGGAAACATGGTTCCTTGAAAGCCTGACTGCACTGATTTCTATTGATTGATCGACAGAAACATATATCCAAACTTCTACATTTTTCAATTTCAGCTGTACAAGAAGAATATGCCAAAAACTGCACAGAAGAATAACCAAAACTATTTGTATTTAATGCCATGATCTCAAAGAAAAAAGAAAGAAAATAATCAACAATGGATGTACCAAGCACAATACAGTACATGCAAATGCATTACCATTGCAACTGTTGAACCAATACGCTTCTCCCTATCAGAAGCATTTTTTCATTTCCACGAAGTATGGGATGCTCATATGTTTGCTTAAACCTACAGAAATGCAAAATTTGATGTCATAGGTAAGCATGAACTTATTATTGAAGCAAGCTGAAGGATTAGAAGAACAATTACCACTTGTTGTCACCAAGAAGGTCAGGACAACAGAAGTTGAACAAAGCCCACAATTCCTGTTTCAAGTAACAGGAGTACAGCGTTGAATATCTAGAATTTCCTGCATGTTTTAATTTATGAAAAGAGCAAACAAAAGTATAAATTCTAAGGATGATACCCTAAGATTGTTTTGAATCGGAGTGCCACTAATGACAATACAATAAGCACTTGGTATCTCAATCAAACTTTTCGCTCTGAGTACTAGGATTTTTTATGAGATGTCCCTGGAGAAATATAACAAAAATTTAACACTCACTTTAAAGCAGAAACTTTAGAGAAAATAAAGATTTCTAGTATACGATTGATTCCTGCATGATTTCAATATGTAAAAAGGGCAAGTGTAAGTTGTAACACAAACTAAATTTAGAGCTTCGAAATCTACCTCATCTAGAATCATATAGTCCCAAATATAACTATCCTCGTCAAGAAAGTAATGGTCCCCTCGTAAAGATTTCTAGTTGTTCCGCACAATATCATAAGTCGTGAGAAGAATTCCTTTGTCCTGAAACAAAAAGATGAATTAGCACGATAATCAACAATAATGAGAAAGATCGCCAAAACCCCATTACCATCTCCATGGAAAAGCAAGGTTATGCTATATGCAAATAAAAAAATAATTAAGAAAGAAGATATGATTCAAACTTCCAAGAAACTAAACAAATCAGTTCAGCTCTAGAACTTCACAGAACTTACATCCACGATTGAATTAGTACCTTATTTCAACTAAACTTGGCAGAATTTAACTTGTTTCAAGTCCCTAGGTCAGATTAAATTTAAAACTTAGATGTGTTTCTCTCCTCTTATTTGGCTGCAGGTATCAAATATGAACTATCTGGACATTAAGAGCTGCGCACGGAAGAATAAAAGGTATAAACAATGAGAGCACATGAAAACCTGAAGTATATATTGCAGCTCATAGTCCCGAGCTTTTAAAGAGGTCCCAAAGTATCTACACGGAAGTGCAACGGATAATTAGCACTTATTAACAGATCACTATCCTTCGATGGTAAGACAGAAACATTTGAACTTTCAAAAGACTTGAGTCAAACCGCCTCACTCTCTAGTCTTCCCAGAAAGCCCCACAACAGATAGTTCTTTAATCCAATGAGTGAGCAGTGTTTTAGGGGCCACAACCAATACCCTCTTGATCAATTTCGAATGGAAGAGACCTGCTAGAAAGCTACAAATCTGCAGAATAAAACAAATGAAATTTAATCCATATAACAGTGGAGTCCAACGTAATTATCATTATAAATTATTGCAGGCACTTCCTTACCTGCATCGTTTTTCCCAAGCCCATGTCATCTCCTAAGATTCCACCCTTACCCTTGCAATGCAAAGACCAGAGCCACCTTAAACCTTCACACTGATGTGGATACAGCATTTTTGCAATTTTACCAGGTAACTTGTAAGTAGATTTTAGTCCAGGCAAGATAATGGAACCATCATCCTCTGCCTCTGCATGATTTTCCAACACAGCAGTCTCAGATTCACCAGATAATACATTATACTTGGCAATGGCACCGGGTCTCCCAACTTTCTTGACCACCTTTTTTCCGGTCAAAACCACAAAATCATCTTCATCATCCTCTGATTCATCTCGAAGACTAAGCACCGAAGACCGTCCTACAGACCTCAATCTCTCATTGAACCCATCGGGTTCATTTTCCTTCACTCTTTGAGTAACTTTCTTAGTTTTCTCCGCCCTAGTTACATATTCATCATGGTTAGACTCAATCTGCACATCACTTTCGTCTTCTACAAAATTAGACACAAAAGGTTTTCCCACAGGGACTAACTTTTCATCCACCCTTCCATATTCGTTCTTCTTTAGCCCTCTACTAACCTCATCATCAAATGACTCACTCAATAAATCACCCTCCTCATACTCATTCACAGCACTATCATCATCACCTCCACCGTTTTTAATAACATCCAATGAGGAATCAGATGGACTAGACGACAAAGAAAACAAAGACTCAGCACTTGCATATCTTGACCACATTATTATTTTCAGGAACTCTCTTTTTCTCAATTGACAAAAGGTCAAGCCTTCAGGTCAAATCACTAAGAATATCTTTTATCTTATTAACACCCTTATTATTATCACTATCACCAACACTTTTAGACGGAATGGGTGAATCAAAATCGGCAATATCATCAAAACTAGAATCATCTTTCACTTCCTCTCTACTTGCATCATCCCCATCATCTCCAGAAGATACTTTGCAAAGTCTCCGTCTTCCTTCAATCCTAACCTTCGTAGGCTTTTCTTCTTCTGAAAAAATAATTTCCCCATGTCAAAACCCAAAAACAAAATCAACACTTTTTAGCTGTCTCATCTAGGGGTTTGTTAATCAATTTAAATAGGATGAATATGGCAGTCAAATTAGGGATTTTACCAGGTGAAGAATCAAAATCAGTGATTCCACAGAATTTAGGGATATTATCATCCTCTGATTCTGCTTTGCAAATACGACGTCGTCCGTCGAACTTCACGTTGAATACGCTCTCTTCTTCTTCCTCTGTACACCAAACAAATCGATTCAAAATTTCGACACCCTAGAAACCATAACTCATAAAATTAAAACAAAAAAAAGGAGTTGGAGAGAGAGGGAGAGACTGAAGGACGTTACTGGCGGCGGCGGCGGCGGCGGTGGTTGTTTGGGAGGAGCAGAGAGATCTTGAAGGAGGCGATAATGGCGATCGTTCAGACTAACTGGTTTTCTGTGTGTGCTTTGTGAAAGATCCGCCATTTTTATTTTTTGGAGAGAGAGAGAGAGAGAGAGAAAGATTGCTAAGGGAGAAATGTGGCGTTTTAATGTAATGTAAAAAGAAAGAATCAGTTGGGTTTATTGTAATTGAATTTGAATTGAATGGGTTTTCCCGCTTGCTTCTGTTTTTTTATATTTTTTTAAAAGTGTATTTATTTAAAAAAAATTAATATTTTTATGATTATGAAGTAATGATGTTAAAAATAAAATAAAAATTTAATATATTTTCAAATAAAAAATATTATGCATTATAATATTAAACACTCAGTTTACTTATTAGATATGTGGTCTGCATTACGCCACAAGCCAACTTATTTTTTCCAACAAAAAAAATATCAACACGGTATAAATATTCTTAAAAAAAAAAAAAATTGAGATTTTAGTTATTAATTCGATTAGGTTTAATAAACTCAGTTAATTTAATAATATGATTAGAAAAAAAAAAGTATCGACAACAAATGAAGCAAAAAACAAATCACCAATAATTCATTACAAAATATGAATGTTTGTCTATATTATGAAAATATATTTTTATAATATTCTTAAAAGGTCATAATGATCTAATTTGTTATCAAAATAAAAATTAAATGAAAACATGATAATTACATAGAAAGAAAAAATAAATAAATTTCAATTTCAAGCAAATAAAATATTGAAGGAAGAAACTTAAAAGAAAATAATTTTAAAAAACAAACAAGAAATTGACTTAAATCTATATGAGCCAGCATGTCAAATCTATAACTTAGTCATGAGAGCGAAATAACCCCGTGAAAAGTAAATCAAATAAAATTATGAAACTTAATTCTCAAACCAATCTAATATTGAAGGATAAAATTAAAAAAAATAACAACAAAAAAGACCCAAGTTAACCCTAGTGAACCTAACGAATTCATGATAACATGAAATCAGGATAATCCTATAGAAAAAAAGTTAGAAAAATAATAAATGTCAATCTCCAACTAACTCAATGCTAAGGAACAAAACAAAAAAAAATATAAAAAGACAAAAATAACTCGGCCTAAACTTCAAACCCCATGAAACTAGATCACACCATAAAAAAGCAAACCTGAGAAAATAATAATGTCAGATTCATAACCAACCAAAATAATTAGAAAAAATAAAATAAATAAATTCAATAAAATTTTTTCAAAAAGAACAAAAATAGATTTAAAAATACCAAAATAATTTTTTTATGCACTAGATTGTATTTATAATACATGAGTACTAGAGCACATGGGATTCAAAGTTCCAAATAAACTTTTAAAAAAAATTAAATTTGATTAGAATTTAAAAACAAATTTGAAAATAAATAACTAAAATTATCATGATGATCTATTTTCAAACTAAATATTAGGAGAAATGGACAAAAATATATTATAGTTCATAGTTTTTCACTACCTGATAAATCACTTTTTCAATCAAAAAATTAGTCACCGATCTTTTAATTTCAAAATTTAACCCTTTTAAAAATTAAATTAAATTAAAAGTAAATGGGTTCAAATTAGTTTATGACAATTAAAAAAACAAAAACACCCTTGAATGTAAGCCTTATAAATTTTTTAATCCAGGGGTATAAGAGTCTCTTCACTGTGCATTATAAAATAAAAAAAATGTTATTTTCCCCTTTAAATTTTAAAATGCCAAATGAACCATTATAAAATTATTAAATTACTTCAATAAGATGGTTTTTTTTTCTTTGAAGGGAAAAATAGGTGTTTCACTTCAAAGTTTGAAAATATCTCCCCTTACCTCTACTTTTTTACTTTGATTCCTTGTTTTTCAATCTCATCCTTCCCTAATAAATTAGCCTAAATTGATTTATAATTTAGCTCGATAAATACTAAATTAAAATATAAAAATGATAAATAATAATAAAAGAAAACATTATGTACAATATATTCATAATATTTTATGAAAGAATCTATAATGCATTATGTATCGGGAATCCCCACACCTTTTAAATTTAATTATAATAAGCTCTAGATAAGTATTTTATTAGTGATGCATGCGTGACTTTATAACCAATTATGAGTTTATTTAGCATCGGGATAACAATTGTTTTTTAAAATGATTTTTGTATGAAAATATATTAAAATAATATATATAAATTTTATTTTTTAAAATTTATTTTTGATATTAGCATATGAAAACAATCTAAAAAAATAAATAATAATTTAAAATAAAAATAAAATTCATTTTTTAAAAAATACTCTTACACCATAGAAACAAACAATGCCTATATGTATCTCATAATAAAGAGCCCCTTCATTACACAAACACTCGAATATTTTGAACGGCAGTAGAATGCCAATCCAGTGGTTTGCTATCCTATTGTCATTAACATTGATGTTGTTTTGAAATTATTTAATTTTTATATTTAAATTGAAATAATATATATCTAATTAATAATTTAAATCACACACGTATAAAATACTTAGAAGCTGGAATTTATCATTTCAATAATAAATGATATGATCATTTTTATTATAAAAAGAAAATATACATATGAGATATCATATGATCATAGGTGAAGAAGTAATTATTAATATTCACTTACAGAGCATTTAATGTTTAAGTATGGATATAAATATATATATGATAATAAGATGTTTTAAAAACAAACATGTACATGATATCTGATCAACTCATCTTTGAGCGTGTTTGACAGTGTGGTTGCAGTTGTTTTTAAATAGCTTTTCGTGCCGAAATACATGTTAATGATGTTTTTTTATTTTTTAAAATTTTTTTTGATATCAGCACATCAAAACGATTCAAAAAGTACAAACCGCACTCAATTTTAATAAAAAAAAATTCAAAATTTAATGAAACGCAGTTAGAAACGCAATGCCAAACGCTGCATAAGGATGATGTTTTTTCATTAATAGACGAGTGTTCTAACCATGCCTTTGCACTTCAGGTCTATATGCTTAGATGATGATGATCGTTCTGCTGGATTTGTATCGATCCAACCAAGGAGCGGTGATGGTAGATGCAGGGCCAATTTGGGGTTTGTTTTGATTCCTGAGCATCGGAACCTAGGTATTACAACTAGATAACAATGGCTGCCATAGGGTTACGGAGAAACTTGGGTTCCATAAGGAGGGTGTCCTGAGGAAATACACGGTCATCAACGATAAGGTTAGGGATGTAGACTTTTATTTACTGATTATATGCCTTGAAATCAACTATTTTCTTTAATTTTCAGCCTATCTTGAGCTTGAATCCTGTCCTATAATCACCAATAAAAGGCCTAATTAATTCT
>Ga0325403_1005155_pt1 | contig 12282 bp, 6 predicted proteins | sample PopdelMetagenome_19_FD_205665 | JGI IMG/M metagenome (GOLD analysis project Ga0325403, IMG submission 205665) | Populus deltoides microbial communities from Bellville, Georgia, United States - Xylem-PdKOR-R4 | ecosystem: Host-associated > Plants > Phyllosphere > Stem > Wood/Secondary xylem...
TATTTTTCTATTTGATTTTTAATTTCTAGAGTGATGTCACGGTGATTTGTTGCTGTAAATGGAATTACTTAGGTCAAACATTTTGAAAATTGTTTTGTATCCAAAAATTCAGAACTTGCTTTTGTAATCATCGAATATGATTAAAAAACATACTAGTGGACTTGTCATCCATTTTTATTTAAAAAAATACTAGACAAACGTGCCATTTGTTCATTTTAAAAAACAAACTAGACGTGTACAGTTGCTTTTTTTTTTTAATGGCCTTCCCCTTTTGTTTATTTAATTTTATAATAAAATCCTTCTCAAATAAAATTATTAAAATAATTTTTAACAAATGATACAGCCATGACATAGCTTTCAAGTAAGATCAAAGTTTTTTTCTAGTGACATTAATAACTATTTTATAAATAATTATATATGAATTTTGATTTATTTATTAACCTCACACAATAATATAAAAATAATTGAGGTATTATTTTATGTTTACTAGTTGAAAACTACTCTGCAATCCATGATAGATTTTACATGAAGAACCAAGATCATGAAGGAAAAAAAAAGGCACTATCTTGTAAAAATAAAAAAAAACCAATGAAAAGGGGGTTTTGTGTAAAAAAATACATTTTTATTTCCTAAATTTAAATCTTTTATATTCTTATAAATTTTCTATTTTATCTGCTTTAAGATTGTAATGAAAAAACCATTTTGTTTGTAAATGAAATGATTATGTCAAATTAAAAAAATGCATAAATAAGAAGATAAATTTTAACAAACTAAATATGTTTTTTATTCTATAATTTAAATCGATAAAATTCTTTTAAGTATTTATTTTAATAGCTGTAAAATTAAATAAAAATGAGTTTTGAGAATAATAAATGTCATTGGTTAAAAAAAAAAATAATATCAACAAAAAAAAAAGTTTGCACGAGTGATTTAGTACTTATTTGGGAATGCATCTGCAATCCCCAGACATAATATTAATAAGTGTTTTGTAATGTATTACAAACTAATTCTATAAAAATATTTTTTAATTAAAAATATATTAAAATAATATTTTTTATATCAACATGATAAAGCATAAAGTTATTTTTTATTATGAAAAAATCACTTTAAAAGCATTTTAAAAACATATTGAAACTCAAAAGGAAACACATGACAAATCATGCATAAAGGCATGCATCATTGGAAATTTGAAAATTCTCTCTCTTTCTAAAAGAAGACGTATTAAACGGTACTCTCCAGATATTTTGGTAAAAATTATTTTTTATTTAAAAATATATTAAAATAATATTTTTTATATCAGCATAAAATATAAAAAAATTAATGTAAATTATTATTATTTTTTTAAATCCAGCTGCCCAGACAAAAACCAAAACCTGTCTCTATTTGCTTGCCGAAGCAAATTTGCTTCGGGCGGAAAAGTCTTTATCTCGTAGGTAACCAAAATGAACACGTAATTCTATCTTTCTCTTGCACACCAAACACACAATCTTTTCGTTTCGGTTAAAACATGAACCCCCTCTTCTCGGTAACTCCCCTGCTCCCTATTTTGGTTTTGACTTTCTCTTGCAATATATATATATATATATAAAAGATGTATGTACGCACGCACGCGTGGATTTAATAATAATAACAAAGCAAAATAAATGTACTTTTTACAAAAATCAAGGCTAGTCAATAAAGGGTCAACACGTTTACTATAATTTATTTTGTTTAAATGTGATTGTTAAAAATAATTTTTAAAAAATAAAATAAAAATAATTTTAATATATATATTTTAAAAAAAAATTTAAATTACCGCAATACAAAACATCTTAAAACCTAAAAATCGTAAAAAAATTTATTATTAAAAATTCCACGAACAGTCAAGTCACCTCTCCCATTGCAATCAAGAATTTCAAGAACTTGAATACCCAGAAACCAATCAAAGTCACTTTTTTTTTTCACTTGAAATTTTCAGAGCTTATCTTCTGTGGTAGTACTTTCCCATGGTCTTGTTTTTTGTTTTTTTTAGCAATTCTTGAAAACTATGACCAAGCTCAAGAATTGCTTGAAGAGTCTGCTGAAGCCTTTCAAGTTCAATTCAAGCAAAGGTAATTAAGAAATCCAGTTCATTCTTTTGGAGTAAGTTCTGAGATGCTATGTGTATAACCCGTTTATGATCTTTGAGCTTGATTTTTTGATATGTCACTTGACTGCCCAGAGAGACTCGGAGAGGAGGACATGGAGACTATTGCTGCACGGGAACAGAAGCAGTTTTCATTTGAAACTCTGGTCTCTGCTACCAAAGATTTCCACCCAACTCACAAGCTTGGTGAAGGTGGATTTGGACCTGTATACAAGGTAATTATTTATCTGTAATTGGGTGTTGCAGTGAACCCCGAATTCTGCTGGTCACTTTGAAAATTGCTTAAAAGAACTTGAAGAAGTTTTATAATCTTGTTGATTTTTTTTTCAAGGATTGATGGGTTTCCCCCCCTTTTGAGATGAAGAATTGATGGTTATTTGTATCATTTTATCATTATTTGTGTGTTTAGAAATTTTGTTTGCAATTGCTTTTTTGGGTCCTCATCTCATTCATGCATACCATTGGTATCTGAGGGACATATAACAAAATAACATGTGCATTAAGTTCTAGCCTTGAAGATGTAAGTAACCTAATAATCCAACTGTATGAAGCAAGTGTAAACAAATGTCTGGGTAGTAAATTTTTAAGTTCTAGTAATTTTAAGGAGCTTCATATTAATGAGAGATCATCACTCTGTAGTGGAGTTAATGAGAGCACATTTTTCATCTTATAACTTGTTTGAGGGAAAAGCCATATGTATATGTTGCTGCTGCCTGCTAGTAAGCTATTCCATTGCACTTCAGGGTAATCAAATATTTCACCCAATCTTCTAGACACTCTGATCTTGAATTTCAATCTTGATGAGGCAAAAGCTCCTAGTTCTCTTGTTAGCCAAAGAAGTGAACCTTCTTCTGACGATGGAATGTTTTACATAGGGGAAGTTGGATGATGGGAGAGAGATTGCAGTGAAGAAGTTGTCCCATAGCTCAAATCAGGGGAAGAAAGAATTCACGAATGAGGCCAAGCTATTATCACGTGTCCAGCACCGAAATGTTGTTAATTTGTTAGGATATTGTGCACATGGTGTGGAAAAGCTACTGGTTTATGAGTATGTTGCTAATGAGAGCCTTGACAAGCTTCTGTTCAGTAAGTACCAGTTAAAAGTCTATAATTCTAAGTTTCCTTTTCCTTTTTCATGTTTTTGTCTCATTATTTTGCACTTGTTTTTTATAAGCTGAATGAAGTTGAATTGACTAACACTAGCATGTTTAAGTTTCAATTTAAATTCCTACAATTGTTCAGAGCCGATTTATGTTTCTGCAAAACTTAATTTAATGAACTTGGATTTTCTTTCTCAGATTGGGGTTATTAATGAGTTTTGGATCTTTGAAAGTTGTAGTGGCTCTATATTTTGATATTTTCAAGTGATTTGTTTAGGCCTGTGATTTTTTTTTCGATTAAAAGGGATCATGTAATATGTGTTCATTTGTAAAGCAATGTGATCTGTTCAGCAGCCTGGCTGAATTAAATTAATCCAACATTTCCTTTACGACCAGTATTTTTTTCCAGAGAACCTGTGATGCGGAATTAGCGGCACATTCATGATCTAAATTTTGGTGCCAAGAAACTAACAATACAAAAAAAACAAAAAAAAACCAAGTTTTACTTTCAGCTGATCTCATTTTCTTTCTAATTTATTTATGATGTTCATTCCAACCTTTCTTTTGATTTGTTTAATTAGCTTCCAGTCATGATCTCTTGTTTCAGAATTAAATATTTGTAAGGCATAGATTATTTCCTTGCTCATCACCTATTCCAACATCGTGAACTCATTCCAGAAAAATGTTGTTGCCATCATAGTTTCATAAATAACTTGTGTCTTTGTGAGCTAGCTCACCTTGTTAGAGAGACAGTTCCTGAGGTTTTGACTTGTCTATTTCTAAAGTTGATTTTGAACATGGATGCCCCATTCAACTTGGTTTTTCATTAACATTACCGTCCTTCCAAACAAAAAAGTCATTGTGATCACTTTCATGCAGAATCTGATAAAAGACAACTTCTTGATTGGAATCGGAGATATGATATACTAATTGGCATTGCACGGGGTTTGCTTTACCTTCATGAGGATTCACACAATTGCATCATCCACCGTGACATCAAGGCAAGCAATATTTTACTGGATGATAAATGGGTTCCTAAGATTGCTGATTTTGGCATGGCCCGTCTCTTCCCTGAAGATCAAACACATGTCAACACCCGTGTTGCTGGTACCAAGTATGTTTTCAATTCCAACCACAATAACATAGGCCATATTTTTATCACTGGACAGGGTCCAAGTGCTTATGATAAAGCTTGTGAATGATATTATAATACGCTTATGATTGGTGACAGTGGGTATATGGCTCCAGAGTATGTCATGCATGGACATTTGTCAGTGAAGGCAGATGTATTTAGCTTTGGGGTTTTGGTTCTGGAGCTGATCAGTGGCCAGAGAAATTCAACATTTAGTCAACAGCATGCTGAAGCACAGAATCTACTTGATTGGGTAAGGACATGATTCATCATTTAACTAATTCATATCATGGTGCTTTATGGTGTTTTAGGTTTCATTTTTACTCGTGTTTATCAATTTTAATAATGCTTTCGGTTTGAGACTCCAATCATCTCTTTTGCCTTTGTTTAATTTGGTTTAGGAGAAAAGTGGAAACAAAAATTTGGCTGATGAGTTGTCTACATTTGAGTTTAGGTTATGTCCAGTAAACATTGTTTTGGACATGTACAAAAGTACCGAGCAAGTTGGTTGAATGAAATTATTCCTAAATTCTGCTCACAACTCCTGGTCATTTTTTTATTTTTTTTGGTGAACCTGGAAGCTAAGATAAATTGATAAATGAAAATGTCAAAGATAGCATAGACCAGGAAAAATAAAAGGTAAACGTTGTGTGATCTTGGAAAGAGCTATAAAATCCACGTGGCATTGGATAGTATATCTGCGTTGATGTGGGAAGACCTGCCTAAAGGCTCAATGGAATGGTAAAGCTGCCTTTGGGAAATTGTTTCCAGTTGAGGCGCCTAAATTATTTTCAATAAACTTGCGTGTGCAGCCTTATTTATGACTAGGGAGAACCTTACATGTCTGTTCTGAAATGGCTGGTGTCTACTACTACTTGGGAGAAGCACTTGGGGAATTGTATAGTTCTATTATTGTGTTTTCCAGCCTTCGCGTGGTTTTAAGTTTTGGTTTGCTGTTGGTGTAGGCATACAAGCTTCACAAAAAAAATAGGAGTCTGGAGATTATGGACCCAGTACTAGCATCCTCAGCAGCTGCTGAACAAGTAAAAACTTGTGTTCATTTAGGGCTGCTATGCACACAAGGTGACCCACAGTTACGGCCAGATATGCGACGTATTGTTGTCCTGTTGTCAAAGAAAACTTGCAGTCTAGAAGAACCAACCAGACCTGGAGTTCCTGGTTCTAGATATAGGAGAGCTCGTAGACCAGCAGGAATGTCTTCGACTGCTGGAACATCCGATACTGCTAGAACATTTGGTGAATCTGATTCCCGTACATTTGATCCGAGTTCAAATACTAATACTGCCACTGCATCTACCTCAGCTCATACAATCCCCAGATTAGATCCTCATGGTAAACGTCCAATTGAAAGCTAAGCAAATTCGAATATGATTTTTTTTTTATTATTCTTTTTGTAGCATAGAGGTATAAAATTGAGTCTTTTACTGTGTAAATATTAACGGAAAATTAGTGGTTAAATAGAAGCAATCGTGGAACATCAATTCTCCTTGTTACTTTATTAGATAGGGAAGATAGGCATTCACAGAATGGTCAGGAGTTGGCCTTTTTTTTTCCTTACAAAAAACGTATCACAAGGGAGGAAGATGAGGATTTGAGTCAAATTCTTGTGAACGGCTGTCTGGAATGGTGCGTTGTTGTTGTGGCAGTAAGATGGTCTTTTGCTGAAACGAAGGGACTGTAGCATGACTTGGAAGTTTTGGGGCTCTCATCTGTATATAGCATACTCATTCTAGAGAAGGCGTACACAAGGACACTTGCTCAGTAAGCTGACCAAACGAGCAGGGGAAGTTCCGTACATCTCCCCGGGGAAAAACAGAGATGGGCATGAGAAATATACCACCACACTTTGCGGTGTTTTTCCAAACAAACACAACGGAAATACCACCGGTGGGAATTTATTTTTGAAAAATAGTACAGAAGCAAAAAGCTGCGGTTGAGAACTACGGTATTTAAATAAATTAAAATACTCAAGTGTAGCATTAAAAAAAAGAAGACAAAAACTCACTGTATTATTTAAAGAAAAACGCAATTCTCATCTACGGTTTCTATACAGCATCAAAATACTTTTAAAATAAAAATAATAATTTTAAATAAAAAAATAAAATGTTACTAATTTTGTTTGGCCTCGCCGAACAAGAATATACGAGTGAAAATTATCATGGTTTTGAAATCTAGTTTGGCTTGGAGAGTTAATCCGGGGCTGGAGCAGGGTCGAGTTAAAAAAATAGAGGAAGAAAAAACCCGACAAAACCAGGTTAAAAACTCGGTTACAATTCATTAATTTTTGTTTTTTTTACTAAAACAACGTCGTTTTGATTAAAAAAATTGACCCGGTCAAAACTCTTAGATCGAACCGAATCTGAAAACTATAATTTTTTTTACAGTGTTATATTTTTATAAAAAAAATTATCCCTGTTAATATGCTAATTTTCAAAAAAAAAAAATCCTCGATGAGTAGTTTAGTACAATGAGGAGCCACCAAGCTATTTTTATACCTTTTTTTTTCCTCGCGACTGGCTTCTGATACTTTACAAGAGCTTGGCTTGCACCGTAATAAAAAAAGGTTATTTTCTATAATTCAAGAGTTTGAATTAAAAAATTCATAAAGTATAAGTGCTTAAGAAATAAAATGATATTTTTTTTAGAGGAAAGAAATAAAAATTTCACTGATACTAAAAAAATACAGATAAAAATTATTTTTATATATCCAGAAAAATTACTTGTTATTTGAAAGATAATCGATAATACTACTAGTCCATTCAATGATTTGAACGACAAACAAGTCCCTATAGAATTCCCGTGCATATATGTATTGTAGTTGTCATAAATAATTAGGTTAACGAGTCAAATTATTAGACCCTTTTGATGTGAGATTCAAAATCGCAACTCAATATGAATCTCCTACGTTTAAGTATTTAACTAAAAACAACCCTCGTATTTTTATTCAGAAAGAGACAAAAAAATCGATGTCCAAGTATAGCATATAATTTAATAGGATGTTTATAAACGTGATAGCAATTGATTTTTAAAATATTTTTTGTTTATAAATACATTAAAATAATTTATTTTATTTTTAAAAAATTATTTTTGATATTAATACATTAAAATAATACAAAAACATTAAAAAAATTAGTTTGGAGTAGAGAAACAATATAAAAAAATTAATTTTTTTTAAACACCGAAACAAATGGATTTTCAATCCAAGATTTAAATCTATAGATGCAAAATAAGAAATAAAATCGAGAGATGAGTAAGGAGAAAAAAAAAAGAAAGAGATTGTTCGTCTATGAGAACCTTTAAGAAAAAAAGGAGAGGAGTCAAAATTATAAGTACTCTTAATCAAGCAAATTAATATATACACACACACACACATAAATAAATTAATGATTTTTTTCAGCGAAAAGCTAAAATATTAACTTGCGCACTTTAAAATAGGAGGATCTAAGGGTGTAGTTATGGGCACGGTCCTAAATTATCAAATCGTCATCGATTTTTTTTTTTCTGGGGGAAAAATCATGATAAAAGTTACTTTAAAAAACGCGATGGGAGGGTAATAATGGAAGTGGCATCTTTTAAAACGATCTTGATTAAAATAATATTTAAAAATATAGTAGTAGTTGTTTTTAAAAATATTTTTTATTCTAAAATATATTAAAATAATAAAATAAAAAAATTATTTTTAACATCAACATATCAAAATGATCTAAAAACATTAAAAACTTAAAAAAATTCATTTTTTAAAAATCACTTTCAAAATACAATGTCAAACACTATCTAAAGATTGCAGAACAATACATCTATAAGTAGAATTCAAGAGATGAGTTTGTCTTTGATCGGTCCAGATGACTCGTTAATGTGAGCTCCTAGTTTAAAGTCCCATCATTTTTGTTTTATTTTTAATGATGCGTTGCATCTTTGTGTTTGATTCCCATTCCTAGATATATTTTAATTTATTTATATTTTTATATCCATACATGTATTAAATATTAATCCACACATAAATATATAGTTATCTGTCCATCATAGTATTTAACATGTTGATCCAAGAGGTGATTGCGGACTGAGTTTTATTTTGAATTAATTTGAAAATTGATTTAATTAGATTAAGTTAGCTCGATTAATTCAATCAAACGAGATTAATTTAAATAACCTAACCAAATTAGATGAGACCTGGTTGCATCAATTCTAGTAATTTTTTATTTTTTAACTTTTGTTTGAAATAATATTATGTTATTTTTTATATGTAAAATTTTTGAAACAACCTGACCAGGCAAATCCATAATCAAGGTTGGGTATGGTAATTATGCTATGAACATCAAAATATAAATAAATAAAAAGGGATAATGTTATCTCCGTTCCATAAATTCTTAATCAAGCGTAGCATTTATCGTGAGTTCTCTTAGTATTTGGCTTAATACTAATTTATAGGACCGTGCCACCCGATGGCTTGAATAAAAAAAAAATATATAAAAAATGTTTAGGTTATAAAAAAATATTTAATATTATTATAAAATCGACTTTACAACATGTCAATCTTCAAACTTCCCAACATTACTCTTTACCTAGCATGAATTAAAAATTAAACCTTGTAGTAGTTTCTCTACTCTAATCTAATCCAATAAACTTGACAGGTTTACAATCACAAAAACAAACAGATTTTTTTATCTTAATGGTACGATCAACAATGATCTTTGAATTCGAGCAGTGAGAGCTCGCTGATCCTTGACGGTGTAGGAAGGAAGCTCGGTCATTTATGCAAAGTCATCACCAAGCTCAACCACTATTCGATCTCTTAGAGATTCTCACGTACGTCTCAGATGCAGAGAATCACCTATATCCGGTACTAAAGCGGACCCCTTTTCCCGCACTAGGATGCCGGATCTGGGTCCTAGAATACCAATAATCAGAGAACCTTGTCATCATGTGGGCTTCATTTAGGGAGTGTTTGCCGTTTGATTAAATTCGATCTTTGTTCTTGTTATAATTTTTTTTTATATTTTAATATTTTTGAGATAATATTATTAATAATAATTTTTAAAAAATAAAAAATATTATTTTAATACATTTCTAAATAAAAAAAACCGTTAAAAATCTTAAACATTCAATTAGTGTTAACAACTTTCCCAGCGACTTCCATCTCTATTTTCTACCACCAATAAAAATGCAACACGTCCTTAACTCCCACGTTATACATCACAGGCAACCAACACCTCAATGTTGTACAAACACAAAAATTCAAAAAACAGGGACAACACCGTAAATTCAAATTTGACAAATTTGACCAGGTCATCAATCCGAGTCCTTCCCTTTTAACCAAACCATACCCGACCGATCAAAACCCCAAAACACAATCCCCAACCGTCAGATCCTTCCTCGCGCCTAGTCTTCCATCCCTTCGCTTCCCTCCCCATCCAATCCTCAACAAAACCCCTCCCTTTTAAATCCTCCCCCCTACCCCTCCCCTCTCCACACCAAACAACACAGTTCCTTCCATTTCCTTCTCCCGAGGAAAACAAATGTCAATTTCTATGGCTACCATCACTGAAGATTCTAATAACCTCCAGCCTCCTCCTCCAGCAGTAGCTCCACCTCCTCCTCCAGCACTAGCTCCACCCCAACAACAGTCACAGCAACAATCCTCCACTATCCCTCAGTATCCTGAGGTGACCATTTCATTACAAGACAATCGATGTTATTTCTTTGTTTTACTTTTTACTTCTGACTACTTTATAATGTAGTGTTTTTTCTTCCTTCTGGTTTTAGATGATTATGGCAGCTGTCGAGGCGTTGAACGAGAAAGAAGGGTCAAGCAAGACATCAATTTCGAAACAAATTGAGTCAACACACCCCGATCTGCCTCCTGCACACGGCACACTACTTTCTCACCATTTAAACAAGTTGAAGCAGAGTGGTCAGCTGGTCTTGGTCAAGAACAACTACATGAAGCCTGACCCCAACGCTCCTCCAAAGAGAGGTAGAGGTCGCCCTCCCAAGCCTAAGCTTCCAACCCCACCTGGAAGTGTTGCTGGACCTCCCAGGCCACGTGGCCGCCCTCCCAAACCAAGGGATCCTTTCGCACCTGTGGCTTCCCCTAAAAAGAAGACGGCAAGTCCTGGAAGTGGGAGGCCACGCGGTCGTCCACCAAAGAACGCTAATACGCCGGTTCCCGCTGTGAGTTCTGGTGCTGCTCCGCCCAGCGGTGTGCCTAGAGGGAGGGGAAGGCCGCCTAAGGTGAAGCCGGCTGTGGCCCCCGTCGCTGGTTGAGTGGATTTAAAGGAGTAGAGAGAGAGAGGGAGAGAGAGTGAGTGAGGAGTAGAGATAGGAATTAGTTTCTTCAATCTTTTCGTGTTTGTTTTTTTAGGTAAACAAGAGAACTACTAATTGATGTTGTAGCTTTAGTTTAGCTCTATTTTTTTTTCTCTTGGGTTTCTGAGTTTAAATTAAAATGGGGTTAGCGTCATTGTAATGTGGAGCTTGAAGGGGGAGGGTTGGATTACGCGACTCCTGTAATTTTATTTTAATTTGCCTTGTAAATTTGATCAGCCGCTGTGTATCTGTCCCCTTAATTATCGCTGCCCTTTCTCTCTCTAAAAAAAAGCAAACTAAGATTGTGTTAGTTTTTGCCGTCCATTTATGTTTTATAAAAAAAGTATTTAATTTTTTATTTTAATTGAAAGTATTTTTGGATAATTTGATGTGATAATAAAAATAAATTTTAAAAAATAAAAATATTATTTTAATATATTTTAAATTATTATAAAAATTAATCTTTATTATAATTCCAAATGCGATACAAAAGAACTTGCCTTTGCTCTTTTTTTTTTTTTTTTATGTGTGTACTGTTCATGGTGCTTGTTTAATTTATCAAGGCTTCGAAATTAAGTGGCATTTTTTTTTTTGTGTGTTTTTAAGAAGCAACATTTGGAAGTGGCAGGTGAAAGTATCTTTAATGTTTGCCATTAGAGTGGGCTTTTACTTTTTTTTTTTTTTTTTTCTAAAGAAATAAATTGCGTGGAACCTTTACAGCCTTCATGTTTGGTGCAGCATATGACCAGCATGATACCTTTTGGATGGCAAGATTGAATGCGATATACATTTTTTCTTCTTTTGAATAATTGGACACTTGAAAAATTAGGCGGGCTGCGGCAGGTTTTTGAAATTTCATTGCGAGATCGGGTCACTGCTCCTCGCTCGTGAGTCGTGCCAGAGGCTATGATAAAGGAGCCTCGGGATTCCCTCTTGCATTTTTTGGGCAGCTGTGATGTATGTTCGCATGGTTTTGACCAACCTCCTAGTCGATTCATTTTAGACCATGTTTAAATTTGGATCTGGGCCTATGCTAGCCTGGCCTTTTTACAGGCCCGGCCATTATTTTCATTGTCGTTTTTATTCCTCCTAATTTATGTAAAGATATTGGATAAATACAGCAATTAGCACAATAAAAAAATAATGAAATAATATAATTTGATGCATTACGTTTTAAAAATGTAGTATTTATTAAATATTTTTATTTTTAAACATTATAAAATAATTACACGTGTTATTTCAAATGGTATCATGTGTAGCTGTTGGAGTAATGGTTGAGCTTTAAAGAATATTTTTTTCTTCTTTATTCTTTTGTCTTAGTTGGAGAATAAATGTGTCATTGTTATCTAGAAAATTAGTTTCCAAATTTTTTTGTTTTTTTATGTGAGAATATTTTAATTTCATGCCTAAGATTAAAGATTAGTGAGTTAACTTGAATTGATATATATTTTTTTAATTTTTTTCTAAACATTAAATTATTTTATAATTAAAATTCATGATTTTATTTAATTACTCTAATATCATGACTTGATTGTAAATTTAATATGATAACCCTGATAGATTTAGTTTTGTTTTTGTTGACTTTTTTATGTTAACAA
>Ga0325403_1005156_pt1 | contig 12281 bp, 8 predicted proteins | sample PopdelMetagenome_19_FD_205665 | JGI IMG/M metagenome (GOLD analysis project Ga0325403, IMG submission 205665) | Populus deltoides microbial communities from Bellville, Georgia, United States - Xylem-PdKOR-R4 | ecosystem: Host-associated > Plants > Phyllosphere > Stem > Wood/Secondary xylem...
TTTATGCAAACAGCTTTACTAAACTTCCTCTCAGAAGGTCAAAAGAAATAAGGATTAGTTGGTCGGCTCAAAAGAAAATTGGAGTAGTAGTGAAGGTAGTTGATCACACGAAATCTTCCCCTTTTTGAGCACCTTAATTTCTTTTTTATTCACTTAATCACTTCAAATCTTCCTTCCAAAACGTTGTTCTTGGTGTGTGTGTGTGTGTGTGTGTGTGTGTGTGTGTGTGTGTGTGTGTGTGTGTGTGTGTTCTTAATGCTAAGGGTATATCTTGGATAAATTTAGCTAAATATTTTTGTTACTATTATTTTATTAAAATCATATGCAAAATTTCAAGATATTGGTTTGGTAACTAAGGAGGTGACCTCTCTTGAAGTTAGTATTTTAAAAAATTATTATATTCTTTCCAATACATAAACCAGTATAATTGTGTATTCTTAAAATTATCCGGGTGGAAACTTAACTTTAATTATATTTATATTATTTAAAAGAAGAAGAAGAAGAAATTAATGGCGAGGATCAATGGGCACATAGCATGATTAATTACTAAACTTTTTTTTATTGGTTGCTTTATTGAAAAGATGAACACCATTAATAGCATGTTTTATATTGTAGTATTGATTATTTTTTAAAGTGTATTTTGTTTTAAAATACATTAAAATAATATTTTTTATTTTTTAATATTCACTTTTGACTTTAATACATCTAAACAATATAAAAATATATAAAAAATTAATTTTAAGTAAAGAAAAAAATAAAAATAATAATTTTTTTAATAAAAACATTAAAATAAATAGTCTCTGAGCATTGAGTTTGCACTGGAGCATTCCACTTCATGCTATTACTCAACAAAACATCAATAGTGCTGTCAATATGTCTCTACCTGGTTGGTCTCAGCATTTGGCAATGCTCGTTATTAGGAAAAAGGCATAGATCCTTCACAGCCGGATTGCTTTCGGAGAACAAAACCAATGGGCACTTGTTTCCGCCACAAGATGTCAAACAGCGCACGATGGTCCGCATGATAGGTGACATACCAAAAAAAATTCAATCCAAAAAATATGTTTTGGAGACAGTTTGTTTTCTAAAAAAGTTAAAAAAATTTGTTAACCAGGTTAAATTTTGATTAATTTGATAATATAAAAAAATGATAATAACAATAATCAACCATCAAAAAGCATATGAAAAAAAATCTAAGTCAGCTCGGCCCAACCTTTTAAACCCGTGATCCGAAAGGTTAACAAAATCTCGATCAATGAAATGTTGAGGGATAAAATCAAAAAGAAAGTTCCAACAAAAACAGGATTAAAAACAAAACAAATATCAGTTAAGAGAAAAGGATTAAATTTGACATAAAATAAAATGAATTAAAATATTAAGGGACGTAATTGAAAAAAAAATTAATTAAAAGAATGATATAAAATATTGAGGGATGCAATTGAAGAAATTATCCAATTAAGAAAATGGTATACACTATTGAGGGATGCAATTGAAAATATAATTTAATTAAGATAATAATTAAAAAAAGTATAGGGATCAAATCTAAAAGGTGAAAAAAACAAAGAAAGACTAAATTGAAAGAGAATTCCAATTCTATGACTAATCTAAAATAAAACAAATAGTAATAAAAAAATAGAGATTAAATATGAAAGAAAAATAAATTGAAAGGTTGTTTTGAAAATGTGCATGGTTGGCTCTAGAACCAAGAATGAGAGAGGAAAGAAAAAAGGAAAAAATAAAATGGCCATCGGCGCAAAACCAAACACATTTTGGTCACACGTGTCACCCAATAATGAAGGAGATGTCATGACAATTAAAACATCGTCGTGGAAGCTAGAGTTTAACCAATGCATGCCTCCGTACATGTCATCCAAAAACCATGAGAGAAACCACAAGCATCCATGTCATTCCCACACGCAACCGCCTTTCTCATATTCAATAATATTTTTATACAAAAATACTAAACTATCCATAATCAAACTGGATAACTATAAATAAACTAAAATAAAAAGATAAAATCACCCTTTGACCTAAGACAAAGACAATTCTGATTCACGAACAAGAGGTAATTTTATTGTGCAATTAAAATAAAAAAGATGAAAGTACCCTTATTGTCAATGTATTATTTTTTTGCCTCTACGTGCATAGTAGTAATTTCACTATGAAAATAATGATTATATCCCCGCTTCACAGGCCATTTGTGCTATGTTTAAAGGGATAAAATAATTATTTTATTTTTTCAATTCAAAATGACAATGAATCTAGGTGTACACTAATAAAGTAAACATAGGAGGCCTTTTAGTTTATTTTAATAATTAAAGCTTGGCAATATAAATTTGAGAAAGCTTCTATCCCAAAAAAAAAAAATAGTTTATACAATATACTAACTCTTCTCTCTCTTATTCTGTTATCTCAAAGTTTAGTTTAATTTACTTTTTTTTTTCATAAATGAACCAAGGTTATTCATAAAGATCTTCCCTAAAAAAAGGTAAGGAAAGGTTGTGTGAGCCTCTAATGAGGCCACTTTTCATGAATAAAATATTCTCAAGCTATCAAAAAATATTATTTTATGTAGTTGAAAGCTATCACTTATATTATTGAGATTCTCATATACTTTTCGCGAAGGGGGAGTTTCTCTAGGTTACCTATCTCAATAAAGTCGATAATTGGTTCTAACTTTTTCTTTTTCAACCAAGCTCTTCTATAGCCTAATTAAAAGATATAAGGCTTGAAACTATGATAAAAATATAACATTTAGGGATAAGGGATTAAAATATAAAACACGAAAAAAAAATTATGGTTAACCACACATTAATGACAAATTTTATTTTGGTCCAAAAATTTACTTTCTTTATTTTTCATTCTAATAGTTAAAGAGAGTAGAGAGAAACTTTCAAAAATGATGAGGAGAGAGAAAGTGATCAATTAACACCAATTTTGGCCATAAAAAAAGTCATCTTGGTATTAAAGAGTTTTATTTGACGAGAGGAATTCCATTATAGTGTTCTTTGGCCTTCCCCTTAAAATGGTAGGCCTAGGCTCGAGAAGTTTTGTCATAACCCAATTTGTTTCCCCTTATTTTTTTGAAAAACAAATAGAAAAAACAAAAAAAAATATTTCTATTTAATAAATTTAGTCATTTTGTTATTTTAGTCATTTTTAGGTGATAAAAATAATCATAATATATATATATATAGTTGGAGTTGAAATTTGACAAATAATTGAGTATCATATGCAAAATTTAAGTTTGAGAATTTTTGGGTCATGATCGAGATTTCAAATGAAGAAGAAATTTAAAAAATTGCTTAATTTGATTTAATTTGGCTAAGATTAAAAGAATTTTGAAGTTCAATGATGGTTTTGAAATAAATAGCCAAGTTAGAAATTAATAAAGGGCTTAATTGAAAAGTCAATTTGAATTTAAGAGTCAATTTGGTTTGGTTTAAAAATGAAGATTAGAAGAACTAAGAATGAATGTGTAACAAATGGATAAATCTAGAGGAATAAATTGATTCAAAAGGGGCACAATAAAAAATATATATGATTTATGATAGAATGAGGTTAGTAAGCTTGAAAAAGCGTCAGGTATTGTGTAAAAAAAATGAAAATTGAACTGATGTCTCATGTACTGCACAACCGGTCGACTATATAGGATTACCAAACGATCTGGTCGACTGTTTGATAGGAAGAATAATGAAATTGGCTAATATTTACTTCAGTCAATCAATTTGCTCAATCATTTATTCAAATGTTAGGAAACACCAATGAAATTAGTAATGACGATCAACTGATTGATTGTGTCAATATGAACTAGTTAATCATTCTAACTACAGTGAATTATTACTATTTCAAAAAAAAAATCAATTAAAACCTATAGTTTCATAATATAATGTTCGATCAAACAAAAAAGAAAGAATGAAGAGCTGAAGTAAATTAAAGTAATGAGAGGAAGTGAAACCAAATGAATGAAATAGTGTTGCATGGAATGAAACTAGAAGAAAATCTTCATGAAAAGATCAAAAATATTATATTAGGACCAATTAAACCTAGGATTGGTCTCGTGATAGAACGATGAAATAATTTATGGTCATAAAGAATTAATAAGAGTAAATGGAATTTTTGAGATATCAGAACTCAATTAGGGTGCCGGTCATGAAAAAGTAAAATGACATTTTTTAACTTTGTATTGCTTACAGAAAGTTGAATAGTGTGACAATAAACAATAAATACTCGTTTTCACAAGTGTTTTCAAATATATAGTTAAGAACAAGATATTATCAGTTGAAAAATTAAAGAGTCTGATGTTCCAAAGACTGCTTTTAGGACTCATTATGAGCATTATGAGTTTCAAGTGATGCTTTTTGGGTTGACAAATGCTCCAGCACTGTTTATGGATTTAATAAATAGAGTCTTCCATATGTATCTGGACAAATTTATAGATAGTAATATTTATAGACGATAATTTGATATATTCGAACTCAATTTTAGAGCATAAACAATATTCGAGATGTGTGTTATAGACATTGAAAGACCATCAGTTATATGCCAAGCTAAGTAAACATGAGTTATGGGTAAAAGAAATGGTGTTCTTAAGGAATATCATATCGAAAAATGGAAATATGTAGATTTAAGGAAGGTGGAAGTAGTATTGAAATGGGAGAAACCCACAAACATGACGAAGATTCATAGTTTCCTCGGACTTACTGGGTACAATAGAAGGTTTATTGAAGGGTTATCCATGCTAGCAACCCCTTTGACTCGACTAACCCGGAAGACAATAAAGTGGGAATGGTCGAGATAGTGTGAAGAAACCTTTCAAGAGCTGAAAAAAGGCTTATATCTATCCTTGTATTGACGCTTCCCTTGGAGTTAGAAGACTTTGTTGTATATAATGATGCATCAAAAAAGGGATTGTGTTGTGTGTTAATGCATCATTAAAACCCCATGAGGCCAACTATCATGTTTGTGATTTAGAGTTGGCAACCATGATTTTTGCTTCAAGAGTATAGAGACATTATTTGTATATGCTATAAGTCCAAATCTTCACAAATCATAAGGTTTGAAGTATTTGATGTTAAAGAAAGAGTTAAATATATTAGAAAGATGATGGATATAGTTGATTAAAGATTATGATTGTGTGATAGATAATCACTAAGGGAAGCTAATGTTGTTGATGATGCTCTTAGCCGTAAGGAAAAAGGCAGTGGTTAGTGAATTGATTGTTTGGGATAAAATAGAAGGAATAGAATTAAAGAAGTTTGATCCACAAATAAGAATTGGATATAAAGGGTCCCTGTTAGCACAACTTAAAACGTGATTAGTTTTTAGAGATAAAGTTTTAAAAACTCAAAATATGATGGAGAAGTGGAGAAAGTAACGAATAAAATGAAAATCAGGAGTTAAAACTCCTTTCCATATTCTAGAAGGCAGAATGATAACAATGGTAGAAGGATGTATCTACCTAATGATAAGGCCTTTGCGGAGGAAATTTTAAAAAAGACGCATGAATCTAGGTTTGTTGTGCATCCTGGCAGTATAAAAATGTATAAAGATTTGAAAGAATTTTATTAATGGTCCAACATAAATAAAAAGATATCAAATTATGTGGCTAAGTATAGGATATGTCAACAAGTAAAGATGGAACATCAAAAGTCTAAAAGCCTAAAGGGACTTTACAATCCTTTTTGATACTTGAATGGAAGTGGGAAGATATTACTATAGATTTTGTATTCGGATTATCTAGAGGAAAGAGAGGCAATGATGTTATATTGGTGGTGATGGACCAACTAACTAAGTCTATTTTGCTTCTACCTATGAAAATGATGGATCCAGCTGATAAGTTGGCAAGATTATAAGTAAATGAAAGGGTCAAATTACATGGAGTACCCATATTAGTTCTATATGATCGTGACCTTAGATTTACTTCTCGTCTTTGACTTGGCATCCAAAATGCCTTAGGGACAAAGTTAAACTTAAGCACTGCCTTTTGTCCTCAGATGGATGGACAATTTGAGAAGACAATTTAAATTTTAGAGGATTTATTGAGATCATATGTATTGGAATTTAGATAAAACTCGAAAGACAATTCACCTCTAATGGAGTTCACTTATAATAATAGTTATCAGGCAATGATCAAAATGGCTCTTTTTAAAGCATTATATGGATGAAGGTGTCGAACTTCGATATATTAGGAAGAGGTAGAAGATATGAAGTTGATGGGGCCAGATTAAGTGTAGATCACCATTGAAAAGGTGAAGGTTATCAAAGAAAGAATAAAGACAACTCAAGATAGACAGAAGAGATATGTAAATAATAGGAGGAGGCCTCTTGAGTTTGAAGTAGGGAATCAAATGTTTTTAAAGGTCGCACCTTAAAAGATCATGAGAATTGGCATGAATGGGAAGTTAACGCCAAGATACATAAGACCTTTTGAGATTATTTAAAGGATAGGTCTAGTTGTTTATAAGCTAATGTTGCCCCTGCATCTAGAAAAGATACACAACGTGTTCTATGTATTATTGCTTTAAAAGGAAGAAATAGATCCCACTCGAATACTGCCACAAGTTCCCCTAGAGATTAAAAAGGACTTGATTTTGGAAGTAAGACTAGTAAAAATTCTAGATCGAAGTGAAAAGGGACTTAGAAAAAAAAACGGATCCTTGTGATAAAGGTGTTGTGGAGAAGCTCCCAAATCGATGAAGAAACTTGGAAAGGAGAATAAAAATGAGGAAAAAATATTCCAAATTATTTCCGGATATAGGTATGGGTTTTAATTTCGAGGATGAAATTTTTGTTTAGAAAAGGAAAATGTAAAACCATATTTAAAACTTTGGGATATTAGTGAAATCCTAAAATTTTAACTTGATGATAAAAAAAATGAATAATAAAAATAATAAAGTATGTAAAATAAATGACTAGAAATGAATATTCATGACTTTAAATCTTGAGTTACAATAAGTTTTAAAAATAGCATGAGATGAGATACCCAGTAAAACAAAAAAAAATAATTGGATTAAAGAACAAAGACATGATCGTAAATATGAGTTATATGAGAAATATAAATAAAAAACTTAGCTTCCTAAAGAAGCCAAATGGTCGGCCATGTTGTAGAAAAAAAGAGAGGGAAATTGAACTAAATCCATGGAAAATTCTTGTTAGAAACACTAAAAAGTGATAAATTGAAGGATTAAAGAGAGAAAAGGAAGGGATATAAGAAAGAAATTTAAGAATGTCAAGGGTTATTTGATTAGTACTTAAAAGTGTATTCTCATTAAGGCTTTATATCATCATATTTCACTAAAGTATCGTTAAATTCCCTAACTAAAGTATATTTTATAATAACAAGTCTAATAATATAATATATCTTTAATTTATGGTAAATGCTTGTTTTGAATGCAGGTATATCTCACAATTCAAAGAATTGATTGATGTGATTAACTATTGAAAGTGAAGAGACAAAAAGAGGACTAGGCTAAGAGAAGAGATGCTGGTTCAATTTCAAACTGGAACACCATTCGGTTATTGGATCATAACTAGAGTTGTAGAACTCGGATTTAGGTCTACTTTTTATGGATGGAAAGTTAAGACATAGACCTAAAACGTTCATGAAAAGTCCAAGACTCAATTCTACTGTTTTCAAGTTCAAATCTTAGCAACAACGGAGAAGTCAGAACATGTCCTGCAGCTCAAACACTGTTCGGTTTTCAGTTCATATCTTGAGTTCTAGAAGTCCAAATGAGCTCTAGTTTTTTTTGTTGGAAAGCTGAGACAATTTCCCACAGCTTTCATCAAAGGGCTCTAACTCTGATGTTAGAAATGACATTTTAGCCAGCCAACAATATCAAAAATTTGCCAACAATATCAAGAACCAGCAGCCAATAATATCAAAAATCTGCCGACAATATCAAGAACCAGTAGCCAACAATGTCAAAAACCAGCCATCAAATCAATGGTTGTCTACCAATCAATAGTTTTGAATCTTAGCCTATAAAAGGAGGTATTTGCCATGTATTTAATCATATTATTTTTCAGATCAAAATCATCTTCTTGCTTTCTCTCTTTATAATGTTCAAGTTTTCTTTCATGCTATATTAATCTCTTGTTTATGCTTTTTCATTTCCTTTCCTATACTTAGTTAATTTATATCATAATCATGTTCTTATCTTGTTTATTTATGTTCTTCTTCTTCATTATGTTTAGCTAAGTTAGTTATGTCAAAGTGAAAAGGTTTTACTAATGATGTTAGAATAGGTATAATATAAATTCAACATGGACTTTAATGTTTATATCCAAGAAAATTTGTTATTAGCATGTTTTATCTTTTTATCTTACTAATTCTTAATACCTTACTTGGTAAATGGTTAATCTAGATTTGTGTTGTATAACACTTGGTACATTAAATGTTTGATCCTTCATAGTCTTCGGCCGACATCATTATTATGATAGGAACTTGATTTGTTGTTAACATAAGCTAGCAACATGAATGCCTGATGATATTTATAAGTATGGTGTTACTTAGATAAGATAATTAATATGATCATGTTAATAATTTATAATGAGCTAATAACGATAAATCATCCTATTGGAACCTTCTTTGTGTGTGGTTTCCAATTGAGTAATAAAAAGAGTTTATATTATATTTATGTGAAATACCATTAGTAGATCCTCTAACCTTGACATCTGTTTTATTATTGTTTAATCCTTACATCAATATCACATCCCAAAACTCTCTTCAACTCCTTTTTTGTTATTATTATCTTCAAATCTTTCTCTTTATTTATAATTTATATAATTCACTTCCCTATGGTTCGACCCCGGTCTTGCCGGGTTATTTATTACTTCGACACTCCTGCACTTGGGATAAAACATCAACTATTTGATCGTGTCATTATTTTAATAAAGAGGGACCATTTTTTAAAGAGAAGAAGAGGAAGAAAATAAGTAAACATTGTTCTTTATTATTCTTATTTCTTTAATTTATTGTGCTTAATAAGTAACCTTGATTTGAATTAAGTTTGGATTAGTTAATGTAAATTTATGTGTTTTACCTATGAAAATGTGTGTAGAATAAGGTTAGTAAGCATAAAAAAACATTAGGTATTGTGTCAAAAAACTAAAAATTGAACTGATATCTCATATACTGAACAACCAGTCAAGTGTTTAGGATTAACAAACGATATGGTTGATCAATTAATAGGAGGAACAATGAAATTGGCTACTGTTTGAATTGGTTGATCAAATCAATCAACTGTTTGTTCGACCATTAGGGACATCAACGAAATTAGTAATAATCGGTCGATTGATTGGTTGTGCCAATGTAAACTAGTTGATCATTGTAACCAATAGTGAATAGTGACTATTTCAACAAAAAAAAATTCAATTAAAAACCTACAGTTCTGTAATGTGATGTTCAGCCGAAAAAAGGAGGAATGAAGAGGTAAAGTAAGTTTAAGTAATGGGAGGAGGTGAAATAAGATAAATGAAACAGTGTGGCATGGAATGAAACTAGAAGAAAAATTTTATGAAAAGATAAAAAAAAATATTATATTAGGATTAATTAAAACTTGGATTGGGCTCAAGATAAAATGATGAAATAATTTATGGTCATAATAAATTAAGGAGAGTATATGGAATTTTGGAGTTACTTGGAAGTAATTGTGATGCAACTTGAAAGGTGACCAGATTAATTTTTTTGATAAGAAAATGAAAAATTATGAAATTCCTTAGACATAAAATAAAAATTGAATGAAAAATTAAAATGATACCTTTATAATAAGGATCTTGGATTTGAAATAATTGTTTTATGACTTAACATTAACATTTTCAACGAGTCTCCGATTTAGGGACCAACATCATTCCTCTTTTTAAATAATCAAGAATAAATTGAGAATAATCTAAAAGTAATTATGATAATTAAAGGCAATTAAAAAGATAAATTTAGAAATAAAACACATAATAAAAGTAATCTTTCGTAACAAACCCCTACCTAGTGCTATTTTTTTTTATTATCCCTAGTTTTCTCTAATTACTAGGTGACGACTCCTAATTTTTCATTATATATTTTTGTCCTCACTATGACGTCCATCGAGATGCAACAAGTTTTATCAATTCAATATGTTTCTTGGTTTTGCAACCCATGTTTGTGTTATTCGATGTCATAAATATAAAATGGTTTAAATGCATTTTTGGATCCAAAAATCATATTTCCTGATTTTTCAGCCACCTTCGTGTTGGCTAAATTCTAAGAAGAAGATGATAGGTCATTTATCACATCTATCTCCAATTTATTTATTTTATATAAAAACAAGGCTCCTAGGATTTGTTTCTTAGAGGCCCAAGCACGTTGGGCCACCTAAACGAGGCCCACATGTTTGGCCTTTATTATTTTTTATTTTTTTCTATTATTTTTTTCTTTTTTAATTTATATTATGAATTTTGATTTAAATGTATTATAAATAAATTTTATTCAATTTCCCATCTTTCACATAAGACTTTGTTTAGGAAACAACAATTGCAATTTATAAAACATCTCAATATTATGTTGATCCTAGATTCTGCAAGTGTCTTTTATATATATATATATATATATATATAATGTCATAACCTATTTCTTTGTTATTCCCTAAATTTTATCTTTTTTTTCTTCCCTATAAAAAATCAAAAAATAAATAATAATACCAAGAAGATCGGCAATGTAGCAAAAATAGGCTAAGGAGGATTCCAAATATACAAAAAAATCAAGCTGTAATTTTGGATGGAATCGGGAGCCTAATTGTACTCTATGATATCAAAAACTGAAGAAACAATGCAGATTCAAGGTCAAATTAAATTATTATAGGATGAATTTGAATAAAAATTAAGTCTAATGACATGGTTATATTTTTAATATGTCAATTTGATTTAATGGCCAAATTAAAGGTTAAATTATGTTTAAGAATTAATTTGAATTAAGTGTAAGGACTTAATTCTACTTTAAATGGGTCAAATTAATTTTCTTAGGGGTTTAATTGGTGAAAAATTAAGTTCGGGAGCCCAATTTGGGTTTAATTGAGAAAATTAAAATTTTATGAGATCAAATTTGATTTTTACCCAAGTCAATTGATTGAAATCATGGGCAAAATCACAAGAAAATTAAATTTTTTGGGTCAATTAAGGGCTAAATTAAAAACGATTCCTAACCAAGGACCAATATGCAAAAGACATTGAAATATGGGAGCTTAATTGGTTGGAATTAGGTGTGAAATTGAAGAAAATTAAAAGTTTAATGGTCAATTTGAATAAATCTAAAACCAACTAATGTAAAAAGGGCATTAAAACTCGGGGCTGAAATTGAAGTTCGTCAGGGAAAAAATTGCGTAAAATTAAAAGTTTGAAGCCAATCAGGAATCTAATTGAGACAAATCATAAATCAAAGTACTAAAATAAACTTTACCAAAACGACGTCGTTTTGATTACTTTTTATCTTCTTATTCAGAATTTCTACTGAAAAGACTGCTCATGGTGTTACTTTTCAATGGGATTTAATGCATCATTCATCATTTCTTCAATAAATTTGACAAAACTTGCATGAAAATGATCACCTAATATCTGACTACACCCCGAAATGATCTTTTCTGATCAATTGACACCATAGCGGTTATGGCACCAGCCAAAATAGGCAAACGCAGACAGCCTTCAACTGCCAAATTTGATAGTTCATGATGTCTACTTGACCAGGAACATTCAGAAATAATACTTTGATGCAATATGAATCTCATAATTATAATAACTTCATAATTTTTTTTGTAAAATATTTTTATCCTAAAGATTTATCTTTACTATAGACTCAATAATCAAATATTTGATTCATTAAATAAATATTAAACATAAATAAGTTTTTTTATTAAAATTAAATATATTTACATAAACAAAATCAATATTACATATAATTAACCAATACACTAAGAGCAACCGGTGACCTTCGTATTAAAAAATGAACTTAGCCTTTCAAATTAAAGAAATCATTTTCCCTTTCGAAAAAAGAAAAAAAAAACGTGAAATGGTGGAAGTAGATGTTCGTCAAGTATTTTTAGAACATTTTCTTTGTATTTTTTGTTCTTTTTACATTTTGGTTCAATGGGTCATGGACTTCAAAATTGGGATTAATTAACTAACCTTCTCCAATTCCCAAATCTACTCAAGCTTAGTTATGTTACACTTATTTTCTGCACCAATAAGTGAATTGCTAAAATATTTGATAATCCACTGCTTCTTGGAAGTATAGGCAACTTGCACCATGGTGG
>Ga0325403_1005157_pt1 | contig 12280 bp, 10 predicted proteins | sample PopdelMetagenome_19_FD_205665 | JGI IMG/M metagenome (GOLD analysis project Ga0325403, IMG submission 205665) | Populus deltoides microbial communities from Bellville, Georgia, United States - Xylem-PdKOR-R4 | ecosystem: Host-associated > Plants > Phyllosphere > Stem > Wood/Secondary xylem...
TTGTTTAAAATACCATTAGTGGATCCTCTAACCTTGATATTTGTTTTTATCATTGTTTAATCCTCACATTAGTCTTACATCTCAAAGTCCTCTTTAACTTCTTCTTCTTCTTCTTCTTCTTCTTCTTATTATTATTATTATTATTATTATTATTATTATTATTCTTGTTGTTGTTGATGTTGTTGCTGTATTGTTGTTGTTGTTGTTGTTGTTATCATCTATAATTTATATAGTTAACTTCCATGTGGTTCAACCCCGGTCTTTCTGGGTTATTTATTAATTCGACAGTCCTGCGCTTGGGAGAAGACATCACGACAGTCGTGTCAAGTTTGGCGCCGTTGCCAGGGAGGTAAATTCTTGTATAAATTATAATATTTATTTTATTTTCTCTTTTCACTTTTCTTGTATCTAACTTTGTTTCTTTTGTTTTGTTTCCTTTTGTTTTGTTTTCTTCCTTTTATTCTCTTTCTACACGTGCATGAGAGTTTGGTCACGTATATTAAATGGTAGACTTTTTAGGGTATCCTCATCATTTTAAAAAATATGGCGGAAGAAGATAATAATCAGTCGCTTCATAATGAAAATAATCATGTGAGAACACTTAAAGACCACATGAATCCCACAAGAACAAGTGCACCCTCATGCATAGTTTTTCCTCCTAATGTATCTCATTTTAATTTTAAGCCAGGTACTATTCAACTTTTACCTTCTTTTCATAGCTTAGATTTAGAAAATCGATACTTGCATTTAAGGGAATTCGTACAGCCTCTTTTGACCAGTATTGTGGTGCCCTTACCAAACACTGATTGACCTGCAATCTTAACCCATAGTAGGACAACATGTTTAGAGAGACCACATACAATTTTAGCTCGATCCAACGGTTGGATTGAGAATTATAACTATTGTTATAAACCTGGATTGTTGCGCTTTTTACTCCAAAATCCGAATCTGACCTTATTTGGGTCGTATCACAAGGCTGAACCATATCACATTGTTTGATTTCGGTTCAGCCCCAACCTTTCACACATCTTGGGTACATGTCCCAGCCACGTTTTCATGTTTTCCCACCTTCTCAAGTCTGTCACACACGTTCCCCATCACGGAATTCATTCTTTCCATCATCTTCGTCATGGCTTACATTTGGAATTTAAGTATATTAAAAAGGGAGGTTATATTTCATCTTGTTACTGTCTCTAATCATATCAGTATATTAAAAAGAAAAAAAAAGACAGAGAGAGGGATTAGTTGAAATTTAAAGGATCATTCAATTTTTGCCATAGAAACACAACTCTTGGTGAACCATAAGCAAACCACCTTAGAATCAATTGAAACTTAATATTATGTGTATTGGGATGAGATAGAATTATATATAAAATTTGGTCTTATTTGGGTATAGTGTACTTGAGGTTTTAATTCAAGGTTCAATTCTGTCGTAGAAACACTACTTTTAGTGAACCATAAGCAAACCACCTTAGAATCAATTTAAACTTCATACTCTGTGTATTAAGCATGATATCGCACCATATATTAAATTTGGGCTTATTTTGATATTGGCTTCTTAAGGTTTTAATTGGAGGTTCAGTTTTAACACGTAAGAGTGATTCTTGCATTCTTCAGTTCTTGAACGAACTGAATCTGACTTATCAAAGATTAACTGGCTTCCTGGTGTCATTCTACTCAATCCAATAGTGTTGGTGCCTTGGGGCAGGTTTCCATTGTGTCACACTCCTATCAGACATATTTCGGCTTTCCAGGATCAGATCTCAATTTTGATTGTGGGTTGCGTGACCATGTGATCACGGGGTTTGCATCAAGTAACCTTCGCAGCGCACTCTAATTATAATTTTCAGACTCAAGAATCAATAAATATATTGAAAACAAAGCAAAACACAACTATGATTACAATTTCGCAAGTAGCAATGCAAATTTGTACGAATTGTTAACGAAACGAAGACACGAAATAAAACAAAAGAGAATATCAGCGAAAACAATGTTTAAGACATTCATCAAGCTTTAGATTCCAACTACTTAGTTTACCTATGCTACGTTGCGGGTTAGATCAAAAGTTAATATTTAAAGTAGAAAAGAAATATTATGGCTGTGCAAACACATTTCTAACATAATAAAAAAAATTGTAATTATGAACCGAAAAGTCAAAGTTTGCATTTAAGAAATATTATAATTGCTAACTAAAAACTAAATCACAAAGCTGAAAGATAGATGAAAATTAAGATTTTTGATCTTATAGTGCAAAACCCTATTCAAAACTTCTTTTAATTGATAAAATTCAATTCAACTCTACAAGATTGAGTGTCGATTTAATATCGAGAAGTTTTTTAATATCATGAAAACCTAATGATACGATCCACGCAAGGTCAGATTCAGATTTTAGCATAAAATTTTTTACCGTCAAGTCTTACGCTATTAAGCATAACTCCAAATTCAATTGTTGAAACGTTATCAAAAGAGATGTTGATTCAGTCTAAACTAGAACACTGTTCAGTCATTGGGTCATATCTGCAACTGTAGATCTTGGATTTCAATTTGGTTTATATGGCTAGAAAGTTAAGATATAGGCCTAAAACATTCATGTGAGTGAAAGACTTAATTCTGCTGTTTGGAAGTCTAAATCTTAGCAATAATGGAGAAGTCAGAATCTGTCCTGCAGCCCAAACATTATTCAGTGTTTAGCCCATAACTTGAGTTCTAGAAGTCCAAATGCACTAATTCTTTTTTTGTTGGAAAGCTGAGATAATTTCCTAGAATTGACCGTCTAATTCTCTTTGATGACTCGAGGAAATTAATTTAGATATGTCCATAATTATTTAATTAGAATGGCAAGTTAGGGGTGTATGTTTATATATAATTGTAATGTATGATATATCACTATTGCTATGGAATGAGACTTAATTAAAATAATAAATCCCTTGTTAAAATATTAAGTACATGTTGAGAACATGATATGTTGCCTTCCGACTTATATAATTTGGATGAGTTACTTATGATCATATAAGATTAGAAACAGTGGTTAGGTGAAACATATATGATATGTGTAGACAAAGAGTTGTCACCTAAGTGATCTATGATTAGTACTTAAAAGTGCATTTTTATCAAGGTTTTATATCATCATTTTGCACTTAAAGCATAAATAACTCCTTAACTAAAGCATGTTGTATAATAACAAGTCTGATACTATAAGATACTTTTAATTTATGGTAAATGTCCATCTTAAATGCAAACCTATCACATAAATCAAAGGATTGATTTATGAGTTTAACAACTGAAATTGAGAAGACAAAGAGAGGGTTTAGCTTAGAAAAGAGATGTTGATTCAGTCCAAACTAGAACACTGTTCAGTCATTGGGTCATATCTGCAATTGTAGATCTTGGATTTCAATTTGGTTTATATGGCTAGAAAGCTAAGACATAGGCCTAAAACATTCATGGGAGTGAAAGAATCAATTCTGCTGTTTGGAAGTCCAAATCTTAGCAATAATTGAGAAGTCAGAATCTGTCCTGCAGCCCAGACACTGTTCAATGTTTAGCCCATATCTCGAGTTCTATAAGTCCAAATGCACTGATTGTTTTTTTGTTGGAAAGCTGAGACAATTTCCTAGAACTTTCATGCGGACAATCTATTCAAATTCTGACATTAACAATAATGTTTTGTTCAGACAAGAAGATAAGGATTGTCACCAAGTCAAGATGTGGCCAACCACTCAACAATTAATCATTAAATCAATAGTTTCAAATTTTGGCCTATAAAGGAGGCATTTGCCATATATTTAGGCATCTTGGTTTTTAGATCAAGATCATGTTCTTGCTCTCTCGCTTTATATTTTGTAATGCTTAAGTTTCGTTTATATTAATCTCTTGTTTATGTTTTTCGTTTCCTTTCATTTACTTAGTTAACTTATATCTTATTTATGTTCTTATCTTGTTTATTTATGTTTCTCTCTTTCATTATGTTTAGCTAAGTTTATTATGTCAAGGTGAAAAGGTTACACTAATGGTGTAAGAATATGTATGGTATAAACTCAACATGGACCTTAATGTTTGATACTAACATGTTTTCTATTTGTTATCTTATTCACTTTTAATACTTTGCTTGTTAAATGGTTAATCTAGATTTAGGTTGTATAACCCTTGGTACAACAAATACTTGGCACTTTCATAGCCCAAACTGTACGGTATAACCGACACATGTGCTATGAAAGGTGTCGCACGTGAGCAGCGTCGCAGCGATCGCCCACCACCCTCATCAGGTGTGGAGTTTCTATCTTGGAAAATATAGGAAAATAAGGAATTCTTGTCTTTTATCAGTGGAAAAAATGGAATGGGAGCCGCCACCTAATATTTTGGTCACTAAGAACACCAACTGGTCTCAGAGATCGGGTATGGAGACTGGTTGTGTAAAGGAAATGTATGCCCCAAATATGTCCTACCTAAGGTAAGCTGCATTGTTTAATTCTTTGATAAAAACTAAGATCTTGTCATGTTTTTTAATTGTTGGTCTATCTATGGTTCAAGAAAAGCCCTCCTCAGTAAGGAGGTTCTTATCTTATGGGGTAAAACCTAATTGTGCCAACGTCAAATAAAGAAACTACCTTTTTAATATTGGGAATACGTTTTACGTATAAATTCCTAATCCCGGATATTAAAAGAAAAAATATTTTTTTTTATGTTTTTTGAAATATTGGCCTAGTTCTCGTGACTTTAATAAACTAGTTATTAAAGTCAAGATGCATGATAAAACATATTTTTGAATTTTTATGTTTTTTTATATAAAAAATGATATGACTTTTTTTATTATCTTTGAGAGACTTGGTCATATGCATGAAAGAAAAATATTTTTTTTGTTTATAAATTTTTTTTGCAATATTTTGACGAAAACCGAGTATTTTAATACTGTATTCGTATCTTTATGGTATAAAAATACAAACCAATATTAAGCAAAATTCCATAACAAAATACGCGAAAAAATAACAAATTTTTCTAAAAATATTTTTTTGAAAATTTTTGTGACTGGACCGGACCCGACCCGACGCATAACAACAAATCTGGGCCAATTCCCACTGCTGCATGAATAGTGGGCGTGAATCTGCTGTTCACGCACTGGGACAAAGAAGAAGAAGAAGAAGAAGAAGAAGAAGAAGGGGTGAGGAAGGCTGACCTGCGGTGGTTCTGACGGTGGCGGAGGACAGCGTGGTGCAAGCGGTGTTGGCTGAGGGTGGTTGCGGCAGGAAGAATGAAGAAGAGGAAAATCTGTAGAGGGAGAGGACCGGCCGTTGCTGTGGCTGGACGGTGGTTGTGTTGGCTTCTTGTGGTGGAGATGGTGGCTGAAAATCTGACGGTGATGACAGTGGTTGCCTGGATGGCTGGGAGAGAGAGAGTGTGAAGAGATAGATGGCAGAAAAGGAAAAATTCAAGGGAAGAAGCTAGTTTTGTTGGCTGGCTTTGAACCCCAAATTTCTCCACCCCTTGAGCATGAAGATAAAATCTATTTATAGGCGGTGGAAGAGGGACACTTTATCTCTTCTGGTGCAAAATCTCAGCCCTTGGTTCAACCGGAAAGCATCTCAACCATTGGCTCAAAGTAGCAATGATGAACTGTCAGTTTTGCAGGAAAAATGGCTGGTCGGGTTGTTCACTTTGTGGCGGTGCCACCGCTTCTACAGCCTCGATCAGCCCGAATAGCTTACATTAGTGTGTAGTCAGGTATCACAGGATCGTTTGCGTGTACGTTTCATCCAATTTGGTGAAGAAACGAGGCGCCAAATGCCTTGGGAAAGTGGGCACCCAACCAGCCTCGCTGGAGAAAACGATGAATAGTATCTTACAATTTAGTCCTTCAATTTGTGATTTATTTCTATCTACACCCCTCATTGGCTTCAAACTTTTAATTTTGTTCAATTTTACCCATGAAGAACTTCAATTTAAACCCAGATTTCGACGTATTTTTTCTTTTAGTCCTTGGTTTTGGATTTATGCAATTTGACCCTTAATTGATCAATAAACTTCCAATTTCTTCAATTTGACCCCTGATTTGGTCAATTTCAGTCTCTTTATTTACATGCCTTTTCCAATTCGGTCCTTGGTTTTGGATTTCTTCAATCAAGTCCCTCATTGGCCATCAAACTTCAATATTTATGCAATTAAGCCCCTGATTTAACCAAATCAACTTTCAAAAATTCTACTTTGACCCCAAAACTTTAATTTCTTCCAATTAAAAGCCTAAAATGATTTTAAAATCATTTTTTCTTGTAATCAAACCCTATATAAATTCAATTAAACCTCCAATAAAATTTAATTGAGTCCATAAACATCTTACTTTGGATTTTTTTTCCTCAAATTGAATTTTTCTTTGTCAACAAGGCTCTTCATTTGTAAAATATACTATCAAATTTTAATCTTTGAATTTTTTAGCCTCCTCAACCAATTTCTAGCCATTTTCTGGGCGCTCTGACATCCTCCTCTCACTGTTATTATTTTTTGGATTTTTTTTGTTTTTAGTTCGAATATATTTTTTTTATTTTTTGGTAGAGAAAAGGTGAATAACAAAAAAATGGGTTATGACAAAAGGAACTTGATTTGTTATTAACATAAGTTATAATCATGAATGCCGGACAACATTTACAAGTATTAGCATTATTTGAATAAGTTAAATTATGAAATCATGTTAACAATTTATAATCCGATTAGAACCTTCTTTGTGTGTGGTTTCCAGTTGAATAATAAGAGTTTATACTTTACTTGTTTAAAATACTATTAGTGGATCCTCTAACCTTGACATTTGTTTTTATCATTGTTTAATCCTCACATTAGTCTTACATCTCAAAGTCCTCTTTAACTTCTTCTTCTTCTTCTTCTTCTTCTTCTTCTTCTTCTTCTTATGATTATTGTTGTTGTTGTTGTTGTTGTTGTTATCATCTACAATTTATATAGTTAACCTCCCTATGGTTCAACATCGGTCTTGCCGGGTTATTTATTAATTCGACACTCCTGTGCTTGGGAGAAGACATCAATCTTTTGGTTGTGTCAAGTTTTTGGCGCCGTTGCCAGGGAGCTAAATTCTTGTATAAATTATAATATTTATTTTATTCTCTTTTCACTTTTCTTGTATCTAACTTTGTTTTGTTTCCTTTTGTTTTGTTTTCTTATTCCTTTTATTTTCTTCCTACATGTGCATGAGAGTTTGGTCACGTACATTAAGTGGTAGACTTTGTCGGGTATCCTCATCATTTTCAAAAAATACGGCAGAAGAAGATAATAATCAGTCGCTTCATAATGAGAATAATCGTGTAAGAACACTTAGAGACCACATGAATCCCACAAGAACAAGTGCACCCTCATGCATAGTTTTTCCTCCTATTGCATCTCATTTTAATTTTAAGTCAAGCATCATTCAACTTTTACCTTCTTTTCATGGCTTAGATTTAAAAAATCAATACTTGCATTTAAGGGAATTTGAGGAGGTCTGTCCTATAATGACTCAAATTGTAGCATGAACACCATCAGATTAAAGCTTTTTCCTTTTTCATTAAAAGATAAAGATAAAACATAGCTACAAAATTTGAGACCATGATCTATTCGTGCTTGGGATGAAATGCAACAAAAATTTTTAAAGAATTTTTTTTCGTCTCACAAAAACAAACACTTTCAAAAGACAAATCATCACTTTCACTAAAAAACCAAGAGAAACATTTTATCAATGTTGGGATAGGTATCGAGACTTGCTTAATACTTTCCCTCATCATGGTTTTGAAACATGGAGATTGGTTTCACATTTTTATGAAGGGTTAACACCTAGAGATAGATAAATGGTTGAATTGATGTTCAATGGAACTTTTGAAGATAAAGACCCTAATGAAGCAATGGAGAGTACCTAGAATTGTTAGCTGAAAATGCTCAAAATTGGGACACTACAAGCACTTATGAGGCACAAAGTAAAACCTAACCTCATACATCTAGTGGAGGCATGTACAACCTTAGGGAAGATCATGACCTCCAAGCCAAGTTTGCATCTTTAGCTAGAAAAGTCGAGGCACTAGAATTGAAAAAGAGTGGTCAATTAAAATCTATTCAAGATATTATGTGTCAAATCTGTGAAACCAATGAACATTCAACCAATGACTGTCCAACTTTGCCTTCTTTTAAGGAATGTCTCCATAAACAAACACATGTTTTAAAATGTTTTCAAAGACCCAATCTAACCCATACTCGCAAACATACAACTCTGGTTGGAGAAATCACCCAAATTTTAGTTGGAAAAGTGATAACAATAATACACAAACTTCACAGCCACCGTTTCAAGCACACCATAATTTCCAAAATTCTCATGGATATGCACCTCCTCGTGCTCCCCCTCCTAGAAGAAATCTTGAGGAAACATTGCATGCATTCATTGAAAAGCAAGAGACAATCAACACTCAACTTGCTCAAAGCATGACAGATTTTAAAGATACTCTTGCAAAATTTACATCTGTTCTCAATTTTCAAGAGAAAGGTAAGTTTCCATCTCAACCACAGCAAAATCCCAAGGGGCAATACAATGCAAATGTAAGTAGTCCTGGAAGCCAACACATGGATCAAGTCAAATTAGTCATTACTCTCTGCAGTGGTAAGGTTATTGAAAAACCCATTCTTTAACCTTGTGAGAAAGATGATGAGTGAATCTCTGAGGGTAAGGAAGGGATTGAATTTGAACATTGCAAAGAAAAGACTGATTTCCCGACAGCACTTCCATTTCCTCATGCCATGACCAACTCTGAAATCTTTGGAACTTTCAAACAGGTAAGGATCAATATGCCTTTGTTGGATGCTATTAAACAAGTATCTTCTTATGCTAAATTTTTCAAAGATCTGTGCACTGTGAAGAGAAAACTGAATGTGAAAAAGAAAGCCTTTTTAGCCGAATAAGTAAATGCTATTCTTTAGAACAATAATGCTTTGAAATATAAAGACCCTGGTTATCCTACAATTTCATGCTTTACTGAAGAACATAAAATTGAAAGAGCTTTACTTGATCTTGGAGCTAGTGTAAATTTACTTCCATATTTAGTTTACCAAAGTCTCAATCTAAGTGAGTTAAAACTAACTTCTATAACTCTTTTACTTGCTGATAGATCTGTAAAAGTGCCTAGAGGAATAGTTGAGGATGTGTTAGTACAAGTTGATAAATTCATTTACCATATGGATTTTATTGTCTTGGACACACAACCTGTTGAACCATGTAATTCATTTCCTGTTATTTTCGGACGTTCATTTCTTGCAACTTCTAATGCATGGATTAATTATAGGAATGGACTGATGAATAATCTCAAATAGGGAATAATCAGTAGTAGAATGCACACTACGATTATATGCAAATTCAATGAATGGCAAACAATCTTTCCAATTTTTAAGATTCTTCTGAATGATAGCCCTCAACAATTGAATCAAAGTCCGGTTAATAACTTCAGTTTGGCCATCTGTTTGTGGATAACAAGTAGTAGAATATAAAAGTTTAGTTCCTAACTTACCCCACAAAACCTTCCAAAAGTAACTCAAAAACTTAACATCTCGATCGGATACAATGCTCTTAGGAAGACCATGATAGTATGTCAAACTTGGATTTTGACGTAAAATGCGCAACTGTCCAGTTTCATGGTATGTGGAGTCTCTTGACATGTTGTCCTACCCTGGGTTAAAAGTTCAGGTCAATTGGAGTTCGGGAAGGCATTGCAATACTGGTCAACAGAGGCTATACGAATTTTGTTATTTACTTCCTATTTGGCTAGGATTTTTTTCCTACAAGGATGTGGCAGCTTGTTTTGGGAATCTTCTAGTTCTACAAGGATCTTTAATAGGCTACAATATAGTTTCCAAGTGTGGCAAGGAATCTCCTAGTTCTACAAGGATCTTGTGTATTGGAGGGATAATCTCCCTTGGTTATCTAAAGAACTGAAAACGACTTATTGAAGAACAACTGCCTTCGTGGCATCATCCTTATACTTCTCATTTGTGAATCAATATTCTATGGGTGGGGGTTTCTGTTTCCAATAATGGTGGTGCCTAGGTACAAGTTATTTTTGTGTCATACCTATCAAATCTGATTTACTTGGCTTTCCTGGAAATTGTGTCTTTGCGTGTGGGTTGCATGACCACATGATCATAAGGTTCGCATCAATAGCTTTCTTATCATACATGAAGGGGTAGACTTCTAAATATGTACTTGTTTTTGCCGCAAACTTCGTTTTGTGTGTTGGTGAGATATTCTCCCTTCTTTGGTTCTTTAAAGGACTGAAAATAACTTATGAAAAAACAACTGACTTCGTGGCGTCATCTTTACACTTGTCGTTCACGAATCAATATTTGTTGGGTGGGGGGTTGTTTCCAATAATGCTGTTATCTTTGTGTCACTCCTATTTAATTTTATTACTTGGCTTTCCAAGAATTGATGTTTTAGCATTTGGGTTGCTTGATTGCGTGATCAAAAGGTTTCACATCATTTGGTATCAGAACTTAGCTCCATTAATCAGGTTTTATCCTTTTGAAATTGTCATTTCTTGTTGATTCCGCAAAAATATTGACATTTCATTTTTTGCTATTGTTCAAAATATACCAGTAGCATAAAAAAAAAGAAAAAAAATAGTCGTTCAATCAGACATTTATTTCTCCTACCGCATAAAAACTGGATCAAATCAACTTCAAATTGGTGTCAAACTTGACAGTCTGATTAAATCAACTCAGAATTAGCTCAAACTTGACAGTCTAATTATTGGGCTCCTAATAGGACCATATATTAATTTTAAAGTCAATTGCATATTGTTTGCTTAGAATTTCAAGTCCGAATTTGATTAGGTTTGATTCATAATGTTTTTGCGTCCGCATATCAAACCTTATTGACAATTACTCAAATTTAGTATTCAGATATATGGGTTGAGATCACACCATATATCAAATTTGAGCTCATTTAGACATCTTTTACCTTAGGTTCCAGATACAGACTTGTGGTAAACGAGTCTGTTTTTGGGTCAACCTTAAAACTTGTTTTGTTTCTGTTGTTTTCGTTATTGCAGCATATATTAATCATATATAACATATTTGGGTATTTGTTTCCATCATTTTTGCATACTTCGTAATTGTTTTTAATTGAGTCTTCAGTCTTATTCATAATTTTGATAGATTATGCTGTTAAGTTGGCTCTATTTTGTGTTGGATTTAGTTCCGCAAGAGGCAAAGAAGGTGAGACGAGGGGGAAAATCTAATTTTGAGTGAAACATGAGCGACATGAGGAAATGTTTTTTTACCATTAACCAATTTTTTTTAGGTATAATCATGTGTGATCAGAAGAACACACCACCCCCATCCCGAGGGTGATATAAAGTTCCAAATTCAAGCCTTGATAAAGAAGATGGAGAGGGTGAATTTCATGATGGGGAATGTGTGTGACAGACTTGAGAAGGTTGAAAAATGTGGTAACGAGGCTGGAACAAGTACCCAAGAGATGAGCAAGGTTGGAGCTGAATTGAAATCAAACAATAATAGTAGGGCTGAAAGGCCAAGGTGAGCTGATTATGAGGATTTTGAGGATGAGGCTATGGGCCATAGGAAAGGTTTTCGACATCCTAGAAACCAAAGGGACTTTGGGAATAGAACCAGGGGCCAATTCGACCAAAGGGGACATTTCCATCACTTTAGGGGACATGATGATGTAGATGGTGGTTTGGATGCTATCAAACTGAAAATACCATCTTTTCAAGATAGAAACGATCCCTAGGTGTATTTTGAGTGGGAGAAAAAGGTGGATTGGATTTTTTATTGGCATAACTATTCGGAGGCAAAGAATGTGAAATTAGTAGTCATTGAATTCATGGATTACACACTGATTTGATGGGATTAGAATGTGATTAGTAGCATGAGGAGTGGATAAAGACCAATATTGTCATGGGAGGACATGAAAGTGTTGATGAGAAGACGATTTGTGCCTAACCACTACTATAGAGAGTTGTATATGAAATTGCAAGGTTTGAATCAGGGTTCTAAATTTATGGATGAGTATTTCAAGGAGATAGAGATTGCATTGATTCGGGCCAATGATTGAGGATAGAGAAGCCACTATGGCTACATTTATTAATAGGTTGAGTAGAGACATTGCAAATGTTGTAGAATTACAACATTATATGGAATTGGAGGACATGATCCATATGGCAACAAAGTTGGATAGGCAAATAAAGAGAAGGGGCACCACACGTGTTCAGGCCAACTCGACTTCATCTTCTTTAACATGGACGCCGAA
>Ga0325403_1005160_pt1 | contig 12278 bp, 12 predicted proteins | sample PopdelMetagenome_19_FD_205665 | JGI IMG/M metagenome (GOLD analysis project Ga0325403, IMG submission 205665) | Populus deltoides microbial communities from Bellville, Georgia, United States - Xylem-PdKOR-R4 | ecosystem: Host-associated > Plants > Phyllosphere > Stem > Wood/Secondary xylem...
ACGACGAGCGTGGCCAGGGCCTCGCCCTCGACGTCCTCGGCGATGATCACCAGGGGCTTGCCCGACTGGGTGACCTTCTCGAGCAGGGGCAGCAGGTCCTTGACCGAGGAGATCTTGGAGTTGGCGATGAGGACGTACGGGTCCTCCAGCACGGCCTCCATGCGCTCCCCGTCGGTGACGAAGTAGGGCGAGATGTAGCCCTTGTCGAAGCGCATGCCCTCGGTGAGCTCGAGCTCGAGGCCGAAGGTGTTGCTCTCCTCGACCGTGATCACGCCCTCCTTGCCGACCTTGTCCATCGCCTCGGCGATGAGGTCGCCGATGGCGGGGTCGGCGGCGGAGATCGAGGCGGTCGCGGCGATCTGCTCGCGGGTCTCGACGTCGACGGCGTTGGCGAGCAGCTGGGCGGAGACGGCGGCGACGGCCGCCTCGATGCCGCGCTTGAGGGCCATCGGGTTGGCGCCGGCGGCGACGTTGCGCAGGCCCTCGCGGACCATCGCCTGGGCCAGGACGGTGGCGGTCGTCGTGCCGTCACCGGCGACGTCGTCCGTCTTCTTGGCGACCTCCTTGACGAGCTCGGCCCCGATCTTCTCGTACGGGTCCTCGAGCTCGATCTCCTTGGCGATCGAGACGCCGTCGTTGGTGATCGTGGGGGCGCCCCACTTCTTCTCCAGGACGACGTTGCGGCCCTTGGGGCCGAGGGTGACCTTGACGGCGTCAGCGAGGGTGTTCATACCCCGCTCGAGACCGCGACGGGCCTCCTCGTTGAAGGCAATGGTCTTCGCCATGAGCGGTGCTCCTCCGGAACGGGTGGCGTATCAGGCGGTTCGGGTGGTGCTGCCGGCCGACCGGGTGCCCGCGACGGACGCCGCCGTCCCTCCGGGCCTGCACCCGGGGGCCTGCGGCTCACCCAGCACGGCCGGGGAGCGCTGGGCTCCCAGGTCCTGTGCTGGCACTCGGGGTCGCCGAGTGCCAGGTACCAGATTGGCACTCTCGCCCGCCGAGTGCAAACGTCCCACCCCTGCGGACGCGGCCCCGGACACGGCGACGGCGCCGCCCCCCGCGGGGGACGGCGCCGTCGGAGGTGCGCGTCAGGCGCCGGCGAGGCGGACGGCCTCCGCCTGCGGGCCCTTCTGGCCGGTGCCGACCTCGAACTCGACGGCCTGACCCTCCTCGAGGGAGCGGTAGCCGTCCATCTGGATGGCCGACCAGTGCACGAAGACGTCCGGGCCACCGTCGACGGTGATGAACCCGTACCCCTTCTCGGCGTTGAACCACTTGACGGTTCCGAGTGCCATTCAGTGCTCCTGCTGTGGTGCGGTGGTCGGGGTCGGGCCGTGCGCCCGGCCCCGGGTCTGGAGTCCGTGGGCGCGAAGGCCCGGTGAAACCCCCCGCCGCGGGCAGCTGGAGGAGACGACAGCGACAGAACTGCTCGACCGAGCCGCAGGGTAGCGGGGTCGACCCCGCCGTGGCGAGGACCTACGCCCAGGTCAGCGCCGTGGAAGGGGCATCGGCCGTCGTCAGGGTGATCATGTCCCCCGCACGGGGACGGACCTCAGCGCAGGACGGCGGTGAGGGTCGCGGCGGTCGCGGAGGCGTCCAGGACGGCCTCCCCGTCCACGGTGCCGGCGAGCGCTGCAGCGGCGGCCTCGAGGTCGGCGGAGGGGTAGAGGACGACCGTGGCGCTGTGCGCCGAGCGCTGGGCGGAGGACGCGTTGCCGGTGCTGGAGACCGTCCAGCCCGCGGCCTCGACGGCCGCGGCGGTGGTGGCCGCCAGCCCCTTGGTCCCGGTGCCGTTGAGCACGACGACGGGTGCGGAGCGGTCCACCTCGGCCGCGGGCGCGGGGTCGGCCCCGCTCGGCGCGTCGTCGGCGCCGGCCGCGACGACCCCGGCGTCCGCGGGGGCGCCGTCCGCGGCCTCGCCGGCGGCCTGCTCGTCGGCGGAGGGGGTGGTGCTGGACGCGGCGACCGCGGCTCCGCCCAGGTCGAGCGCCGCGTAACCGGCGACACCGGCGACGGCGACGACGGCGGCCACCACGAGCGGGGCCACGAACCCGTGGGACCGCGGCGCAGCGGCGCGGTGGGCGCCGCGGCGACCGTCGCGCGGCGGGTCGACGGCGTCGAAGTCGTCACGCGGGTACGGCGAGGTCACGGTGACGACCGTACGTGCTCACGCGGTCACGGATGGGCGTTTCCGGGCAGGTCGGAGCCGTGTCGGCTCGACCCCACCGGGCGTCAGCCGAGGTCGAGGTCGCGCCCCGCGGTCCGCTCCGCGCGCAGCCGCCGCAGCCGGCCGACCAGCACGGGGTCTGCCGCGAGCGCCTCGGGGTCGTCCAGCAGGGCGTTGAGCACCTGGTGGTAGCGCGTCGAGGACAGGTCCAGCTCGTCGCGCACCGCCTGCTCCTTGGCGCCGCGGCGCCGGAAGGTGCGCCGCTCCATCTCCAGGACGGCGAGGTCCCGCTCCGACAGCGCCACCCGAGCACTCTGGCAGACCGCTCGACACCCACCTAGCGTGGCCGCGTGGCGAGCGACCCCCTCTCGACGGTGCACCCCAGCTGGGCGCGGGCGCTGGCCCCCGTGGAGGGCGACCTGGCGCGCCTCGAGGAGGAGCTCGCCGCCCGCCGAGCCGCCGGCGAGGAGGTGCTGCCCGCTCCCGAGCACGTGCTGCGCGCCTTCACCCGGCCGCTCGACGGCGTGCGCGTGCTGCTCCTCGGGCAGGACCCCTACCCCCGCCCGGGGCACGCGGTGGGGCTGGCCTTCTCCGTGGCCCCGCACGTGCGGCCGCTGCCGCCCACGCTGCGCAACCTGCTCAAGGAGCTCAGCGCCGACACGGGCGCGCCGGCTCCCTCGACGGGCGACCTCTCCCCCTGGGCCGACCGCGGCGTCCTGCTGCTCAACCGCGTGCTGACGGTGCGCGCCGGCGACTCCGGCTCGCACCGCCGCCTGGGGTGGGAGCGCGTCACGGACGCCGCGGTGCGGGCGCTCGCCCAGCGGGGCGGACCGCTGGTGTCGGTGCTGTGGGGCCGTGACGCGCAGACCGCGGCGCCGCTGCTGGCCGGGACGGAGGTGGTCACGGGGGTGCACCCGAGCCCGCTGTCGGCCTCGCGCGGGTTCCACGGGTCGCGCCCGTTCAGCGCCGTGGACGCCGCCCTCGCCGCCCAGGGCGCGGACCCCGTCGACTGGTCGCTGCCCTGAGCAACCACCCGGTGCCGGGTGCACCGCTCCCGGTGGCTAGCGTGCGCGGGTGATCGCCCCCGGGCTCGTGCGCCGCTACGTCGCCGTCGGCGACTCCTTCACCGAGGGCCTGGACGACCCCGACCCCGCCTCCCCCGGCCGCCACCTCGGGTGGGCGGACCGGCTCGCCGCGCTGCTGGACGACGACGCCCGCGAGGCGGGAGAGCGCCTCGAGTACGCGAACCTCGCCGTCCGCGGCCGGCGGATGCCGCAGGTGCTGGCCGAGCAGCTCCCGCGGGCCCTTGAGCTGGCACCGGACCTCCTCAGCCTCAGCGCCGGCGGCAACGACATCCTGCGCCCCGGTGCCGACGTGGACGCCCTGGCCGCCTCGCTGGACGGCGCGGTCGCCACCGCCCGCGCGGCGGGCGCCCGGGTGCTGCTCGCGACCGGCTTCGACCCCGGCGGGCTGCCGGTGGTCCGGTGGACCCGCGGGCGCGTGGCCGCCTTCAACCTGCACGTGTGGGCAGTCGCGCAGCGGCACGACGCGCTCGTGCTCGACCTGTGGTCGATGCGGGCCCTCTACGACGCGCGCCTGTGGGTGCCGGACCGGATCCACCTGGCACCCGAGGGGCACCGCCGGGTGGCGCTGCTGGCGGCGGCCACCGTGCGCGGGCTGCGGGGTGACCAGCTCGGCAGCGCCGAGCGGGAGTGGTCTCAGCCGCTGGGGCCGCAGGAGCGGCGCGGCCGCGCGGCGCGGGCCGCCGACGACCTCGCCTGGGCGCGCACGCACCTGGCGCCCTGGGTGCGGCGCCGCCTCGAGGGCCGTTCCAGCGGTGACGGCGTGACGGCGAAGCGCCCCGAGCCGCTCCCCCTGCACCGCTGAGGCCGTTCCGGCCGAGGCTGCCGGGACGGGTGGGGGCCGCGCGACACGTCGCTGCGACACGATCCGAAAGCCGCCCCTGGGAGGGGCCTGCGTGCCACCATCGACGCATGAGGACCGACCGGCTGCCGCGGACCCCCGGGGCTGCCGCGGGCTCCACCACCGCACTGGTCGGGGAGGTGCCCGAGGGCGCCTTCCACGGGTCCACCTCGCCGACGGGCATCCCGCTGTCGACCTTCGTCGCGACCCCCGCCGTCCCGGGCCCGGCCGGGTCGCGGGCCGCGGACGCCGACACCGCGTTCGCCCCGGCGGTCCCGGCGCCCGAGGCCCGCGGCGAGCGCCGTCGCTGGTCGCGCTCCGCGCCCGAGGCGCCCGCGTCGTCCTGGGACGCCCCCGCCGCGGCCCCGGGCCCGGTGGTGGTGCCGCCCCCGGGCCGCTCCCAGACCCCCGTGGTGCTGCCGCCGACCCGCCGCGCGTCGGGTCCCACCGGGTCCGCGCGCGCTCCCCGCGACGCCGCGCGCCGGGACGCCGTCGGGCACGACCTCCCCGGCCACGAGGCCGCTGCCGCAGCTCCCGCGGTGACGCCGCGGGAGCGCGCGCCCCGCAGCGCGGTGCGCCCGGAGGCGCCCGAGCGCGCCATCCACCTGCTGGGCCTGGCCCAGGACCACGCCGAGCGCGTGCGCGCCGCGGCGGACGCCGACGCGGCCAGCCTGCGCCGCACCACCGCCACCGAGGCGAGCCGCCTGCGCCAGGAGGCCGAGCGCGAGGCCGCGGCCCTGCTGGAGCGCGCCCGCGCGGACGCCGAGGCCCTGCGCGGCGAGGCGGAGGAGCACGCCCACCACCTGCCGGCCCGCGCCGCGCACGAGGCGGAGCGCCTGGCCGACGAGGCCCGCCGCGACGCCGACGCCGTCCGCGCCGCCGCGGAGGCGCACGCAGCACGGGTCCGCCGCGGCGCCGACGCCGAGGCGCGCTCGCTCCTGGAGGACGCCCAGCACGAGGCCGTCGACCTGCGCGGCGAGGCCACCCGGCTGCGGCAGGAGGCCGCCGACCTGTCCGCCGCGGTCACCGCGCTGCGCTCCGAGCGCGAGCAGGTCTCCGCGGAGGTCACCGAGCTCGCCGGACGGGTCGAGGGCGCGATGGCCGAGGCGCACGCCGAGGCCTCGCAGATCGTCGAGGACGCCGCCGAGCAGGCCTCCCTGGTCGTGTCCGCCGCCGCTGACACCGCCGACGCCATGATCGCCCAGGCCCAGGTCGAGGCAGCCGAGGCCGAGCGCCTGGCCCGCACGGCCCACGAGCGGGCCAGCGCCGAGGGCGACCGGCTGCTCGCCGGCATGCGGGCCGAGGCCGACCAGCTGATGGCCGCCACCCGCGAGGCGTCGGCCAGGGAGCGCGCCGAGGCCCTCGCCGAGGCCGACACCGTCCGCGAGACGGGCCAGATCGAGGCGCAGCGGGCCACCGCCGAGGCGTACGGCCAGGCCGAGCGCGTGCTCGCCGCGGCGGCCGCCGACGCGTCCGCCGCTCGCCGCGAGGGCGAGGCGGAGCTGGCCAGGGCCCGCGCCGAGGCCGCCGCCGAGCGCGAGCAGGCCGCCGACGAGGCGCGCCGCGTCCGGGCCGCCGCCCGCCGCCAGGCCGAGTCCGAGCTGGCGGCGGCCGCCGAGCAGACCGCCTGGACCACCAGCACCGTCGACGCGCTGCTCGCCGCCGCCGAGGACGAGGCCCGGACCACCCGCAGCCGCGGGCACGCCGAGGCCGCCGAGTCGGTGCGCCGCGCCCGGGTCCGCCTGCAGGCCGTGATGGGTGCCGCCGGCCAGCGCGTCCGCGCCCGCCTGGGGGGCCTGGAGGAGGAGGCCGCCGAGCTGCGCGCAGGCGCCGTGGCCGAGCTGGAGTCCGCACGCCGCGAGGCGGTGCGCCTGGTGCGCTCGGCCCGCGAGGACGCCGAGCGCGTGCTCGGCGCGGCGGGCGCGGCGGAGTCGACGGCCCGCGAGCGGGCCCAGCGTCGCGCCGAGGAGGCCGACAGCGGTGCTCGCGCCCTGCGCGCCCGGGTGGCCGACGAGGTCGCCCGCACCCAGCGCGAGGCCCAGGAGGCCCGCCGCGAGGCGCGTGCCGAGGCCGTGCGCGTGGTCCTGCAGGCCCGCGCCGAGGCCGACCGGGAGCGGGCCACCGCCCGCGCCGAGCGCGACCGGCTCGCCCAGGAGGTGGCCGAGCTGGTGCGCCAGCGCGAGGCCGCCGCCGCCGAGCTCGGCCAGCTCTCCGGCATCGTCGACGCCCTGGCCGTGCCCGGTCGCCGTTCCAGCGGTCAGCCGCTGCAGCCCCTGCAGCCGGTGGACGCGTCCCGCGTGCGGGCCTCGGCGCCGGTGGTCCCCGCGGCCCGGCCCGTGGTGCGCCCCTCGGCGCGGCCCCACGACCAGTCCGCCTCGGACGACGAGTGGCTGCGCCGCCCCCGCTGACGCCGCAGGCGCCGCGGGCGCCGCTGACCTGACGCGCGGGCGGACCGTCCCCCGAGCCGGGGACCCTCCGCCCGCGCGCTCGGCCGTCCTGGTGCACCAGACTGCTGCCGACCGCAGCCGACCGGCCGCGAGCCCGCCGCCACCGGAGGCACCATGTCCGACACCGGACCGTTCCGCTCCGTCCTGCGCGGTTACGACCCCGCCCAGGTCGACCGCCACGTGACCGACCTGGCCTCCGCCCTCGACGAGGAGCGCGCCGCTGCCGCGGACCTCGCGTTCCAGGTCCAGGCCCTCGAGCAGAGCCTGGCCGAGCGGGCCGCCCAGGACGCCGCGGAGCTGGTGCGCCCGGAGGCCCTCGCCCCCAGCTACGCCGACCTGGGCCACCGCGTCGCACAGATCCTCTCGCTGACCGAGGAGGAGGCGCTCGACCTCCTGGCGCGCGCGCAGGCCGACGCCGAGGCCCTGCGCGGTGAGGCCGACGCGCACGCGCGGCTCGTGCGCGCCGACGCCGACCGCTACGACGATGCGGTGCGCTCCGACGCCCGCGCCGAGGCCGAGCGGGTCCTGGCCGACGCGCGACGACACGCGGAGGACCTGGTGGACGCCGCCGAGCGCGAGGCCGCGGCGCTGCGCGAGGAGTCGGCGGCGGCGTGGGAGGACGCTCGCGCGCGCTCGGCCCAGGCCGCCACCGACTTCGAGCTGGCGCTGGCCACCCGCCGCCACCGCACGGAGGTGGAGGCCCAGGAGCTGCACCGCAGCCGCACGGAGGAGCTTGAGCGCGTGGAGCTGCTCGTGGCCCAGGCGCGCGACCGGGCCGACGCAGCCGACGCCGAGGCGGCTGCCCGCGCCGAGGAGGTGCTCTCGGACGCCCGGCGCGAGGCCGAGGAGCTGGTGGCGCACGCCCGCGACCGTGCGGCCGCGGTGCGGGCGGAGTCGGACCGGGAGCTCGCCGCCGCCACCGAGCGGCGCGACAGCATCAACGCCCAGCTGGCCAACGTGCGCCAGATGCTCACCACGCTCGCCGGCGGGTCCTCCGCGCCGGCCGGCTCCGTGCCGGTGACGGGCCTGGAGGACGGCGGCAGCGGCGACTTCGACGTCGACCTGGAGGAGCGGGAGCGCAGCGCCCAGCAGGCCTGAACGGCCCCGCTGCCGCCCGGACCGCCGCTCGCGGCCCGGGCGGCTGCGGCGCTCAGGACCCGGGGTGCACCAGGCGGGGGTAGGCGCGCGCGTGGTGGACCAGCGGGGTGCCCCCGGCCACGTCGGTGACCTCGGGGCGGAGCAGGAGCAGCACGCTGTCGCCGGCGTCGACGACGGCGTGGAACGGCCCCGCGAGCCGGGCGACCGCGCCGCGGAGCTGCGGCAGGCCGGTCTCGTCCCACTCCCAGGAGCCGTCGTCGGGGAAGCGCCCGGCCGCCGGGGCGGCGAAGCGCCGCGCGAGGTCCTCCTGCGACTGCGACAGCAGGTGCACCGCGGCGCGGCCCTCCTGCAGCAGCGCCTCGAGGCTGGAGGAGGTGCGGGAGACGTTGAACGACAGCAGCGGGGGGCCCACCGACACCGAGGCCACCGAGATGGCGGTGAAGCCGACGGGACGCTCGGGGGAGCGCGTGGTCACGACCCAGGCGCTCGAGGCCACGGCCCGGAAGGCCCCGGGCAGGTCGACGACGGGTGCGGGGCGCGCAGCGGTCACGGTCACGGCTCATCTCCTCCATCGGTCCTGGCGGGAGCACCTGCCGTCCCGACGGGGCGGGGGCTGGTTGCTGCGGCGTCGACGAGCCAGGTCTCTCGGCCGCTCTGGATGGTCGTGTCGATCGTGTCCCGGCGCGCCGCCCGTGTCAACGCGGACGGCCCGGGCGGACGTCTAGCGTGTCGGCGTGCACCCCCTGCTCCTCGGCGTCGCGTCGCTGGTCGTCCTGGGCGCCGTCGCGGGGGTCGCTGGGCTGCTGCTCGCCCGCGGCCGGCGCGGGCCCGCAGCGTCGACGGCGGTCCTCGTCGGCGTCGTGGCCACCTTCGCGGGGGCCTTCACCGGCTACCTCCTGGGTCCCAAGGGCGGTGGGGGCGCGTTCCTCACCGGCCCGGCGTGGACGGGCGCCGCGCTGGGCGCGGTCCTCGCCGTCGTGCTGCTGCTCTCGGTGCTGAGCCGGCGCCGGCCGCGGGCGTGAGCGCCCCGCCGGTCGGCGCGGTGGCGTCCGCGCGCCGCCTGGCACCGGGCCTGCTCGCCGCCGCCGTCGCCACCGCTGCGGCCTTCGCCGCCTCACGGCTGGTCCCGGGGCTCGGGCCGACCACGGTCGCCGTCGTCCTGGGGCTGCTCGTCGCGAACACCGGCCTCCAGCGCCCGGCGCTGGTCCCCGGCACCGCCTTCGCGAGCCGGCGCCTGCTGCGCACCGCGGTCGTGCTGCTGGGGCTCCAGCTGCCCCTGGCGGCGCTGCTCGCGCTCGGGTGGGAGGGGCTCGCGGTGGTGGTCGGCGTCGTCGTGGCCACCTTCGCGGGCACGCTCCTGCTCGGCCGGGCCCTGGGCGTCTCCCCGGCGCGGTCGCTGCTGGTCTCCACCGGCTTCTCGATCTGCGGGGCGTCCGCGGTCGCGGCCGTGGAGCCGCTGTCGAAGGCGCGCAAGGACGACGTGTCCACCGCCATCGCGCTGGTGACCCTGTGCGGCAGCCTGGCGATCCTGGTGCTCCCCCCGCTGAGGGGTCCGCTCGGGCTCGACCCGGTGGCGTTCGGCGCCTGGACCGGCGCGAGCGTGCACGACGTCGGGCAGGTCGTCGCCACCGCGAGCCGCGTCGACGGCGCCCTTCAGACCGCCGTCGTGGTGAAGCTGGCGCGCGTGGCGATGCTCGCGCCCCTGGTGGCCCTGGTCGGCCTGGCGGCTCGCCGCGCCGCGCTGCGCGCCGGTGACGACGGCGCGGGCCCGGTCGCCGGGCGCCGCGTCCCCCTGCTGCCGCTCTTCGTGGTCGGCTTCCTCGCGGCCGCGGGGGTGAGGACGGCGGGCGTGCTCCCCGCCGGGGCGCTCGAGGCGGCGCAGCTGGTGCAGACCGTGCTGCTGGTGGCGGCGCTCTACGCGCTGGGCACCGGGATCCGGCTCGGCGTGCTGCTGCGCACGGGCGGGCGGTCGCTGGTGCTGGGCCTCGCCTCGTGGGTGCTGGTGGCGGGGTTCGCCTACGCCGGGGTGCGACTGCTCGGCCTCTGACCCGGCAGAGCGCACGGCGGGCTCCCAGGGCGCTCCCGGAGAGGCGGCGCCCGTGGTTCGATCGCTCCGTGGTGGCACGCGAGGCCCGCGCCGGAGCGGGCCCGGCGCAGATCCCCGAGGGGTGGTGGCAGCGCGCCGTCGCGGCGCACCCCGACCCGGTGGCCGTCCTGGGCCCGGGGTGGGAGGTGCTCTGGGTCAGCGACGCCGCCGCCACCGCGAGCGGGGTGGACGCCGAGGCCGTGCTCGGGCACGTGCTCTGGGACGCGGTGCCCGGCACCGCGACCAGCCGGGAGCCCCTGCTGCGGGCGGCGCGCACCGGGGCGACCTCCACCTGGGAGGCGCGCATCGGCGGTCCGCACTGGTACGAGCTGCAGGCGGTGCCGGTCGACGGGCTCGTGCTCGTCATCGCCCGCGACGCCGACCAGCGCCGCGCCGCGGCCACCGAGCGCGAGGCGCTGCTGGAGCGCACCCGCACCCTCCTGGAGGTGTCCACCGCCCTCGCCGCGGCCCGCACCCTCGACGAGGTCGCCGCGTCCGTGGTGGCGGTGGCCACCGAGCACCTCGGCGCCGACTACGGCGGGCTGTCGGTGCTCGAGCCGGCGGCGCGGCGGGTGCGCACGATCGCCCGGGCGCAGCTGCGGCCCGACGTCGAGCAGGCCTGGGCCGACCTGCCGCTGGACCACCCCGGGCCGGCGCCCTGGGTGTGCCGCACGGGGTGCGAGCTGGTCTTCGAGGACCTGACCGCGGTCCGCACCCGCTTCCCCGACGTGGTGGAGCGGGTCGAGCGCTCCGGCCTGCGCTCGGGCGCCGTGGTGCCCCTGGTGGCCGAGGGGGGCGTCGTGGGCTCGCTCACGGTGGGATGGGCCGGAGAGCACGCGGTGCGGGCGGACCTCGACGTCGTGCGGGCCTTCGCCGCGTACACGGCCCAGGCGGTGCGGCGCGCGGTGCTGCTCGCGGACCGGACCAGCGCCGCGGAGGTGCTCCAGCGGGCACTGCTGGCCCCGCTGCCCGAGTGCCCCGGGGTCGAGCTGGCGGCGCGGTACCTGCCAGCGGCCAGCGGTGACCACGTGGGGGGAGACTGGCACGACGCCGTCCCGCTCGACGGTGGCCGGCTCGCCCTCGTGGTCGGAGACGCCGCGGGCCACGACGTCGCCGCGGCAGCGGTGATGGGCCGCGTGAGCGGGAGCGTGCGCTCCTTCCTCCTGGCGGTCGACGGACCGCCGTCGCGCACGCTGCACGCCGTCGACGCCGTGATGGCCCGCCCGGGGCAGTGGGCGCCCACCAGCGCCGTCGTCGGCGTCCTGGGCCCTCCGCGGCCCGACGGGGTGAGGGGCCTGCGGTGGTCCAGCGCCGGGCACCCCCCGGCGCTGCTGGTGCTGCCCGACGGGCGGACCACCGCCCTGGCGCGCACCCCCGAGCTGCTGCTCGGGGTGGAGGAGCACGCGGAGCGCTCCGACCACGTGGTGGCGGTCCCCCCGGGGTCGGTGCTGCTGCTCCTCACCGACGGCCTGGTCGAGCGCCGCGACCGCGACCTCGACCGGGGGCTCGAGCACCTGGAGGCGGTGCTCGGCGCCCTGGTGCCCCACCACGCGGGTGCGCCCCTCGACGGCCTGCTCGACGCGGTGCTGGCGGCGTGCCTGCCCGAGAGGCCCGAGGACGACGTGGTGCTCCTGGCGGCGCGCACGTCCTGAGCCGGGGCTCGGGCGCACCGGGGCGCCGGGGGCAGCGGTCGCGGGGCCGGACGGGGCCGTGCACGATAGCGGCGCACCGCAGGGCGTCCGGCTCCGCCGGGTCCGTCCGTCCGTCAGACCCCGGCCCCGTCCTGCGGGCCGGCCGTGAGCAGGAGGCCCCATGTCCCTCAGCGACGACGACATCACCACGACGAGGGGTGCGGCAGGCGCCGGCGGCGACGCCGACGCCGGCGACTCCGACGCCACCCAGGTCGACCCCTCCGGCTCCGACCCCGCGGGCGTGGACCCCGCTGGCGGCTCCGGCGGCGACGCCGACGCCGGCGACTCCGACAGCACCCAGGTCGACCCCTCCGGCTCCGACCCGGCGGGCGTGGACCCGGCGAACAGCTGACGTGACGGCTGAGCTCGAGCGCGAGCTGGCGGCCCCGGTCCCCACGGGGACCGGGGCCGCCCCGTCGCCGCTCGCCCGCTGCTTCGAGACGACGCCGGAGCGCTTCGCCGCCGAGCAGTGGAACCGCACGCCGCTGCTCGTGCGCGCCGCTGAGCGCGCGTCGTCCCGCGTGCGCGGTTTCGACGACCTGCTCTCCCCCGCCGACGTCGACGCGCTGCTGGGCCCCCGCGGCCTGCGCACGCCGTTCTTCGCCATGGTCAAGGACGGCGTGAGCCTGCCGCGCTCGAGCTACACCCGGTCCGCGAACGCCGGCAACCAGCGCCTGGGCGACATGCCAGACCCCGACGGCATCGCGAGGAACCACGCCGAGGGCGCGACCATCGTGCTGAACGCGCTGCACCGCGTGTGGCCGGCGCTGGGGGTGTTCTGCCGCGACCTCGCCGCCGAGCTCGGGTGCCAGACGCAGACCAACGTCTACGTCACCCCGCCGGGCGCCCAGGGCTTCAAGCCCCAC
>Ga0325403_1005161_pt1 | contig 12278 bp, 12 predicted proteins | sample PopdelMetagenome_19_FD_205665 | JGI IMG/M metagenome (GOLD analysis project Ga0325403, IMG submission 205665) | Populus deltoides microbial communities from Bellville, Georgia, United States - Xylem-PdKOR-R4 | ecosystem: Host-associated > Plants > Phyllosphere > Stem > Wood/Secondary xylem...
TGACCTTTTTATATTGAATTTTTGCCAATTTCATTGTTTAACAATCAGTTTATTGAAAATTAAACTCTATAATTTATTTTAATTTGCTTTATTTGGAGTTATAATGGTCTTATAACCCGGATCACAGATTTGAAAAATTAACCCCAAAACAACGTGTTGAAATGCTTCAAAATCAAAATATATCATTCCAATTAAAAAACTAAAATGTCAACCTTTTTTTTATTAACATAGGTGTTCGGGCCAGCTTGCGCGCACCTCGATTAATCCCATGGGCCTTGAAGTTAACGACCATGTAAGCCTCCAGTGATTCCGAGAGGACTCGAACTTGTGACCATTGAGAAACAAACCCAAGGTCTGACCAGTTGAGCTACCCCTTCAAGGTTACAACCTTGCTAAAAGGGATGGTGGGAGACACAGAAGGATGCACGCTTCTGTCTCGTCTCTTAGTTTCTAGCTACAAGGCATGCATGCTTTAATTTCTAATGATGAAGTTATGGTAAGAAATTGAGCTTTTTGTGTTTTACATCAATGTACCTATGAAGTGTCGCTTGAAAATCTGGAGACATCAGGCAGCGAAAGGGCATCAACATATTATACAATATACTAAAAGGGCTCAGTGCCCCTTTTACTGTTTACCTAAACTCAAAACATTGTGGATTGGAGCAGTGTAAAGACAGTCTAACCCTTGCCACAAAGAGTTGCAAGGGCAGCGGGGGAGAGGTGGGGTTGTTTTTTTACTGGGATGTATTTGGCATTGAATGGATGGTTGGGGAGCAAATGGTCACTTTAAGTTTTGGTGGGGTTGTCTTGGGTGTCGGCTAGGCCTGCACCCCCATGTGAGGACACTTGACCGCTTGGGCTGACCTGCCCTAGCACTGGGTCAAGCCCGAGCGCCACGTGGCACTGGGGCTAGCTTGCCCTTACCCTAGGCGTGAGCGAGGCCTGCGCCCCCACGTGGGAACACCTGGCGCTTGGGCTATCTTGCCCAGGGCATCCAGCAGGATCTGCGTGCCACATGGCGAGACTTGGCACTTGGGCTGCCCTAACTTTGTGCTAGGGCCACAAATAATAATATTTTTTAGTATTAATACTTTCAATGATAATAAAAATAAAAATCTTTGTACCACAAATAATAATATTTTTTATATTAATACTTTGAACTACAATAAAAATAAATATTATTACTTTCAATTATAATAAAAATAAAAATATTTGTACCACAAATAATAATAACAAAAATAATTTTTAATTTTATCCTTTAATTCAACTATATGGTTTTTCTTTGTTGGTAATAACATGTTGGACCTGGATGCGTCCACGCCAACCCCATGTTGGGCTGGATGTGACCGCTTCGAACTCCATGTTTGACCTGGACGTGTCCCCGCCTCAACTCACATTGGGTCGGGATGCCACCACAGTCAACTCCAAGTTGGGCCTGGACACGTCCGTGCCCCACCCCACGTTGGGTCTGGACGCGTTTAACCCCACGTTGGGCCTAAACGCGACCGCGGCCAACCCTATGTTAGATTTGGACGCGTCGCCGCCCAACCCTATGTTGGGTCTGGACGCGACCGCTGCCAACTCCATGTTGGCCTTGGACATTTTCGCACCTCACCCCACATTGGGCTGGACGTGTCCTCACTCAACCCCATGTTGGGTCTGGACGCGACCGCTGCCAACTCTAGGTTAGGCCTAGACATGTCCGCGGTCAACAATATGTTGGACCTGGACGCGACTGCATCCAACGCCATGTTGGACCTAGAGCGTCCCTGGCCAACCTAATGTTGGACCTGGACGCGTTCGCGTCCAACCCAATGTTGGACCTGGACGCGTCCGCGTCTAATCCCATGTTGGGCCTGGATGCGACCGTGGCCAACTCAATGTTGGACCTGGACGTGTCCCTGCCCAACCCTACGTTGGTTCTGGATGCGACCGTGGCCAACGTCATGTTGGACCTGGACGCGTCCACGACCAACCCCAAGTTGGGCCTGAACGCGACTGCGCCCAATGTGGGGTTGGACCTCGACCCGTCTACGCCCAACTCCATTTTGGGCCTTGACACGTTCGCGTCCAACCTCACATTGGGCGCGCCCAACCCCGCCTTGGGCCTGGACGCGACCGCTGCCAATGCCAGGTTGGTCGTGGACACGTCCGCGCCTAACCACATGTTGGACCTGAACGCGTCCGCACCCAACCCCACGTTAGTCTGGACGCGATCGCGCCCAAACCTACGTTGGGTCTAGTCGCGACCGCGCCCAAAACCAAGTTGGACCTCGACACGTCCCTGACAACCCCTTGTTGGACCTGGACGCGTCCACGCCCCATGTTGAGTCTGGACGCAACCGCGTCCACCTCCATATTAGACCGGTACGTGTCCCCGCCCAACCCCATGTTGGGTCGGGATGCGACCACAACCAACTCCATGGTAGACCGGGACGCGACCACGTTGAACTCCACGTTGGGCATGGACGCGGTCGCGTCGGATGCCATGTTGGACTTGGACGCTTCCACACCCAACCCCACGTCAGTTTTCTTAATATAATATTGTGTGTTATAAATATCATTCTCTTATAATTCAAAGTGTTCATATCAAAAATATTATTATTTGTGTTATAATTATTTTTTTTAATTATAACTCAAAGTATTGATATAAAAAATATTATTATTTGTGTTATAATCATCCTTGAAATTCTTAATATAATTATTTATATGATAAATATTATTATTTTTATTATAATTCTAAATATTCATATAAAAAATAGTATTATTTACGTTATAAATATTATTATTTTTATTATAATTAATAGTATGAATATTAAAAATATTATCATTTGTGTTATAAATATTATTATTTTTATTAAAATTAATATTATTAAAAAAATAATTAAAAAAATTTAAAAAAATATTATTAATATTAAAAAAATATTATTTTTTATATTATAAATTTTTACAGTATTTTTTGTAAAAATTAAAAATATACCCGCACTGTGTAGAGAGCAGGCATCCAACTAGTATAATCCATGTGGGATCTATTTCCTAAAGTTGGGGAGGGGGTCGTTTCGGAACTTGCTGTCTTGAGAAAGATGAGTTAGTGATGAACTGATGGAACAGAACCAGGAGAAGTTCTATGAACCACACAAATAGACCACAGTAGAAAAAAAACGAATTGCAGAAGCCATTCATAAAATTGAGCTCAACTCCATTTGTAGTTTGCCATATTAAACTAAACCCGTCAACAAGACGGCTCATTTAATTCACATCACAGATCCAACTCCTTTCCGTAATTGACAAAGTGACATAACAGGTTTAAAATACAGCATTGATGGGTAACAGTAACAGTCAGCTGAAAGCAGTGACAGGGCTAGCGGCAATTTTAATACAAACAATGGAATCCTATCTTGCCACTCAATTCTAGTTATGAAGTAGAATTTATGCCAAGATCTATATTACTGAGGGTTTGGAGGTCTGCTGTTCGCAGCTGAAACTCGAGATCCCCACTCTAGCAGCTCTTTGCTAGTGTCATCCTTGTGCACTAAAACCTCAATGAAACAGAGAGAATCCTTTTGTTCCCCTGTTGCTGTTGCTATTGCTGCTGTCAATTCATCCTCCGTGCGCACCTGAATTTCACAGCAGAATTCATCAGAAATCACTCTTTCGGTCACTATTTGCAAATTAACTGCACAAGTTTTTCATCTTGGTTTGTAGGATGTATATATTGACACCACCCTGTTCTCTGAGGTTTGCGCTTTGGAAAAAGTTTTTGGATTAGGATCACTTGCTCTTGCTTGGGTTATAAAGCCAAAGGACTAAGTAGAAACTACTCATTGCTGCAGTTAAGAAATGATGGGACTGTGGGAACTACTATAGGGAAAATTTTCCTAGCAGCACATTAAAAATAAGTGAAGGGGAACAACCTGAATTTGGAGCAGAAGCAAAAAAAGATCGAGATAGGAGGGGAAACCGAATATCTCAAACATAACTAAGAAGAGTAATATATCAACCAAATCTGCTTGTGCTAACCTTAGCAGTCCAGCATTTTCCTTCACCATTGTGGATGGCATTAACAAGGCCAGTGTAGTCCCAGTTCTTGATCACATTGTAGGGACCATCATGAATCTCTACTTCAATTGTATAACCTCCATTGTTTATGAGGAATATGATAGTCCTTTGCCCATTTCGGATCATAGTTGAGATATCTTGAGCTGTTACCTGAATAACAAGAGAATTGTTAACCATATGGTACAACTTAAAATTTTGCATACATCAAAATGGACCACTGATAAGCATAAAGAAGTTATAATGACTACACCATTATCAGGATTCCAAACCTTTTCTTTAGTATTGGTACGGCGGATGCCTTGTTCAGTATACACTGTCGTAACAATAACTAATAAACAGTATCCTATTTAAATTTCCCTTGTGCTATCTTTATAAACAAGCTGACAATTTTTATACAAGAATTATTGAATACAGGTCAATACGAGAAATGTAATTGTTTACATAATTCAGTTTTTTATACTCATACAGTCATTTTTTTTCTTGTTCTCCCCTTACTATGTGTTTCTTTTATGCAAAATGATGGTGAAGAGTTTCCTATCATTACAGATGAGAAATGGTATCACTCACCTGGAAACTCCCATCACCTATGCAAGCAATTACACGCTTATCTCTGGCTGCCTGAGCGTAACCAAGAGTTGCACCAACTGACCAGCCAATTGATCCATACTGCATCTGAAATTCATACCTGCACAAAATTGTTAATGAACAGTTACCGACCTGTTAACATTAACCATAAAGGAGCTAATACTGCTCTTATTAAAGACTCCAACTTACCCACAATTCTCAGGGAGACGGAGTTTCTGACAGTTAAACCATGAGTCTCCAGTTTCAGAAATTACTGCAGTATCACCCCCTAAAATGTCCTGTTTAATGTTCAATTTTTTTACAAGAATTGGCAGCAAGTAAATAATCATCAGACAGGAATTAATGGACATTGCTACTTCCTAAACATTCACTAGCTAAATATCTAACCAACACTCATTTAAGTCGCCAACCTACACAAGCTAGCAATTCATGTCATCATGGTGGCTGACCCCTATTATTACATAAAAGGAAAAATGACAGTGGATGCTCAAACACTTAGGTTACAAGCATTATTTTTCCATTTCTATATGAAAAGGAAACAGAGGAAAAAAACATTGACCAACAGGCAAGATATATGTTTAGACTCTTAATACTCATGGTAAGGATATTAACAAACATAGCAATTGTTTGAAATATCACACAGTTAATAGGCCTCTAACAGAATCCAGATAGCAATATTGCTTCACATCAATCATTTTGAGCTAGCAATTCATGTTATCTAAAAAATCTAGATATGAAAAGGATATTCATTTAAGATACCTACACAAGCTAGCAATTAATGTCATGATGGTGGCTGACCGCTATACTTATGAAGACGGAAAAATGGCAGTGGATGCACAAACACCTAGAGCCCATACAAGCAGTTTGTCCCATTTGTATATATGAAAATGAAACAGGAAAGAAGCCAGGTCCACTGGGCAAGATACATATTTAGACTCTTAATACTCATGAGAAGCATATTAACAAACATAGCAACTGATTGTATGATCATTAAGTTCATAGATCTCTAACATGATCCAGAAAGAAATATTGTTTCACATCAATTGTTTGAGCCTTACCTGAATGTGCTTAAAGAGTACATTGACCCTGAGAGGCTCATCTTGCTCACGCTTCAAAGGAATGCCTGTAGGGACAAAGATACGTCTGTAATTTTCCAAAGCTGTGCTGTTTTTCTTAAGCTTTTTGGCCAACGCACTTAAGAAGTCAGTCATGAAAACCCATCCAAGAGAAGGGCCATTTCCAATAGTCACACGATTGGGCTGCACTATGATTGCTTTCTCCTTCTTGATCAACAAGGAATATCCAACAGAGCTGTAATCATTGAAGATGGGACCTACAAAAACATATGCATCAGCAGACTCCACTATCTCCCCACAGAAGCCGGTGCTGACAGCACCCCAGTATGTCCCAATGAAGTGAGGGTGGTGCTCTGGAACCAGTCCTTTCCCTGAAGGCATGACTGCTATGGGATACCCACTGGCATCTGCAAATTCTACAAAGGCCTTCTGTGCCTTTGCAACTCTAAGGTTGGGTCCACCAACAATGACAGGCTTCACAGCTTTATTCAGGAATTCAGCAGTTGCTTCAACAGCTGCTTCTAATCCTAAATGATTACTAACCCTGCATCAAAAACAAAAAATAACTGCTTCAAAATCTCTGTAACAAGTATCTCATATAAATAACAAATTTTAAACTGGAAAAACACAATCCCTTGAGCTTTGATGTGTCCTTGTCTATCAATAAAACTGTTCGCATAATGACATCAAAACAAAGTTTAATACGGGTTTTTAGAAACAAACTAGTACTTCAATTTTATGAAAAACTAGATTCAGAAAAAGAAAAATTACTACTTTTTTTCAAATACAATATTTTTCCATCTAGAAAACTACAAAATTAGTTTTCCAATTTTCCAAATTTGTACTTAGTTTGGAAAATATATTTTAAAGGTTCTTCACAGTTATCATATTTATTGAATGTCATAAATTTATTTTTTTATTATATATTTAATATAAAGATTTTTTTTTTGAGTTATCAAGTATAAATATTTTCATGATAATTTTTATTTTGAATGAAATTGAAATTGAATTTTATAATTAAATTATCATAAATAAAAAATATTAAGATGGCTATTATCAATCATGGTTTTGGTTTTTATTAAAACTAGTACTAATTTTGACATTTTTCTTTTTTTGATAAAATTTGTCCTTGCTCTTAACAAATAAACATGCTTTTCACTTTCTCATTGAACAATGAAAACTAGAAAAGAAAACGAAAACTGAGAATGAAAAAGAAAAATGGTTTTATGTTATTAAACATATCCAAAATGTATCAATTTCTTTTTCCTTTTCCCTTTTCCTAAATTTCCACTATGGGAGAAATGAACTCTCAACAATCAAATTGTAGCACTATAATAACTGACCAAAAACTTCTCTAAATTACACACCGTGTATGTGCTTATTTGGACCTTAATTTTACCCCCTTTTTTTTCCTTTTACCTATTGCAACATATAACAAATTTCATAATTTGTTATCTCCTTAACTTTTGTATGTCAGCATGTTATAGAACCCCAGTGTCATCTTCATGTTCTTGCACAACTTATTTCTTTCAATTCTTCTTCTAACAAAATAAACTATGTTTATCAAATATTTTACCAATGAATCATCACTCAAAGCATTTTATGGACAATTCCTTCTATCTGCTCTCCAATGATCATAAAAGCTGTCTATATATATAGTAGTTCATTCCGATCATGCTCCATTATTAACATTGCTTCTAATTTACCATTATCATACTAAAAATTGACAGAGCAACAAAAAGTCATAAATTTTAGTAGAAATTAAACCTGTGATTCTCAATTCAACTAATCAATCTGGTTAAAAGTTCATGATAAACAAACAGTATACCCCAAAATCTAAACCAAGAGACCTAAAAAATGAGAGAAAAGACTTACTTAGGTGCCAGAAAGAATGGCACAGGATCCCTAGCGAAAGTAGGATGAGGAATTCCAGGCAAATTACAGCTTATACTAATATAAGCTGGTTTACTTTCCTTCAAAGCAGTAGAAATTGCTGTGTCAATCTGCTCATGTGCATCATCCAAGTTGTTCACCACTGCCTGTCACATGTTACCACCACCATTACCCCATCATGATAAAACACATGCAATACACACTGAAGTTCCTTGTTCACCAAATCCATTACACAAAACATAAACAGGATCCATGTTTTCATTAAACACAAATGGAAATGGATAGACAGAATTGCTTTAGGTATGAATAATTATGCTTTAATTTATTATTGATGACTTACTTGAATGCAGGTGACAGTCTGAAAGCACCTAAGCTCCTGGGAAAAATCAGGCAGCCCAATAGTGTGATGCAAAATCCTGTTGGTTCCATAATCATTGGAATTGGGCCCACCAACAATACAGATAACTGGCAAATTCTCACTACAAGCACCAGCAATCGCATTAAGCACACTAAGCCCACCTACAGTAAAAGTCACCACACATGCCCCAACACCCTTGGCACGTGCATACCCATCAGCAGCATAGCCGGCGTTCAGCTCGTTACAGCAGCCGATCAAGTTCAGCTCTGGCTCAGCTATCAAATGGTCTAAAAGTGTCAAGTTAAAGTCTCCAGGAACAGAAAACACATCTCTAACGCCGATCTCTACCAGCCGCCGAGCCAAATGACTCCCCAAAGTGCCGCTGCAAGCATGGGCAGGAACAGGAGCAGGAGCTGGAGCTGATGCTGAGTTGTGGTGCGCCGTTGAGCCAATTTGGATTGCAGAATCCATGCTAAAACAACACTCAAGCAAAAATATGAAAGTGGGTTACAAGTTTTAGAGAGAGATGAAAGAATTGATTGTTTTTTTTTGTGGGTTTTGATGGGTTTTGTGTGTGTGATAATATAGGTTTTGACAAGTTGGGCTTCACTGTAAAAAGAAATGCTGGTTCTGGTTCTGGTTTTTGAAAACCATGGGCAAGTGGCATGGCCATGTTGACGAGGAGAGGTCATCTCGAGAGAAAAGTAATAGTATTAAACACGGATTATTCTTTGATAGCTGTTTTTAGTGAAAAAACAAATTATTTTGTTTCAAAAAGTCTATAATTAAATCCCTATATTCCTATATCTATCTTATGTTAGTCCTTTTATACGTTTTCCATGGCAATTAAACTGTTCATTACCTCAAATATAAATGGAAAAAAAATCTCAATCTCACCTAATAAAAATAAAATTAGAAAATTACTAAAAATTCTTGTAGCTTGACCGGACAAACATTCCACCACATTTTAATTCTTTAAAAGTTACCCTTCACACGTGTAAGTGGTATTAGAAATCATGTATTTTTTTTCGCAGTTTGAAAATGCTGTGTAAATCGTGTTTCATAAAAATTTTTTAAAAAATTTACTAAAATTTATTTTTTATATATATTTTGGATCTTTTTAATGTGTTTATTTTAAAAATAATTTTTAAAAATAAAAAAATATCATTTTAATGTATTTTAACACAAAAAACACTTTAAAAAACAAATTAACACTTTGCATACCAACTTTCCAAAAATATATATTTTTTTTAATAACATATCATTGTTATGCTATTGTAATTTCACATGTTTTTCTTATATATAGAAAGTAATAAAATTTATTTTTTAAAATATTTTTTATTTATAAATATATAATTTTTAAAAAATTTATTTTTAACATTATCATATAATTAAAATAATAATTTAAAATTAAAAAAAATTAAAATTTCATAAAACTCCATGACACCGCCGCCCCATACCAGGGCTTTGTAGGCAAAAAGAAAACTATAACTTGGAAAGAAAGTTAAGTGTATAAAGTGATTTATTTTTCTTCTTGTTCTAGAGACAAATTGAAAGCAAAAAGTCATGACATGTGCAAAATGATAAACTTGATAAAAACAAAATTAAAATATAAAAATAAAGAGTATTTTAGTTTATATCATATATTTTAATTTTCAAATAAAATTTTAAAAAAAAAGCATGTGAAAAGGTGATCTTAGAGATTTCAAGAGGAAGCCCAATCAACTTCAATCAAAGGGACTAAGATATGATTTTAAAAACAAGAGGGACTAACTTAAAAGAACACTTGCATGGTGGGGAAGGGGAGATGAAAAACCAGGGTCTATAGTACCGCGGTGGGCTTGTATTAGGTGTGGTTTTGCTGTTGGCAGGCTACTTTAATTAGTATTTAATTACGAAGGATATTCCACTGCATGTTCTAGAGCAGAAATCAACAATGGCTGGAAACTAAAATATAGAAAAATCAGTGGTGGAGACTGTCTGTTGTCTGGTTTCTGGTTTTTTTTTTTTATCTGTAGGAGAACAACGTTTTTTGCTCTATTCACAGCATTGCTTGACGGGAATCTGTTTCCTTGATGTAAACTATGGAGGCGGCTGCCTTGGTTTTCATGCTACTTGGAATTGCTGCTTTTCCCTTTTTTTGAACAAAATTATTGGCACACTCTCTGGCCAAGAGAGGGAGTTTTGCATTGCCAAAACTCTTCTTTTCTACAATTTAAATTTGTTCTTATTTAAAATTATCTTTTTTAAGCATAGCCAATCTCAAATCCAAAACCCCAAGTATTGCTAATTTTTTAAGCACGAGTTGACACCCCTTGATTGATTAGCAAGCATGCCTTGGTTTTGTTTTTAATTTTTTTTCAAGGATCAGGTGATTATTTTTTTCTTTTTGCTCCTGTCAGCACCATAAAATGAGACTGAATTATGCACATTCGTGTACGTTAGGGGATAATTAAGCCACTCAGCCTGTAAAATCTTGTGTTTGCGTCTAAGATTCCAGCCTACATATATTTTTCAAATCTAATCATCCATGGTTTGGATAGATTTCATCATTTGGTTTAAGATTTGAACCTTCTTGAATCTCTTTTTAGCCATCAAGCCATAGCCACTTTGTTACCCATAATTCCTCGTAGACTAGCTGGTTTTCTTCTTCTTCTTCTTCTTCTTCTAGATGAAGCAGCAGAAGTTGAAAATTGGATGGAAGAGGAATTATTGCGAATAGCCTCCGGGCCGTTCCCACGCAAATTAATAAGATGGAGACATAAGAAATAAAGGCTACAAGTAGCCTATGCCCTACTGGAAGTTTTCTTTTTCTTGATCATGACATCCTGTATGCCGGTATTGGCCCGTTAGAGTAAAACAGGCTTTCCATGACAGGACAATTGGTCCATCTGGTTCATCCACTGAATTTTCTCTCTTGGGAGAGGAAAATTTCTGGATTTGGAAAGAAAGGAGGAGGAAATATCGTCATCCATGGCGATTGCAGGAACTTTTTTGTGTATCAAAAACACTGTGATATGATCTGTTACTATGATGTTCATGAATTTTAAGCCTCCCATCAATCAATATAGATAGGCGGTAACTCTATTTTTTCAACACAGGGATATATATAGCTAAAACAATATTCATGAAATAAAGTATATAACAAAAATAGCAATGCTTGATATCTAAACAAATGTCAAATAATCAAAGGAAGGAAAATTCAATTTTAACAGAAGCCATAAGGAGAAGGGACGGAGGAATCGAGAGAGGCCAGAAAATAGAGTCATCCTACTCCCATGTCCAAATAAAAAGTCAAACTACAACCAGTGCTAATCAGCAATGAATGGAATCGCATATACTGTAAAACAGAAATCGATGACATCTATACGCAAGAACCCTAGCAAGGAATCTTTGAGGTGAACCACTTCATGACCAGGATGGGAGCCTTGATCAACCCCAGTGCGAACTCAACGATGATGGTCACACAGAAGCAGCAAGGGCATACGCAAGACAACACCAGTCTGAAACACACACACACACACACACACACACGAAGAAAAAAGAGAAGCCGATTACATGTTAGTTTCATGGCATTATTAACATCTACTTCCTACACAGGCGGATATTTATGCGTTGTATAACATCATGAGATTAATCAAACTATAAAGAAACAAAGATCGATAAAGATACTTACCCAACAATCCATATAAGTACACCGATGACAGAGAGGAGGACAGAGAGGAGAGCAAAGGGTAGGCCTAAGAGAAAGCCTAAAGGCCTGCATTTACAATCATCATCGCAGCAGCAGCAACACATGGTTTTTGCTATGAGGTTTTCTTGTTTTCGCTGGAAGTCTATGTCAGAGGTAGAACAAATATATGAACGTTTGACGGAGTGTACAAAAGAATATCAATAAGACAAATAGCCAAAAACTTTGTTTATTTATTAATATTTGCCGCTCAGCCTTTGCCAAGCACAGTCATTGAAAGAAACGGATGACCAACCACCACCTATGCCACATTCCCACGTAATAAGTTCCAGTAGTTTACAGGGATGAATGAAATTTCCCTGTGAGGGAACCGTTCTCCTATTCTGCTATTGATTTGCTTTGCTTTGGGATTTCCTTATTCAATGAAGATTTTTCAAATTAACCCAAATAAGCTGAGCTGCTTCTTTATCTTGAGAAAAAAAAAAACCAGGATAAATAACAAATCTTACACCCCAGAAAGTGACCGAGTAGGATTACATCTGGACTCATTTCCATATGAATAGGTTTTACCCAAATTATATAATTGCTTCCGCGACAGAGGTGTCTGAGAAAAAAA
>Ga0325403_1005166_pt1 | contig 12274 bp, 5 predicted proteins | sample PopdelMetagenome_19_FD_205665 | JGI IMG/M metagenome (GOLD analysis project Ga0325403, IMG submission 205665) | Populus deltoides microbial communities from Bellville, Georgia, United States - Xylem-PdKOR-R4 | ecosystem: Host-associated > Plants > Phyllosphere > Stem > Wood/Secondary xylem...
TCTTAATTGAACAATGGAACGACCTAAATATTAATGGAAGAAAAAAAATTGGCGCAAAGAGATATTTTAGTATTTTTATTGTGTTTTTTTTTTTTTGTTATCATAGTTTAGGCTGGGGTGGGGGGGAGTTTGTTATTTGATAAAATATAAAAAATAATTAATAATTAAAATGCACAATGACACAACGAAAATACCCTTGAAAGGAAAAAAAAAACCTTAAGCCTGAGGTCAAGGAGCTTCTTAGTCATTTCATAACTATTTTGTTGTAATTAGAAAGACAGTTTAGGGACACTTTGATATTTGACTAAATAAAAAAAGAACAAGCATGTGCGGCGCCTCTCGGCGTTCAAAAATACCTTTCTATCATGTTCTTGGAAGCGTCGTTGTGTGCTCTTCTTGTTGGTGGTGTCTCTGGTGGTGGTCCAGCTTATCACGGGTGAGCCTTTCATTTTTTTTTTCCTTTCTTTTCACTCTCCTCTCCAAAAAATTACAACTTTGCCCTCTTGGTTGGTAGTATTTCAACTTTAGTCCTATTTCTTTTCATTTCTCATTTTTTATCTCAATCTTTTTGTAGAAGTTTTGTTTATTTTCAATTTCATCATTTAATTCTAATTTACTAAATATTATATTCTCCAATTTGATCCTCATTCTTTGGATTTTAATTTTTTTTCCTTGGCTCTTTTGAAAATATTTTATTAGTTTTTAATTTCATCATTCAATTCAAATTAATAGTATTATGTTTTTTAATTTGTGCTTCATTGTTTTGATTTCTAATTTTTTTCTTGGTAATTTTGTAAAAGTTATTATTCTTTTCAATACCATTTAATCAAAACATTGTTTTTATTTTTTATGTCAATCTTGGCCCTCATTCTTTGGAATTTTTTGTCCTTTTACTAAATTAATTTTTCTTTTCAATTTCACTCTTCAATCAAATATAAAATATATTTTATATTTTAATTTTGATCATCATTCTTTTAATTGATATTTTTTTAATCCTTTTATATAATAGAAAATATTTTTCAATTTCATCCTTCAATAATTGATTGATTGAGAATTGAACTTCATGTTTTTTTTCTGGATTAAGTATTTGGGTCCAATGACTTAAGTCACGGGTTTGAAAAGTTAGCACAAGCTTCTTTCTTTTTAGAAAAAATGGCTTTATAATTCTTTTTACTTTTTTATCGGGTTATTCTAATTTCATGATCTGGGTCGCGAGTTTGGGGAGACTTCTTGACTTGGCTTAACCTATATTATTGTGGTTATAGGTTTGTTTATGACTGATTTTTTTATCTCATGTTTTACCCTATTTCAACATCTAAACATCATTTTTTGAAAGAAAAAAATAGTATGGCCCCATAGTGAAGTGCGAACACCGAGGCTAGTGTTAAACTAAATAATGAGGATTGTTTTATAATTTTATTATAGAAAGTAAAATATGCTTGAAATTGATGATTTAAAAAATGAAATCTAAAATACAAATTGATAAAGTCATGAAAACTTCAAACTAGATTGAGCTTTCTAAAGGCTATGATCTTGGGCTACTGGAATGACTAGGCTTGTCCTTGGGCTAGAAGGTTGGTGGAGTGACTATCTAGAGCTTTCCTGTAAAACAAGTTCTTTATCAGAATAGGAGATCCTCTTATGATTAAGTTAGTAGGAACAAAACAGTGTATAAAAGAGTAAATAAAACTTGTTATGTGTGTCGAATGGTTGCTTATGGTTCTCAAAATTTTTGTACAATTACTTGTGGTTGTTTGTTGTATGATTTCTTGTTGTTGCTAGAATTGTTGTATAGTTGTATAAGAGAAATAATGTACAAGAGAGTAAAGAGAACTTGTTGGATTGTTAAATAGTTGTTTGTAGTTCATAAAATTATTGTATGGTTGCTTTTGGTTCCTAAAATTGTTGTATACTTGCTTGTAATTGCTAGAATTATTGTATGATTGCTTATTGTTATAGGAATTGAAAGTTAGGTTAGCCTAACTTGTATTAGCTTGACTTGAATGTTTGTATTTATAGAACTTTGTCACAATTACCTTATGGAGCGTAATGTTATAGGTACCTTATGGTGCATAAAGTTACAACTTACCATGAGTAGATCAATGATGAAGAGCCTTATGATGAATGGAGAACACCATTGGCAAAGAGATTGGTGCTCGTCTCATAGAGGCTGGTATTGCAACACCTCATGGTTAATAATGTCATAAGTACTTTACTTATCATGACATTGGTGGAAAAGTTGATGATAATTGTCATAATTCAATTTTTTATTTTTTATTTTAATTTTATTTTTATATAAATAAAAAGAAAATTAAATGATTAATGGAATGAAAAAATGAAATGAATGAAGAAAAATTGAGATTTGGGCCAAGACAACACAAATTGAAAGTTTTAAGGATTAATCAGGTTGAAATTATAAATTTAGGAGTCATATTGGTCAAAAATTAAAAGAATTGATAAGTTTAAGGACTTAATTAAACTTTAAATTAGTTTAATTAATGAAATGAGGGGCTTGATTACAAAATGTCATAATTCCAGTTGCCAACCACCTCAGCTAAAAAAACAGCTTCGTTTCACATTTCTTGTTTCTTCGTCTTCTTCCTCTTGAAACAGAGAAAAACCACCTGCAAAAAAAAATGTTACCCAAATTGTATCAACTCAACTCGGGAAAAATATAAATCGTTTGGTCTACCATAATTCTCAAACTAACCAAGTCTCCCACGATATGCCACTGGAGTTTGGATCTAAACCCATCACCAACAATCCAACTATGGCAAGAATGTTGGTGTCCAAGTCCCAGCAAAAGACTAACATCTCAACAAGACTTATCCTCCTCCCAGGAAGGAAGAGATGTATTGGGGAACAAGCAATTGTTGTGGCCCTATAAAAAGCCAGTAAAAGGCCAGACCAGAAAAAGAAGAAAAAAGGAAAAAAAAACACAGATAAAACGAGGGAAATCGAGAGAACAAAAGAACCCAAAATGATGAGAAGGGTGACTAGACAAGACAGAAACAGAGAAGGGGTCGTCCAAAGCCAACGTTAATCCAGTGCTTCTAGAAACCCAGAAACAACCTTCTTCCAAGAGCTCTAGTTAAAAGGTCAATACCAAGTAAGTTGCTTTTGTTTTCCCATTTTGTATTTTAATGACACCTATATTGTAGTAGGCATGCGTGAATAGCACTCGCACGCCTACAGCTAAAAAAAAAAAGGAAGAAGAAGAAGAGTGGGTCAGGCCTAGGCTTTAAGCCTAAATTGTTGTGTTGCTAAGGGTGTGTTTGGCAAAACACACCCTTATATCTTTGCCATGTATTTCGATCCTCCTTTTGTTTTCATATCTTGTCAAAGAAGCCCCTTTTTGATATTAGAAAATTCCAGAACAATTTGGGGATCTTCGTTGATTTATTTGTGGTCCCCTCATGATTTTTTTTCTTTTTGCATATTGTTTTTTTTTTTTTCTGTTGTATGCTCAATCTATGGACCTTTAATGTTAAATGCAAATCTATTATACAATGCATTTTTTTTATTCTTGTCTAAAAAAAGCAAATAAAAAAAAAGATAAACAAAAAAAGGCATAGAAAAACTGTTTCTTCTTTATTAAAAATTCAAAATTTTACAAACTTATTCACTGGCGCTAGAGTCAGGAATATCATACTTTTTGGGTTTGTGCAATATTTACCAACACCAGAGTTGAAAATATTTGTAGGTAAACATTCACTGACGCTAGAGTCAGGAACATTATAAGAAGAACAAAAAAAAAAGGAAGAACAAATTTTTAGTAATTTTAGACAAAACCAACAATGCAGTCTGTCTTAGATAGGACACTTAAATAAGTGATAGTATCTTCCTTTTTGCATAATTAGTCCCGTACCATAGAATCTCTATTGACCAGTTAGGGTTCCTAGTGACTATAATACTAGATGACAACTCCTTGAACTAGATATTTTCTTCTAAAGAATAAGATAACAGATATTTGTTCTTTTCAATAAGAAAATTTTTTAATTGATCGTCGTGATGTCCAGGTATGACAATAATTATTGATTGATGGTTATTGGCGAGAAAAATGGTCTTTTATTTGTATAAAAAAAAATGTTAAGGTCCTTGGTGGTGCAACATTGTCATCTCCTTAATAAAATACATATAAAGGTATGAGAATATATTATGGTATGTGCTAGTAGCTAGGGATTTTTTATATTATCAGGCTGAGGTCTAAATAATTTTTTCAGGGTCAAAATAGAAGAAAAGGCAAAACAACCTATCTTTGAAGGTGGCAAACCATTCAAGCAAGGATTGAATGGTGTCGTAAGGAGGACACATCATTCAATCTTAGCGTGAATGGCATAAAGGTTTTTTTTTTTGCTCCATAATTTCCCTTAGGCATTTTAAATAGTTTTGTTTGGAAGACTTGACTAGCAAAAGTAGAGGGAAACAAAATACTTATTATATAAATACTACCTTTTATGGCTTTTATTAACGTGTTTGCATGATAGTTTCTCTCGCAAACAAGTATCTTCCTACAAGAGGATGCATTGTGATTATAAAAAAAAAATAGTATTAAAGCATTGTGTAAGGAAATATTGTATAGAGATTTTAACAACCATCTCATGTGGAGATTTTGGTGGAGACATTGGAGATTTAATCATGGAGATTTTATATTGGAGATATGGAGAAACATTACTGCTTTTATTCAAAAGTTCAAAAGAAATTGGAAATATAATTTCTAAAAATTATATAATCTCAAGTAATGTATCATAGGGATTTTTCCCTATTTATTTAGGTTGCATCTCCTTCTTCATAAATTATTAGAGATATCCCCTGGATATTAATCTTTCAATCTTCTTTTGAAGACATGACATTTCTCGGTGTCACGATCATGACAAAACTTGTTAGGGTTTATTGTATTCCTGCCACTTTTTATGCAGAGTAAGTTTATCTGAATGATAACAAACACTTTAACACATGTAATGGTAAGAGGTGTGGTAAGGTGTTTAGAAAATATTAAACAATCATGAATGGATCCATTAATAATCCTCTTATATGCCCTGGTAGAAGACTAGTGAGACTATGAAAATTCTACTATTTGAAAAATAAGGATGTCTCTAGCTGGTGAAATTTACTTCTCCTAATAAAATATAGTTCTCCATTGCCTATTTCACATTAAAAAGAGTCACGTTAGGGATATTATATAAAGATTCCTATAAAGACTAACTGTAGAATCCAGTGATTAGGGCTTTTGTGAAAATAAATTTAAGTAGATCTTTCTTGTTTAGCATTTTCTAATTAAATATTTGAAAGTATGTTCTAGTGCTTTTATATTCTTATTAGGTGGTGGGAAAAAGCTTAGTAGTGCTTTTTTTAGTTATAATACTAATGCTAAAAATGAGAGATGAGCTTAAAACAAAGATCATGAAGGCTAAAAATAGAGCTAGAATCAAGGCTCTAATACCACACCCTGGCAAATCTACAAAATTTTATCAGGAAAATCTTGCACATAGTAACACTCTTTTATGTTACAAGCTTTATGATGCTCCTAACATTTTTTTATGTACTTTTTAGGATCTATAAGGTCATCATAGTTATCAAAATTGGTATTTGTAGAGATATAGTGTTTGAAGAGGTGAGTGTGCAACATTTGATGATATAATAGATATTCTCCTACTTAGTGGTGATGATATCCATTTATGGTAGCTTGTGTAGTTGTTGGTCTAATCTTTTATCTCGGTTTTTTTTATATAAAAAGCATACAAACAAGATTCAAAACATGATTTGAGCAACGAGAATGATTTATTTGTAAAGTTGGAATGTCGTGTTTAGTTTGCATGTTGTTTTGTCTTGTTCCTTTATAGAATTGAAGTTATCTCTATACACCTAATGCATGTAATAAAGACGAAGTTGTGTGTTGTATTTGAGTGCTAAGTTGTTCTTGTATGGTAAGAACAACATTGTTGAGCATTTGTAATTAATAAAAGAGTTAATGAATATATAAAGGAGCTGGAGTTTCTATAATGGGAAGATTAATTATTCTCCCTTATCATGGAGTTTTATCAACTATAGAAAAAACTTTTTAGTGTGGAATAAAAAGAAATGAACTAGCTTAGCTTTTGTTTAGATTCTCGCAAATGGCATGACTAATGAAATCTTGAAAACTTCAGACTGGATTGGGCTTTCAACATGATGTGCTATTGGACTGCTAGAGTGATTGGGTTTATCATTGGTCTAGTGGATTGGTGGGGTTACTATACCGAGTTTTCCTATAAAACAAGTTCATTGTCAGAATAAGGGACCTTTTAATCCTTAGGTTAGTAAAATATAAGAGTGGAACAATGTATAAGAGATTAAATAAAACTTGTTGTATTGTTGAAAGGTTGTTTGTGATTCCTAGAATTGTTGTAAGGGTGCTTATAGTTTGTGAAATCATTGTAAAGTTGCTTATGATTGTTGGAATTGTTGTATGATTGCTTGTTATTGTAGGAATTAAGTGAAATTGTATGACTTGGCCTAGCTTGTCTTATCTTTAACTTGAATTTTTATATTTATAGACATTGATCACACTTACCTCGTAGAGGGTGATATTATAGGTATCTTGTGGTGCACAAAATTGCTACTTACCATGAGTGGATAACCTTGTGGTGAGTGGAGAATACTATTGGTAAAAAGATTGGTGTTCATTTTATAAAATATGGTATTGCAGGTATCTCATTGTGAATAGTGTTACAAGTACTACTTTGCTTGTTGTGATATTGGTGAAAGAATTGGTGATTGACAATTGATTGGTGGTTATTAGCAAGAAAAATGGTTCATTTTCTGCATGGAAGAATTTGATATGCTCTTTACTATATTAAGGTGTGAGATTATATTGTGGTGAATGTAAGTAGCTAGAAACTGTTTTTGGTATTGAACCAAGGTAAAAAGGAAATAAAAAAGGGCAAGAAAACCTATCATTAAAGTTGGCAGACCATTTTGGCTATGATCAAAAGGTGTGGTGAGGAGGATGTATTGTTCGGGCATAACCAAAATGACATGGAGGTATTTGTTTTTTTTTTTTTTTATCATTACTAATCACTTAAAAAAATCACAATTTTTAAACAAACCATGATAAAGTAAAAAAAAGAATGTATGTATTTATTGAAATGATATATTCTAAGGAACACATTTTGTTTAAACAAATAAATCCAACGTTTAAAAAATAATTTTATTATATTATCATGTATTTATTTTTGTCTAAGTAATCAGACTTTATGAAACCTGAAATTAAAATTAAAACAAGAATCTAAAATAATAGATTTTATCCAAACCTAACATGATAATTATATTAAATTTTCCCTTAGTTTTTTTTTAAATTGGTTCTCCCGTATCTATTTAGGTTTTATTTCTGATTCTTTAGGTGTTTGTATACTTTTATTAAAAAAATATTTAAAATTATGATGAAATTATAAGAAATTTATTCAATTTCTTGGCCATGTTGGATCTAAAATATTGGCCAATCAATAAAATTTTAAATTTTAATTAAACCAACATATTCAACTTCTTGACCAAAGTAGAATGTTGGATCTAAATAATAACATATCAATAAATCTTTAATTTGAATTAGGTCAGTATCAAAAGTAGCCCATTAAATTTAGTACCCATATATTTCATAAATCTAATCATAGCTATCATTTTTGACTTAATTTGGTAAATCAACCTAATAATTTATTAACTTAGAGCCTATCCTAGTGAGTTAACTTAATTATTCATCGATTTGAAACATTGTTAAGGACAAACTTCTTTTTTAATCATGAATAGTTAATTCAGACAAACTTGAATGATTCGAGTGAGATTCAATCAACATTTTTTTATTTATATAAAACAATATTATTTTTTAAAAATTGTATCCAATATAATTTTATTTTAAAAAATAATAAACATCGGTTAATCCATGGACCTATGAGTTACCCGGCTTAACTATGAGCCTGTTTAAAATTGTGGTAGCGGTTGCGGTTCAAAATACTTTTCTTTTAGATATATATCAAAATAATATTTTTTTAATTTTAAAAAATTATTTTTGATATCAATACATCAAAATGATACAAAAATATAAAAAAATAATAATTTTTAACCAAAAAAAATTAAAATTTAAATAAATACAGTCCCAAACATGCCAACAAGACATGAAAGGGTTATGAGCCGACTGGATCTTATAATTAGGAGTCCATCAATATCGTACGCCTAGCCACTCCACCTAATTAAAATATAATGTGGGACACCATCCGTCCGTCGCCATCAAGTTCAACAACATTGCAATTGCAGACCTCCTGCCTAGTGAAGATAGAAACGAATTCGGAAACGACCGAACAGTCTCAAGATTCACATGAATCGAAGATAGGTGTGTCTAATCTAATGGCATGGCTTTGTTTGTTTATGATACTGTCAACATGTCAGACAGCATGGGCTTTAGACACTCGTTCTGAATCGAAGCTGGGTTACCTCACTCGAGAGCTGCTTGAATCAGCAAGAGAACCAGAGTTCTTTGAGTGGTTAAAACGGATTAGAAGGAGAATCCACGAGTACCCAGAGCTGGCTTTTGAGGAATACAACACGAGTCAACTCATAAGATCGGAACTTGACTCGCTTGGGATCGAATACAAGTGGCCTTTTGCAAAGACTGGGGTGGTGGGTTCGATTGGGTCAGGGTTGCAGCCGTGGTTCGGGCTTAGAGCAGACATGGATGCCCTGCCAATTCAGGTTTGTCTTGTTCGACTCTTTTCTTTCCTTTCCCAAAAACACGGTCAAGTTCGACTCTTTTCTTTCCTTTCCCAACTATACAGATGCCACGAGTTCAAACGCCATGGGATTTTCAGTTTAGTCCATAAATTTAAAACTAAGCAATTTCACCCTTAAAATAGCAAAAGGCACTTACGTTCGGGTTTTTCAATCTTCCCCAGGTCAAGAAACCATGTTTCAGTCCAAGTTATGCTTAGCTGCTGCAAGAAGGCACCAGTTGGTCATTGTTGTTTAGTTAAACCACAAAAACTGGAAATGCTATTCAATCTCTAGAAAATGTTAATCACACAATAGTCTTAATTGGGTGCAATATGAAAGGAAAATGGCGGAGGTAGGATTACTTGCTAGGAGAGCCAAAAATTAATTTGAAATAAATATTTTTTTAATCTAACATAAGTTGTAAAAATAAAAAAAAAACATGATTTAGTTTTATTCAAATAACTTACTATAAATAAATATATAATGATTTTTGTATAAGATAAGAGGTTTAGAGCAATATCAAATTAAGTCAAAGTTATAAAATTAATTTTATCTTCATAATATGTCCACTACTTTAATTTGGGTGGTCTTCATACTTACCAAATATAAATACACAAAGTATATAAAAAATATTAGGTAAAACGAAGCACTATTTATGTTTGATAAATTTTGAAATAAAGTAAACAATAATAAAGAAAGATTCTTATATTTTTATTTTAATTGTGCTCGTTATTTTTTCATGAAATAGAAATCATCAATTACCATATTAGCTGTAAATCTTTCAACAATTTCTTTTTCTATATAGACAATAAGATAATTTGCAAGAAAGGATCCTCCATCCGATTACAAAGTCTTGTTTTAACAATCTTCATTATTGAAAAAACTCGTTTAATAGTTGTTGAAATAAGAATTGTCAAAATAAGCAAAATCATCCTGTCAGTAAGTGGATAAATTATTGATTTTTAAGTTTCAACGAATCCTTGGTATAAATCAGTAGTCAATGACATATTCTTTAACTTTGGATGATTAGGTGCATCAAGCTCATAATGTTGCAGTTGAAATCTCAAATGATTTTTTTCTTGGTTAGAAAAATCATCAGGATAGAACATGTCCATAAGTAAGCATATATCTTCATCATTGAATAATTTGTAGGTATTTTTAGGATCCAAAGTTTTGCTCAACATAAGAAGCTTGGTCCCATATTCATTGAATCTATAATTTAGCTTTTGCAGTTGTTGATCAATGGTAGCTATAAATATATAAACTCGATAGTGATGTTCAATTGTAACTAAATTTTTTTAATGGCGAGATCATCCCACATTAGAAAAACAAGCATCCATATCAGGAATTTAAATGTCTTCATTCTTACAAAATGATGTCACTTCTTCTAAAATAAATTCTCAATCGTCATGATTAACTTTTAAATCAAAGTATGTGTGGTAGTCACCAAATGCATAACATTTAAAATGTCTTGAGATTTTTATTATTGCCAGGCTTGGTAAAGCACATCAATAATTCCCATTAACATTCTTCATTATATGTTAGATGAATGCAAAATCAAATGACATTATCAACTTAAATGCAAAAGTTGTATTACCACGTTGAGAATAAGTAGATCCATCTGAAGTAATGTTCAAACTGCAAATTAATTTGAAGTGCGAACTTCATCTACTCTCGCAAGGTCGTTGCAAACCACCTACTTGATTATCTCTTTTGCTATTTCAATCTCGCTTAAAAGCCCGTAATCCATCATGACACTGGAAAGAAGCATTAACAGTGTTGACAATAAAAATCAAATTCTGAAAGAAAGTGTGAACATTAGTACTTCTTTAGTTGCAACAATAAGAGCCAATTGTAATTGACGAGCTAAGCAATGTAAATAATATGCATAAAGACAATCATTAATGAAAAAAGCTTGCAAACCATTCCACTCTCCATATAAATTACTAGCACCATCATACCTTTGACCCCTAATATTTTGAACATTAAGATTACGATGAAATAAAATAAAGAAAATCTCTTCCTTAAGAGTTGAAGCAATTGTATTTTTGACATGAATTATATCAAAAAAATCATTCTCATATAAATCCACTTTTATCAACAAACCTAGTAACAAGAGCTATTTGTTTGCTTTTAGATTTATCTTTAACTTCATCAACAATTAAAAAATAAATTATATCACCGATTTCATGACGAATTGAAAATTGAACATTTCTAACAAAAACATGTAAAATTTAATTTTGAATTTGATGTGAGGTGTATTTAGCATTTTGTGAAGTATTACTCAAAACAAGAGCATCTATTTGTTCATTGTATGATGTTAAAAGTTTCACTATTTCAAGAAAAATTACCCTAGTCTTTTTATTCTAGCTATTCATTATGTTCTTCAAAATCACATGCTTGAAATTTAAACCAATAGACAATATTTAATATGCAATCGATTATTTAGAATTTTTTAAGAAGTTTGCCTCTCAATTATATTCTCAATATGACATGACTATTTTTTCAAAGTTTCCAAGCACCTAACAACAAATTTATGAGCTGAGAATTTTGAATTTTTTCTTATATGAGTCAAAAAATCACATCATTCTCCATCATTGACTTTCTTTCAATAATTAAATCCCTTAATAGTGAATGTGTCTAATCCTGACTTTTCAGATGACTTACTTAGAAATAGATAGCAAGAGAAATAAAATGCAATATTTTTCTCTGAATATTCAAGCTATAAAAAACTTTTGAACCAATGAGACTAAAATTGACAATGGTGTTTTTTACCAGTCAACAGATATTTAGATATCAAAGGTTGATATGACTCCAAATTAAAGTATTTCTTTTGAATTTCATCATGTTGATTAACTTAGTATTCCTAAATTTAAGGATGATTTATTGGATTTTGAATTAAATGAGCAATGTTAATTCTAGTAGGAAGCAACTCACTAATCAATGCAGGTTCTTCGCAAACTAAAGTATCTGCTCAACCATAACTTCAATATTATGAGTTATCAATAATTTTTCTCTTTTTTCTAAAAAAAAGAGAATAAATTCTTTTTATCTTATTCATTGTTCATACTAAAATCAAAGCATTATGAATTTTTACTATTTCTTGTTTTAAAAATAACTACAAATGATATGCACCGAAGCAATAACCAAAACTAAAAATAAATTTTTATATGTAAACCAAACAAAACCTATAAAATATATCTAATGTATTAGTGAAAAAAATTGGACCTCGAAAAAAAAACAACCCACAAAACTAACATATAAAAGCAAAATTGACATATTAAAAAAAAGAAAAAAAATGAAATTATTAGTTCCTAAAAAACTTACATTGAATACATAAAACATAAAAAAAATCCAAACATAATCCAAACAAACTAATAAAATATATCTTAAAAAAAGAAAATTTAAAAGAAAAATAAAAGCAGAACTAAGGAAAAAAAACACTAAATTATTGACAAACAAAACAGGAAAAAAAAATAAATTTTAAGTTTGGGGTACTAGTTTACCTTGTTTTGATTCAAGATAAATTAGTTTA
>Ga0325403_1005168_pt1 | contig 12274 bp, 10 predicted proteins | sample PopdelMetagenome_19_FD_205665 | JGI IMG/M metagenome (GOLD analysis project Ga0325403, IMG submission 205665) | Populus deltoides microbial communities from Bellville, Georgia, United States - Xylem-PdKOR-R4 | ecosystem: Host-associated > Plants > Phyllosphere > Stem > Wood/Secondary xylem...
TGGAAGTTCGGCCGACTACAAAAACAAGGATCATTACGTTATGTTTTTGGAGTTTGCTACCTCACACTTTATTGCTTGGTCTTCTAAAAGTCGACTTGATGTAACTGCCACGTGGCAAGGGTTCCGAGAGGGCAGAAAAGGCATTTTGGAGAGAACTTTTTAGAGGAAGGAACTTTTTGAGACTTGAAAGCATGGCAACAAGCCAACACAGAGAATCATGGATGTCACCCACGCTACCTAACTCCCCACATGGCTATAACAGTAGCAGTGCAACTCGCCACTTCCTAGTTCCTAGCTCGGAAACTTTCTTCTTCTTCTTCTTTCCATGGATATTAACTATTAATAATATATAAAAAAACAAGCTTTTTATGATTATAATTTTAAAAAATAGGTTTACAAAAACTTTTAATTGTGGTTTTTAAAATATTATCTAATGTATATAATATTGTATGTTATGTTAGTATTTAATTCTTCCTTAGTTAGGTAACTTATCATGGGCTCGGAAACTTTTTTTTATTTTTTTAAGGATATTAATTATTAATAAAAATATTAGTCATTGTGTGTTTGGTATTGTGTTAATTTTTATTATTACGATTAAAAAAATATATATTTTAAAAAATTTCAGTTACAATTTAAAAATACTAGCTAGTATTTACAAGATCATGTATCAATGATTTGATTTTATCAAGAATAAAATAATTATAGTAATAAATTAAGTTAATTTTTTTTATTTTCTTATTTGATTTAAATGGTTTAATGTAGCGATCACGCTGTAGTGAATTTTAAATATTATACTTGCAATAAAAATATATTGGTTATATTTTCAATAATGCGTATCTTGTTGTTTGGAAATAGCGCATAGGGAGAGGGGTTTTTTATTTTTGACAAAAAAAATTAAATAAAATATCTACTTTCTAATAGATTATGAGGCATGGGGATTAAATTGAATTGATTGAAAAAGTAAGAGGGGTTGGATGTATACAATAGTTTTTTTTTTTAAAAAAAAAAAAAGAATAGCGCTAGGGGATCCTGCTGCCTTCCCCTGTCTCTTTGGGCTGGAGATAAATTTCACAAAGTCAGACTCCGAAGTCCGAACTGGTTTGTCTGAAGCTTTGATTGGTGGATTCCATCAGATAAGAACGGTAATTTTTGAATTTTCGTTCGATGCTGTCCCCTGGTTTCGCTATATAAGAAAGACAAAGGCATGCATGTCACGGGTAATACAGGAGATAAAAAACGCTTTTCACTGCGAGGTAAAAAACTCGAACTTCAGTGCATTTTTTTTACCCTGGACCGTAGTGGAGCTGTAAGAAAGTTTAAGTGAGTGTGTTTGATTTTGTCGTGGCACACTTTTTTTAAAAAGGTGTTTTTAAATTTATTTTTAGTTTAAAGATATATTAGATTTAATTTTTGTAGATATTTTTGAATAATTTTAATATAATGATGCCAAGAGTAAAAAAAAATAATTTTAATATATTTTAAATTAAAAAATACTTTTAAAAAATATCTTATATTATAATATTGAACACACTAATTCATATGCATAATTTTTGTTTCATAATGTAGCTGAGTTATGATTAAAATAGTGTTCTACCTTTACCATAATTTTGAAATTGAATATGAGACATGAGTTCTCGTCGCTTCTATAACATAAGAATCTTCTCTCTCTTCATAGTTAAGGTATTTTAAAAGCGTGTTTGACAGTGTGGTTGCGAGTGCTTTTCAAATAACTTTTCATGCCAAAATACATGTCATTGATTTTTTTTATTTTTTAAAAATTATTTTTGACATCAACACATCAAAACAATCAAAAACATACAAATCATATTAAATTTTAATAAAAAAAAATTCAAAATTTTTAGAAACGCAGCCGCAGCCACATTTCCAAACGAGTCCTAAATAACAAAACTCACATGCGAGGCTAAACCCACATCAACTATACCTTTTGGAGTGCCTGCCAATGTTGTGTAGACACATGTCATCATAATAATTAATATATACTAATTTATTAGAAAAAAATCAACAGGAGGCATTGTGCGAGAAATTCTCACATACTTACAATCAGAATGTCCAGGCCTCCCTGTAAAGCCCGTGCCCTCCCTGGTAGTGTGGTTGCGAGCTTGCAACATGTACTTTGGGTTTTGGCTCCAAGGTGAACGAAAGGGAAGCAACTTGCAATTTGCATATCAAGCTTTAAGGAAAGGTAGCAGGAGATACCTCCGTTTCGAGTCCATTTACTTATTAAGGCCCAAACAAACTAGACAAGCTTAGCTTCGGCTCAGAAGAAGGAGCCCACCCACCCAAGCGTGAACTGGAGGGAGAGGAGAGGGAGTTCTTTAAAATCGACTGCCACTTGATGCACCGATACAAAACTCAGCGCCCGCACTCTTCTGAGCTGAAAATTCTTCTACTCTCCCTCCAATATACTATATAATATTTCCCGTTCCAATCTTGGAAATTGAAAGGAAAAAAGAAAAAACAGAGACCCAGAAATGGCGTCGAGGCTGAGCTCAAGAGACGTATCTGGATTCAAATTCATCTTCTTTCTAGCGATTATGTACGTTATCATATCGCTTCTTGTTCACTCCGTACTTCACATGAAATTCATTACGCCCCTCTCGATCGACGCCCCTCTCGATCGCTTCTCTGAGGCCAGAGCCATCCACCATGTTGCAGTTCTAACCACAGACGATCGTCAAGTCAGTCCCGCCCTCATTTATGTGCTTGCATGTCCCTCTTGTTTTGTTACGGAGTTTTCAATTTTCTTATTTATTTATTCATTGGCTTTTAATGTTGATAAATTAAAAGGAAGGGCGTCCTGGATTAAGAAAAGCCGCGGCGTATATTAAAGAGCAGTTAGAAATGCTGAAGGAGAGAGCTGAATCCAATATCAGGTTGTTATTCTCTCTTCAGTAATGCTGGTGGTATGGTCGACCGTTTAAGTGATAATTTTTAATTTAGTTATGATTTTGGTTTTTACTTTATTTAATTTTTATTTATTTGCAGGATTGAGGTTGAGGAGACCACTGTTAATGGTTCCTTCAATATGATATTTCTAGGCCACGGCATATCTTTTGCTTATAGAGACCATATAAATATTGTTGCCAGGTAATTTCCTTACTCCTTGCTCAAATGGTATTGCCTGTTCAAGTTTGTGTTCATGTGCTGACGTTCGATTCGTGCTAGAATCATCGAGGAATGGGATGTGTATTTTCCCTTGCTTACTGGGACCACTATTTTTATATGGAACTCCCCTGAAAGCATGATCGGAGATTTCACTTGGAGGTGGGATACATCCTCTAAGAAGAATGTGTCTTCCATTTTGAAAGGACTGGACTTCGCAACTTCGTCGAAAAATTGTGGCCTCTGGACTTGTTACATATAAGCTATTCAGCACATGAAATTTTAATTGCATTCTGAAGTGTCGTATGAAACTTTATTGTTCACTGCTAGAACAAAAGGCAGGAAGTTGAATCCTGTGAAGGGAAGGGAAAATGCTGAACCATTTCTTTTTTACCTTGGAAAAAATATTAAGAAAGGTATTGCATTACATTTTAGAGGGAAGCTCTAAGTGATGTATAGGAAACGACTAATAAGGAAATGGTGCCTTATTGGATGAGGAGATCAATGATAGTAGATTGTGTCATATGCTTTGCGCTTTTATCTTGCATGCAGTATTATAATTGGTTATAATGTATGCCTTATTAGATAATAAAGAGTGTATTTTTATCTTAGATTTTTGGAAAACAACATTTGGACTAACTTCTACTTGATAACAGGATATCATCAGCTGATTTGCAAGAAACTGACCCATCTGTGTTAATTAATGGCCATTTTGATAGTCCTCTTGGTTCACCAGGAGCTGGTGATTGTGGTTCATGTGTTGGTGAGTACATTGTATCTCGTAACCACTTGGACTCCCTTAAAGGCGTTAGTTTACATGTTTTCATTGTTTTGCAGCATCAATGCTGGAACTAGCTAGAGTTACGGTAGAATCTGGCTGGATCCCCCCCCGGCCAATTATTTTTCTTTTTAATGGCGCGGAAGAACTTTTTATGCTGGTATAGTATCCATTTGTAAGCAATATTATTATTTGAGTATTTTTGTTAAAAAAATACGTTTGTTGTGTTGACATTTCCATCGTGGACAAGTCATATTTCTGAACATACTGAATGCAGCTTTCTTTTTCCTACTTTGTTGGACAACCGCAACAAATTCCTTGCAGTCAAAACACATTTACTGGACCATTATCTATCAAGTTATTTTCTATTTAACTTCTCTCACTTTAATCTTAAAAGCGTTTGGTTGATTATGATGTCTCAGGGTTCACATGGCTTCATGACGACACATAAATGGCGTGATTCAGTTGGAGCTTCTATAAATGTGGAAGCATCTGGGACTGCTGGTCCTGGTAGGATATGATCCAATTCCAATGTTACTTTTCTCAACCTTTTTAGAATGCATATGGAACATTGACTTAATGATTTGGGGAAAAAGGAACTGGATTTAGAGCAGAAAACAGAAAGCAGCCTGTGATCTGCAGAACATACAACTTCTTTCCTATATCATGATTGATCCAGGGGGCAGCCTCTTAAAGTTAGCTCAACATACATTCACATTATATCAGAATAAATGTACCATGTTCTCGACATCACTCACTTCCAAAACTGCCAGATATGAAAATATAAGAAATGAATTAAAATTTTATTTGTTGGTAGTTGGGAACATAAGTTTTTGACTTTTCTTAATGATTCAGAGTTCTGTGTAATGGTCCTGCTGCTCTATGCTAATGTGAATACTGTTGTATTAACAGATTTAGTCTGCCAATCTGGACCCGGGTCTTGGCCTTCTCAAGTCTATGCAGAGTCTGCAGTATATCCCATGGCACATAGTGCTGCTCAGGTTTTCTTTTCTTTTTCTTGTTTTTTAAATTTAACTTCAAAACATTCTGATGAGTATTTTATTTTGTGGTTACTTGTAAGGAAACAAAGAAACAAATATTTTTTGCATGATTTTGTTTCTTATTCACCTGGGCCACTTTAAAATTCTCCTAACATATACGTGCGGTTTATTCCAATACCCATCTGCTGTGCATGTCCTCTCTTTGCATTTAATTATTTCAGTTCTAAATGATCTATTTCTCTATGTAGGACATCTTTCCTGTGATTCCTGGAGATACAGATTACAGAATATTTTCCCAAGATCATGGGAACATTCCAAGTCTTGATATCATCTTTCTTCTTGGTGGTTATTACTACCATACATCCTATGATACATTGGACAAATTACTGTATGCTTTACATTTTGGTATACACACACACACACACACACACACACACACACTTCATTGGAATTCTTTAGTCGCTTTATTCTTGAGTGTGTCCTCTGATACATTTGAATGCACTCATGCCAGACCTGGGAGCATTCAAGCTCGTGGAGACAATTTGCTTAGCATACTCAAAGCCTTCACAAATTCTTCCAAGCTACAAAGCGCTCGAGAAAGAGAATCTAAAGCCACAACCAATGGCTACAAGGATGAGAGGGCTGTTTTCTTTGATTACTTATCATGGTTCCTTGTACGCTGCAAAATTTATGACATCTTCTCTATCCGATGTTTCATTATTCTTTCTTAAATTTTAACACATTTATGACTCACTATATGACCTTTTATGACCTTGAGTAATGCATAACATCGTCCTTTTATCTATAATGTTTTTTTTTTTCAGATTTTCTATTCAAGAAGGGTAGCTGTGGTACTCCATAGTATTCCCATTGCCATCTTTTTTGTAATGCCATTCCTTTTGCATTTTTGGGATTCTAGGTCACGTTCATGTTTTGCAATCTTCTATGATTTTGTGAAAGGTTGATTCTCTACTGCTGATTATTATTTGAATTTTTTCTTCTGAATCTCCATGCTTTGATACCCCACACCACCTCCACATTGATAAGTTAATAGACACAAGACATGCACATTGAAGATTTTGTCGATAATACTCAGAACATGTTTACTTTCCAGGACTGCTTTTCCATGCTGCTGGGATTATACTGGCAATTATTTTCCCAATTATCCTTTCTATTTTGCAACTGTTCTTCTCTAGTTATGCTTTGAGCTGGTGAGTTTGTTCTCTGGTTATTTTGATTTATTCTCCCTGGTATTTTGAATGGGAAAAAGTTCACAAGGTGTGAGTGTGGTGTCTGCTTTAACTGTGGCTCATGGTTTTTTTCAGTAGTTTCCTTGTATTCAACAACAAGATGAACTTCAATTGGATGATGATGTTATAATGATGAACTTCAATGGGAGACATCATAAATCTCTTCTGTATCTTAGGAGTAGCTGTAGCTTCAACTGTGAGAGGCGGGGTGCGTGCGTGCGTGCGTGTGCGTGTGCGTGTGCGTGTGCGTGTGCGTGTGCGTGTGCGTGTGCGTGTGCGTGTGTGTGTGTGTGAGAGAGAGAGAGAGAGAGAGAGAGAGATGATGTTGTAACTGTTGGTCATGGTTCACATTGACATGCAATATCCAAATGCAGGTTTGCACATCCATACCTGGCATTCTTGATGTTCATCCCCTGCTCACTTGTTGGTTTGCTAATTCCAAGAACTGTTTGGGGTTGTTTCCCCCTCTCTCAAGATGTTTCAGTTATCAAGAAATCAGAGGAGGTACAATTACATAGGATATATTTTTTTGAGAAATCACTTACTCAGGCCATGCTTTTTACATTTTCTTTAATCACATGGCTAGAAGTGTTCGCAAATCAGGATTTCTTGGAATTTGTACATCCTAGGCAATGATATTCATATGGAACATCTTTGGTTACTGATAATAATGAGTATATATACCATTTAATATGGTGTTCAAGTCATGCTACATTTTACTGACTTCACCAATGAGAAGAAATTTCAAAATAATTGATTCAAATGCAAGTCTGCATTAGAATATGAGGAAACAATATAGAAAACCAATTTATTAGGAATTGAAAACCAACAGACAAACATGATCATAAGACGGGTTGCTTTTATAAATGGGGCAAGATCCTCTAGTTGATAAGGATGACAAACATTTGATATGCATGGCATTTAGTAGAGTTCGGTGACCAATTTTTGGTCACTGTCTTTACTTTGATTACTATATTGTTGAGCTTCTCCTTTAATAGGGCCTCATTGAAAAGTAAAGCATTAATTGTAATAGCAGACCTAATTAGGATATTTGATAATTGTGAAAAGTTCTCCAAAAACCAATTGCTGAAAACTATCTTCTTGAATTACATCAGCTACTTCATATGGATGGTGGACATGTTTCACTTCTCTCTCATAGAAATTTTTCTTCTTTCCTTAGTATGTTTACAATGGGCTATTGCTTGGCACAATGTAAAGGTAAACCTTTTGGCTTGCGACCTCAAGGTTGCTGTTTTGAGCCTTGAGATCAGCAAGCAACTCCATGTTAAAAGGTAGAAGGGTAAAATTGCCTCCAAATTCTCTTTCGAAGACTCCCCTTTAAGGGTCCAAATTGCCAAGATAAACTTTCCATAAAATATGCAATTCCACCACAACTGTTAGTGATTTGATTCATTGGACTCTTTGATTTGTGTTGTGTGGCTAATCCTAATTTTTTTCTACATCCTTTTTAAATTGTTTGGTAGCACTATGCCTTTCTTGGAGTTTGATGGAGTTTCACATGCATCTTCTGGGTGTTTTAAACCTAGTCCAGTTGCATCATCCATCACAGAAGCTAGCAGATATCTGAAATGGAGTATATTTTGCAGGCACTAGCTGAAGAAGCAAGATTTTGGGGAGCATTTGGATTTTATGCTTGCTTAACTTCAGTATGTAATCACTATTTTTAGTTTACTATTTTAGAAAAAATCTACATGCCTTCTAGATTTTGATAGTTTCTAAAATTTTCAACGGCTAACTATAGTAAAGACAGGCTTATCTTGTAGCTGGGCTCAGTGGAGGGTTTTTGACCTTTTCCGTGTCTGCATCTATGCTTCCAGCATGGATCTTCTTTTCCCTATCTATCAAGTCCAGTGATCATCAATCACTAAGGTACTGGTTTCGATGGATCACAATCAAATTCCTTCTTGTGAATGTTGGCTGGATTTTTCTTCTCAATTGGTTGTTATATTGAAGTTGCATGTGTTGCATTGCTAGTTTGTGATGTTGTGCATGGAGACTTCTATTTTAATGTTTCTTAGAACTGCTTTATAATGCTATCTTTGCTATAAATAGTTGAAGCATGCTGCAAAATATCAGCCGTTCAGTGATTTGTGTCTATTTATATATCCCATATACGTGAGGTGTTATCCTTTGGTGACTTTTTAATGAACTTTAATACACTGAAGTTCTTGTTGCCTCAAAATATCTACTCTGGCTGATTTTCCACCTTTCAAGTATGCTGGACCTCCATTTTAGTGTTCTTATAGCATCATTTTGGAGCCTTCCTTGAAAGATAGGTGTTGACTTGGAATGTCTTTTAGATTTCTTCAAGACATGTCATGTTGAACTCTGACACAACAGCTGCCATCAAGCTGTCCTTAAATTTTTTAAAAGATTCCTCAATTAATTGAAAGATAACATCGAATTTGCTACTTCTGAATATTTTCAAGAACCACTCCTTGTGATCCTCTTAATAGACTGTTGAAATGCATCATATGTTTTTTTCTGCTGCACAGGGTTTTGGACTGTTGTTAATTGGATCCAAAGCACAGCTTGTTGTCTTAGCTAATTCTGGAACATTTTGAGAGATCACAATTTTTTTGTGCACTTTCTTATTGTTTTTTTAAGTGTTTTCATTCTTTTCTTTTTTCTTCTTGTTTACGAGACTTGAAACAGTCTTGCAGGAGATGGGGGTGATAACATGCCAAATGGAACATAGATTGTTGTCTCTTTGCTCTTTTTTCTCACATTAAAGTCCTTTTTTTTTTGCTGCATTTTAGTCGCTTTCTAATTGAAGAAAGGTGGCAAATGGTAGCCAAAAAAACAGAAGTGGTATGACTGATGCTCTTTCTTTCAGGTCAGCAATTTTTTATGTAATACCTCTAATTCCATGTCTCGCATACTCAGTATATTTTGGGGGGTTTCTTACCCAATTTTTGATTGAGAAGATGGGCATGATGGGTGCCGTCCCACCTCCCTATGGTTAGTATTCCTGAACTATTTTTTATGATGCTGTTTATATCAATTGGATTTTTTCTGGTTGTTCTTCTGAATGTGAGATGGGCATCAATGTATGTTCATTTCCGTACTTTAACTGGAAAATTGAATTTTGTATAAATAATATTGTCAGCAAGTGATTTTTTTTTCCCCACTGCTGGTTGTTGATAACTTTTGGACAGGTGTAGAGGGAAAAAAAAGAATTGGACTGTCAGATACTTCCAACCGATTCTTATATGAATTATCCTTTCTATTTGTTTTTTATCTGAGGTGCAAATGTTAAAAATACTTGATGTGATGTTTCGTTTTATTGGATCAACTTTATATAGACTGCCTTCATTATGTGTCATATGGTGGTATTTTCAACTTTGATATGGCTAAAAGAGGATGATGTACTTATATCCCTTTAAAAGTTCTGCCTGTACTCTTCTCTCGATGACTTTCAAGTATGCTGTAGGATAGATATTGATTTCCAGTAGTCAATAATCTACAGAACCATTATGATTGTTTTGTACAGTTATAACTGAACAATCAATTATATGCTCCTGAAGTAAAGTGTGGATTATGATTACCAGATCCCTTCTTGCAGGCTATTATGTTCCTGATGTTGTAGTGGCAGCATCAGTTGGGGTTGTAACTGGTTGGTGTGTGGGCCCACTAATACCTGTTTGTAGTCATTGGTTAGCTCGGTCTTCGATCTTGCAGCTCTTGTCGCATATTAGTGTACTTGCTCTGGCTCTCTCATCTCAATTCTTTCCATACAGCAATGCCGCACCAAAGAGGGTTGTTTTTCAGCATACACTTGTTACTACAGGTATGAAGAAGAGAGCACTTGATATTTAAAGCCTTTTAAAACTCTAGCTAGTTATAACTGCTAGATAGATATTGCATTGATGTGTGAATTATGAACACAGTTCAATTATTAGCTCTGTTATGGGCTTCTTTATTCGTTCTGATTTTAAGCCCCCGTACTCAGCCATCTTGTCTGAAAACTTACTTTACTTCTGTGGATTGACAGGTGTAAATAGGATTGTGGACTCCAGCTATGAATTTTCTGTTGTAGATTCCAATTCTTTATTGTTTCTTTTCAAATATGCTCCTGAAGTGGCAAAGGAATTGCATATTGGCCAAGAGTTATCTTTTGAAACTGCTAACATGTCTCACCGAGAGACTTGGATGGTAAGCAAATTTCGCATTTAATATCAGTAGCTAATGCTACCTCAAATCTATGATTTGAGGTTGCTCTTTTGCCTTGTCTAGACATAACATGTTAACTCACAATCACAACAGATGGCTGGTTTCTTGTGTCGGTATTTGAATCACAAGTACCTGTCCTTAGGCAACATTCCCTTTTTTATTCAAATCTGGAAGCACGTGATAATTTTCTTTCAATTTGTTAATCTTTCCTCTCTCCCCAACCTGGGCATTTTCCATAACAGCCTCATTTAAAGAGGGGGGAGGGGGGTTGATTTCCTATGGTGTGCCAGGTTTTCTCATCTTTCAATGGAGTGGTAGATTTAGTTTTGGTGCCCATCAAGGGCAAGTTACTTCATCTTGAATTATATGTTCTAAAGTGGTTGCAAATCAATCAAATTCATTGATAAACCTTATTTTGTGTAACTTTCTTTCTGTTTTTTTATATAATTTATTTGGCAGGGAATTTTTCCAGTGCCTTTCTTGTTTTCTCAAAGCTTAAAGTTCCCGGCAAGGAGTGATGGCATTTTGAAACGCTATAGATATTTCCCTCACATATCTAATTACAAGCCACATGCCGTCTCCAGCGACAAATCTCGGAGAGTTCACTTGGAATTTTATTTGGGGTGAGTAGAATGTACTGTTGATCTTCATGGAAGTGCGCGAAAACTTGTCTTGTGCTTAAAAAATATACTTTGAGTTTTTTGCGTCCTCGGTTTGGAGGGATAGGATACAGGAATACTCGGTTCAACTGTCAGCTCATGCAAGAAACTGTTGGAACATTTTCTGACAGTAGCGCACAGTGTTGCTAGGGTAGGAATTCAAACCTGGATTATTCCAGGTGAGGGTGTGCTGTCTAGCTCAGCTACACCCAGATCAGCTACACCCACTTGCCTTGAACCATAGGATGATGTTAGAAGATTGTGGTGTTACTTTAACAAGATTATTGCTCTGTTTAATGAGCAAACTGTCCACATGCTTCTTGCCTGATTAATTATAAATCTATCATTCATATACATATATCATGGAAAATATGCGTATTTGCTTTTAGGAGTTTGTATTTTCAATGGATAATTGGTAGATGTTCTATAGATCCAAGACACGGCAAAAATTGAAGTATCAACATCGGGAATGCTATTTGACTGCACAGGAGAGAAACAACTAAGAAAAGCTCAGTTTAAAATTTTAATTTTAATTCGCTTGGAATACTTGTGTGCATATGTTATATCATAAAACATAGATATCGTTTTAATCTTCATACGCTGTCTTTTAGCGACTTGGAGGAGGTTTGGGTATCAGTCCTTAACATAACCGGTCCTTTATCAAGCTGGTCATTTGCAGACAATATGCTTTCAGGTACGAAATTTCAAGATTCCACTTGTCTGTGAGTATTTTGCTCTGTTGTGTAATTAATCACTCTGGAAATCGGGCAGTTCCTGAGACAGTTGATGGTGGTCCCCCATCCTACATACTAAGACTTAGTGGAAACAGCCAACGAAATTGGACTTTCTGGTTAGAGGTAAAGTTCTGTCCTTGATTAGCTTAGTCTACGAGGATGATTCTTTTTAGACATAGTTCAATTTTGTTAAAGAGTTGTAAATTCTCTTTGGAAAGCACAGGCTAGCAGTTCTGATGATTTAAGGGTGGAAGTTGCTGTGGTAGACCAAGTTTTAGATGATGAAGCAAGGAGGTTGAAGGGCCTTTTCCCAGAGTGGGCTGATGTCATTGCCTATTCTTCCTTTATGTCCAGCTACATTTTCTGACTGCCAATGCATAAACTTGCCCGAACATTGGCTTGAAAATTATTTAGACCCAGATGACTGACACTCATGGGAAATGTAGTTCAATTTGCATACTTTTTTGAAGCATAATTTAAATTGTTTCATTATTCAGTTTTGGAACTGCAAAGATTACAAAGTGGCATGACAGTA
>Ga0325403_1005169_pt1 | contig 12273 bp, 7 predicted proteins | sample PopdelMetagenome_19_FD_205665 | JGI IMG/M metagenome (GOLD analysis project Ga0325403, IMG submission 205665) | Populus deltoides microbial communities from Bellville, Georgia, United States - Xylem-PdKOR-R4 | ecosystem: Host-associated > Plants > Phyllosphere > Stem > Wood/Secondary xylem...
TTTTATAATGTTGAGTAAATTTTTGTTGTCATGTACAATAAAATTTTAATCCAAGGTGGAACACAAAACAATAAAGTAGCAAGTAACTATTTACAAGACGAATGCTTGGATGAAGGATAGGTGTTTAGTCTCGTATCAATCGAGTGGAACACGTAATGCTGGTCCATCAGATTTTTAAAAAAATCATATCCAGCTAGCAATGTTCAATGATGCCATGATTACGAGAGCGAGATAATTCACAAGTTTTTAAGGATTGCTACTCAATCTATAATTTTAATGCTCTTTAACTTGTGCAAAATTAATTAATTAATTAATTAATACCACTGCATACTAAAAGGCATCTAATTACCCTTGACAGGGGCGTGGGGTGGTAGCGTCTGAACAAGGGTGTTCAGTAATGAAATGCTTTATAAAAGTATATATTAATAAAATTTTTTATTAAAATAATATTTTTTTAGATTGATTTTTATTTTCAATATTATCATATTAAAATCATATATTTTTTTAAAATTATCAATTTAATATTTTTTAAATAAAAAACTATTTAAAAATTAGAAATTCTTTAATTTAATAGTTTGTGAAAACACGTCGAGTCTAGTCTAGTCAGTTTCGTATTAACCAGCACCAGTCGGTGCATGGTCGTGACTAGTCTGGTGTCTGAGCCAAGCAATGAAAGAAAGAAGGAAAGCTAACAGGGTTTTAACCAAACCGAATGCTTTGAAGGACTAAACCACGGTTTTCTCGGGCTAGGCGTGGTTGACTGAAACACTCCGAAACCCAAAGCCAGTATTGGAAATTAATATCCCAGGCCCCCACAAACTTCACTCCCATACCACACAACACAGTGGTCACTTCACTCTCTCTAAGGTAACGGCTGCTACCCCTGTCCTGACCACACCACCACACTCACACAAACAAAGAACGCCATTTGTTACACACTGTGTTCTTCGTGATTCCAGGCTTTGTTTTAGATGTCTGGGAGTGAGAGTTTTCTTGAGGGGAGCCATCTTGTAGCAGAGGGCAATCCTCCTAGTTTGTCTGAGCTGCTCTTCTCTAATGATGATGATGAAGTGGGTGCTGGTGTTGATATGGCCCATGCCTCACGTTTCTCTTCCACTGGAAAGTCTCCCAGAATGCTTTGTTTCGGGGGGTATACCCATCAGAATGAAAGTGAAACTGTGATGTTTAGTGAAGCAACAAAGACTACCCCTCAAATCTCTGGAGTCACACGCAGTGACTCATCTTCAGCTTCTTCTGGTAACAACTGCAACGGTACTGTTAATGTAATCAGTACCGTCTCCAAATCAAATGTTAGTATCTGGTTGAAATTTGTTTATTTTGCTTTTGGATTTTTCTGGTCTTCTCTTTATACTTGCTAGTTTTGCAGAGAAAAAGAAATGGGTCAAGCCAAGAAGTAACAGCGAAGAGTACTAACACCAGAGCCAAAACTAATTTGCCTAGCCAGAGAACCAGCAAAAAGACCAAAACTGAGAATCCCAGGTCAACCGGAAATGCTAAGGTTACGGTTTATTGTTTTTTCTTAATTTCTAGGATATACCTGCATGCACGCTGCATATAATTCTTTTATTTTGACGAAAGTGCACTGATCAGCTTAATTTCCTTCTACTGACAGGTGAAGAGAGAGAAGGTGGGAGACAGAATCACTTCATTGCAACAGCTTGTATCCCCCTTTGGCAAGGTCCGAACTGCACGATTAAGTTATTTTTCTATATTTAATTTGGTCAGGATTGTTTTCTGTATAGTTCAAAGAATTTTTTTATGATGAAAATTGGCTTTGGCCTCATGCTAAGTAAAGATGTCATTGGGAATTGAAATTTAGCAGACAGACACAGCTTCAGTGCTCCATGAAGCGATGGGATATATCAGGTTTCTGCAAGATCAGGTTAAGGTCCTGTGCTCTCCTTACCTGCAAAATCTACCTGTAAGTACCAAAGTACAATCATTTTTTGTCCTTTTTGACCTTTCTAAAAACGACTATATGAATCCACATCTTAGCATCTGGATCCACCTTAAGTAGGTCCCACTTACTCTTTGACTAGATCACACGGATCAAGTGAAAATTTTGACCATGGGGAAACAAATTTGCCTTTGTGGTAAAGAGTCAGACTGCTATTAGTATTGATATTGACATGGCCTTCTGTTATTTTTTTTTTTACTATGGTAAAACCATGCTAGGAAGGCGGAGGGATTGGAGTAAAGGAGCCAATAAAGAATCTGAGCAGCAGGGGGCTGTGTCTTGTCCCAGTGGACTGCACCGTTCACCTGGCAAGCAGCAATGGTGCCGATTTCTGGTCACCTGCTACTACCGAAAAAAACCACCCATCCTTCTCATCAAGTAAACAGTGAATCTATTCTAATAGTTAATTCTCTGCCTGTATTTTTGAGAGCCAGGTAGCTCAAGGTGGAAAAGGGTCAAAAAGGGTAAACGGACATGGTAGTAAAAATACCAAAGGACTCGTGCATGGTGGAGAAGAACCAAGCGTCGGGTGCAAAAGGGGTTCTCTGCCTATTTTTGATGTAAACTAGGCGAGACTTTTGGGAAGGTATTGGAAGGTGGAGAAGGGCTCTCTTTGTTTTGGGGTGGCAGCCTCTTTGGCATAGTTAGCTTTCTAACATGGATCACACCTGTAAATGTTCCCGGCATTACTGATATCAATGCCATTTTTGGTAAGAAGGGGTGGTTGCTAGTCTAATTGTTTCTTCTACCTGGTGTATTTACTTTTTAACCCTCGGGTCGAAGTTTTTTTGAAACTAATACGTGTTAAAAAGAATATTTGACAAGCTTGCGTAGTTTAAAAATATCTGGAGAAAAAATAAAATAATTCTTGTCTGTACAGCTGGGAACAATGCAAAGACCGTGTTGTTATTAATAATGTAATTGAATATGCGAACATTATTTTTTATTTTTGAGGGAATATTTTTTTTTATATTTTCAACAGTGTAATCTAATTTTTTTTTAAGTGTTTACGATTGTTTCTATTAGTGCAACCTACATTATGCCATAATAAGATTATGCGTTCGAAACAAAGCAGTTCCAAGTTCAAACAGCGCAACTTTAATGATTTTTTTTTTATAATGTTTTTAGATTATTTTAATATTAAAAATAAATTTTTAAAAAATAAAAAAATATTTTTTAAAATAATTTAAAAAGCAATTACTATATGATATTAAATAAACACAAAAACATTATTTTAATATCTATTGAAGATAAATATACCTTTACAAAACATCAAAAAACTAAAGTCACTGCACTTCTCAACAGTTTCTTAATCAGCTGAAATACTAAATATACACTCTTTCCTTTTACCAGCCCGGATTCATATTTTCGAGCCGTTTGATTTTCAGAATTCACCGGTCATCAACATCACATTAGAAGAACATATATTAAATGATTAAAATTAAAGATTAAGTATCAATTTGTAGACCGGTGGTGGTGTTTTAAGCTCTTAACGTCCGGAGCCTGCGGCGACATTATACTTTTCAAAACTCTAATGGCGGTGATTTCTTAAGAATAAAATCATATAATACGAGTGCAAATATAGTGGTTTTAAAAAATCAATCCCCATTGATAAAAAAAAAAAGGGGGAAAAACACCGATCCCCTCACACAGCCCTGGCCTGGTCCGATTTCAGCACCCAGACCCAGATTATTAAAAAAACCACTCGTCTGGTAAAAAAAAAAGCTCAGGCCGGACTATGATCCTAGTCTGCCTAACCCATGGGCCAAGCGGCCCGTATATCCTGCATATAAAATCAGGACTTCACTTTTGCCGTTTCATTTAAAATTTTATAACACACGAATAACAGAGAGTCAAAAAGCTTCTTCCGCACTCCATTTGGATTCTCTCTATATATCTATCATACCTGAAGAAAAAAAGTAAAAACGGAAAGAAAATGAGTTTTGATTCTTCGCGATCCTCCTCTGCCAATTCAAGTCGAAAATCAAAGAGAGGCTTGCATAATTCGAATTCTTCAAATAATAAAAATAGCAAGCAAAAAACCCTCGGCATGGGTTGGGGTGCCAACTCTCTCTCCTCCTCTCGCTCCTCCTTTCGCAGCTCTCCTTTCTCCAATTTCGGCAGGTCCTCTCTCTCTCTCTCTCTATACATATATCATTTTTTTAAAATAATTTTCAAGTTTTCTCTGATAATTTAATTTTTCTGTAGAACTTGGAATTTCACAAGAAATGAACATGTTGCTTTACGTTCTTTTTAATGTGCTGCTTAATAATTTCTTAAAAACATACCTTAATTCAGATTTAATGGAACTTAATTTGTGAATAATGTTTTGTTGATCGTGTATTTGTGTTATAATTGTAATGTTTGACAAAAAAATAAAAATAAAATCGGGTGCAGTTATATGGTAGAGAAGAATAGGAAGCTTCAACACCAATTTGAAGCAGAGGCTTCCACTTCTTCCCATTCTGGTTCGAGTTCCGGGAAGCTGATTTTTCAAGGAGTCTCTATTTTTATTGATGGTTTCACAATTCCTTCGAACCAGGTTAATTTTTCATACATTTCGTTTTAATCTGCGATTCCTTACTGTTTGAATTTGTGTTTGATATTTACATCTGCTTCAGGAACTGCGAGCTTACATGTTGAAGTATGGTGGGCGATTTGTGAATTACTTTTCTAGGCATCAAGTTACGCATATAATCTGTAGCAGTCTTCCCGATAGTAAAATCAAGAACCTGAGGTTCACACTGTTATTGGTTTTATTTTCTAAAACCAATAAACATGGAATTGGAATTAATTTTTCTTTTCATTGCTGGTAATCCAATGCAGGTCATTTAGTGGTGGGCTCCCAGTGGTCAAACCTGCATGGATTTTGGATTCTATTGTTGCTAACAAACTTTTGAGTTGTAAGTTGCCTGTTTTCTTGATCTTGACTTGTTATTATAGATGGCATAGTTCTTCGAAGGAGAGTAGAAAGAAGCAATAAGAGAACTTACCAAATCTAATTTTCTAAAGAGAAATGTATTAGATAAAGGACTAGAGGATTTTTAAGTGTAAGTGGTAACCATGTTGAGGTTGCATTCTCCTTGTTTTCTCTATCAATGCTTAAAAAAGCAGCGTTGGCTTTGTTAGAAAAAATTGCAGGGGCGGGGGCAGTCAGGGAAGTTTTTTTTTTTTAATTTATTAAAAGAATTGAAATAGGTGAATGCGTTTTCCTTCTTTCGAAAGAGGAGTTTGACTGTTACTTGGCGATGGAGCACCTTCTCTTTTTTGCCAAAATATTGTCCACCTACATGCATCGACATTAACTTGTTAATAGCCAGCAAGTCAATAACAGACATATCTTGATCAAAATCTAAAGATTAATCCGTGAGAGGCCTTGATAATGATTGAAATGTAAATTCTTTTGGCAAAAGGGTATAACTAATAAAGTTTCAAATTTGATGAGCCATTGCCCTGAGTGGGCCTGAGGGGATTCTGCCCTCTCACTTTCTCTGATGTTTGAGGAGTTAAAAGTATGTTAAATTCATACATCTTGACTCTATGGAATTTATTGTGTTGTCGCTAGGGATTCCTTACCAGCTCAACCAGCTTGCTAGTAACCAACCAAAATTATCAGCCTTCTTTACCCTGAAAAGTAACCCAGTCCCAGAGAATGTTTTGACTGATGAAGTTTGTCAAGTGAACCTGGATCCAATTTTGGAGGGTGGCACCACAAAGGATGCCTTTATTTCCAAAGTGGATGAACCTGTGAGATTTGCCGAGCAAGCCGGCAAACTACTTGATGATCCTAATCATCAACTCAAGGAGCTAAATAGCAGTAGTGGAAAATCTGCAGAAGTAAAGATGGCAGAATTTGGTAGTAGTGATGCAGAATATGGAAACAGTGTAAACAGCAAGCATCAATCTGGTCCAGTTCAATTTTCTTCTTCAGTTAGTGGCTATTGCTTACACAATAAAAGTTCAGATGGATCACTGAGTTCAGAACCTAGTGGGCCTTCAAATCGACTTCATTCAACTCTTGGGGATCCCAATTTTGTGGAGAATTACTTTAAGGTACTGGATTAGAATACTGACTGTGCACTATTGAATAAGAAGATTGCTGCCACCCTGCACTTCTTCTCTACTGTTTTTATCTCCTTTAATTTCTATTCTTTTAAACCATGTGCATGAATGATTACCTAGAACCTGAGCTGGTCCTCTTAAAATTGTAAATACTTATTCTGGTATTTCTTGGTGTTTGTTATCTTGATGCCTTATCGATGTTTGATTTTTTGGGAATTGCAGATCTATATGTTTCTCTCATCAAGCTTAATATGATTTTCTTTCTTCTAACAAAAAGGTTTGTTTTGTCAGGCTATGCCAAAAGGTCACGGTAATACAGGCCTATGTGTATGCTGAGCAGAAATATTTATTGTTGAGGCATTTGGTTGATACTTTCTTTGACTTTCCCAGTACTTGAGCCTTTCCCTGAAAGATCAGAGTTAAAACACTCAAAATTTTCAGCCACCAAACTGAAAATGACTAGTAGCTAGTTGGGTGTTACTGGCCAATGATGCAATTGTTTTCTCAGTTCTCACAACCCTGCTATATCAGAATTTTTGTTATAAGTCTGCCTTTTAGATTTTTGTTACTAATGAGTACTGACATGGCATCCATCACTGTATTACTTTATTATTCTCAATCTGTTCCTCTCCACAGTATCCATCCTATGTGTTTATGGATTGCGCATTTAATTCTGTTTATTAGGAAAGTAAATTTATTATAGTAGATTCATATGCATGTAGAATCCACAAGTGCTTCTACTTAAGGACATTGAATGCATAATTTTCTTGATGAGTCATTTTTGTCATGTGATCACACTCTTGACATCTTTTGAATTTTCCATTCCTCAATGTGTTGATAGTTTAGGGTACTCCCATGGTGCCTTCTTTGGTGACATGCTGACAAAACTTTTGTTCTTGCAGAGTTCAAGGCTGCACTTCATAGGAACCTGGAGAAGTCGGTACCGTAAGCGTTTTCCTAGCTCATCAAGTGAGTTTAAGTGCAGAAGCTCAGATCTCAACACCTCTGATAATTCTAACAAGTCAACTATTATCCATGTTGACATGGTATTGTTTTTGAACATACTCCTGCTTGTGTCTTCTTTCCTTATGAATTAGTTAAGGTGCTCATGCAGCTGGCATGAATTGTCCAATAGTTCCACCTTATCACCCTTTTCAATTTTAGCATATAAGCACTGTTGATTTAGTAGTAGTATGAGATTCAGAACTGTAAAAATAGTTGGACTTGGATGTCATTCAGATATTTTTTTTGTCTTCCCATATTTCTTCATTTTGTTTTCTTGATGGTCATTGACTTTATATGGCACAGGACTGTTTTTTTGTTTCTGTAGTCATCCGGAATCATCCAGAGTTACATGATAAGCCTGTAGCAGTATGCCATTCTGACAACCCAAAAGGAACAGCTGAAATTTCATCAGCAAACTACCCTGCCCGAAACTATGGAGTTAAGGCTGGGAGTTTTGTTAGAGATGCCAAAGCCCTTTGTCCGCAACTTGTCATTTTCCCTTACAATTTCAAAGCTTATGAAGAAGTAGCTGATCAACTTTACAACATCTTGCATAAGCACTGCCACAAAGTGCAGGCCATAAGCTGTGATGAAGCATTTTTAGACATCACGGAAAAAGATATGGGAGATCCTGAGCTTTTAGCTTCGACAATAAGGAAAGAGATTTTTGACACTACAGGATGCACTGCAAGTGCTGGGATAGCTGGGAATATGCTCATGGCTCGACTTGCCACTAGAAGTGCTAAACCCAATGGTCAATGCCATATCCCTTCTGTAAGTGTGGATGAGTATCTACACAAACTTCCAATTAAGGCACTTCCAGGAATAGGGCATGTTTTGGAGGAGAAGTTGAAGAAGCAAAATGTTTGGACTTGTGGACAGTTACGCCTGATATCCAAGGAATCTCTTCAAAAGGATTTTGGACTGAAAACTGGAGAAATGTTGTGGAACTATAGTAGAGGAGTTGATAATAGACTGGTTGGTAACATTCAGGAAAGCAAGACTATAGGTGCTGAAGTCAACTGGGGTGTCAGGTTCAAGGATCTGCAAGACAGTCGATGTTTCCTATTAAATCTTTGCAAGGAGGTTTCGTTCCGTTTGCAAGCATGTAGATTGCAAGGGCGCACATTTACCCTTAAGATAAAGAAGAGAAGAAAAGATGCCGATGAACCTGCTAAATATATGGGCTGCGGGGACTGTGAGAATCTGAGCCACTCCATGACAGTTCCTAATGCTACTGATGATGTTGAAGTTCTTCAAAGGATAACAAAGCAGCTCTTTGGGTCTTTCTGCTTGGATGTCAAGGACATTCGGGGTGTTGGCTTGCAAGTTTCCAAGCTTGAAAATGCAGACCCTTCTAAACAAGTGCTTGAAAGAAACTCTTTGAGGTCATGGCTCACCTCTTCCTCAGCAACTACTGAAAAAGGGTGTAGCATCAACAGTATGGACAAAGAGAGGGCTAGGATAGATTCTGAGGTGAAGAACATGATTGGAACTTCAGGTCAATTATTTCCTGACATGACTGGGTTTTCTGCTCAAGTGGACAACGATTCATCAAGTGGTATTTCAGCTCCACCACCTTTATCTCATCTTGATATGGGAGTTGTCAAGAGTCTTCCAGAAGAACTTTTTTCTGAGTTGAATGAAATTTATGGAGGGAAGTTAACAGATTTCATTGCTAAAAGCAGTGTTGCAAGTGAAAACACCTTCAGTTATCCTAGCACCCCTTCAGCTGAAGGGCAAGAGCTTGCAGTTGACGGTGGCGAGGGACCTCTTGCATCTGATATGATTCCCCTTGACTTCATAATGGTGGAAAATAGGGCAAAACAGCATATGATTGAGGAAGCACAAGCAGCACCTTCTGGGGCTGGATTGCAGAATGAGGCCATTTGCTCTGTAAGCCCTAACAACACTGATTTAATGCCTTTATCTCTAAGTCAAGTGGATGTATCAGTGTTACAACAATTGCCAGAAGAATTGAGAGGTGACATACTTGGACAGCTTCCTGCGCACAGAAAACAAGAGTTGACTTCAAATGCTGGATCACACCCTCTTTCAGAAAATCCTGAGGGAGCTTTGATTATTAAAATCACTGAGAATCAATCAAATTCCATTGCCTCTGTTTTGAATTCTAATCTTTGGATTGGGAGCCCCCCACAGTGGGTTGATAAGTTCACAGTCAGCAGCTGCTTGATATTAAAGACTTTGGCAGAGTTGTATTACAAACTGGGATCAACTGGAAGTCTATCTCCTATACTGCAACGAATAATTTCTGAATGTCTATATCCTTTGGATGAAAATAGTGATGCTTGTGGTGAGGAAGCTACATATGATTTGTGTGAGCTTTTCAAGCAATATGTTAAACTAAAGATGGAGCTAGACCTCGAAGAAATTTATGTTTGTTTCTGTCTTCTTAGAAGGTATGTGCATGTATCTAATTGGTCTCTTTCTGTGTCTCTGTCTCATGTGTGCGTGTGCGTGTGCGTGTGCGTGTGCGTGTGCACATATGCAACTGTAGTTCTTGCTTCTCTCTAGTTCCTATCTTTTGCAAGTTATTGTTGCTAGAGTAGGTGCAACTAGTTCTTACCTCTGCAAGTTGGGTTTGGTAAGATTGATTATAAAGAAAAGGTATTGGTAATGCAAAATTAAGCATTGCATTTTGTTACCGCCTTTTGTAGTTGGTCTATCATATTGAAATAGTCTTGTATGTAAATTTCTCTGTTTCTCGTGTTTAATTTTGATTTTATTGCTGATGTTAAGTGTGGCTTGTTTTATGGTGGCTAATTATGTTTGCAATATTGGGCTTCATGAATGATGATGCCATTTTATTTCTGGTCTTAATAAGCTATACTACTGCTGGATTCATGCTCTTTATTTATTTATATGGCAAATTCTTATTCAAATCTTTGATATGTATCGCTAATGAAACTTCAATCTTGCCTCAGGTTGACGACCAAGTCGAAATTCCTCCTACAAGTATACAATATTGTCTTTCCTTACCTTCAGGTTAGCACACCCACTTTTTTATTGATTCTGTTGTAGATGTTTTGCATTTATCATGGAAGCAATTTTATCGTGGTTATATAATGATGCATACAGTTTCTCTATAAAATTCGTATTTGAGATGTGTATGAATAATTTATATGACAGTTGTTTAGAGGATTTGCTATGATTTAACAATGCTTTGTGGTTCCACCAAGTTGTATATTTGATTTTATAATACCCTATCAGGACCTGTTGCCACATTGAAAGTAATTATTGCATGTTCTTGTGCTGATTGTCATTTATCTCAAGTGTTTTTGTCTACTTTTTTCATGCACAATAAGAATTTAATCCTTTTGTGCTTGTATTGTGTCCTAGCATCTCTTCATTTGTTCCATTGGATACTATTGCTTGCTGAGGATTTTGCACTTTAGGAAGTTCAACTTGGTGTAGCTTTAATTTTACTTTAGAGGTCTTCATTTTTTCTTCCCTTCTTCCACTTTTTTTTGATGCCTTTATGAATTATGAGCCTCTTTTCTTTTATTTTTCTTTTAATCCACAATTGGAATTCTGACTTCGAGTTCCTGTGACCTCAATCTTCTAGGCATCTGTTGGAGAATATTATGGAGGAGGTTTGCATATTTAACTGATTTATTACATCCTTTCTGAAAGGACTTCATAACTCCACCCATTTCCTACAAGATGTAAAGTGAAGCAATTCATGGGGAAGAGTTATCAACCATTTACTTTGCTATCCCAATTTGGGGTCTCACAGTGTTAACCAACCCTAATGGTAAGATCAAATCTGATAGTTAGTAGCTTGGATTATATATTGCTGATTTTCTTAGGATCCATGGATCTCTGCTTTGAAGTTTTAGCAATCCAAGTTTCTAGCATTTACATCTAAACTTCTAGTATTTCTTCTTGTTAAATTTGTTCTTACTCCAAACATCTGGATGAATGAATTTCTTGGATTTTTGTCTCACTACACCTTTCTATTGATGATCACAACAGGCTAATCCATACAAATGTTCTTGAAATTATTTGTCTTTGTGACAGATGCCTTTTAACAGCACCCCCCCTCCCCCCCAAGGTGTTTTGCGTGAAACCCTTTCAGTTAGATTCTGTCCATGATATGTTTTTCTATAAAATAATAAAAAAAACTTATAAGAAGAAATCGAGCCATTAATTTTCAGCTGTGTTACGATCAAAATATCACGAAGAAATCAATTTTTTTTGTGATAAATCAATTTTTTTATGGTTTTTCTTGGTGTTTTGAGGATAACACGTGACTTGAACATGTTATTTTTAATGGCTAGAATGGACAGAATAGAATAGTGTTAGTCAAAACACTGCACCATTTGAAGGTGTCAATCAAAAAAGTTTGCACAGCTTAGCTAACCACAACATTATTGTGATTTCCATGGCTGTGCCATAAGCTTTATCTTTGTGAAAGTGTATGCATGATTAGTCTCTCCCAGAATGCCAGACCATCTTAGTTGAGTACCGTCTGCCTTCTCAGTAATTAATATTTCATTCAATGATGGTCTCATTTCTTGACCTTTCACTGGATTTTAATATGAAGTTTTGCTGATCTCATGCCATTTAATGATTGCATGAATTCATATTTGATAGCTGTGAGCCTGTGAGTTGATTGAGCAAAACTCCAAAATCTGATCACTCCATCTTGCTGTCATGAAGAATGATTGTTAACAACTAGTTTAGCACAGATTTGCTAACCATGGTTTTGGCTTCTCATCTCAGGTTCCCAGAGATGATTGAACTTCTGATCTGCACTCATCTTTGAATGGATTTGCACATGTGCTCTTGGCTTGAGACTCATTACCAATCTTGCAGGTGATTCGCCGAGTGAAAGTATATCCTGAATCACTGTTACTATTTATAATGCATTCAAATAAAAATTCATGTGTTCCGTAAGGTTTTGATTTTCATCCCTTTTTTTCCAATTGCAGCTATGTGGTTTTGGAATGCTTTAGGCTTTTAAGCCTTCTAAGATTGGTATTATTGCTCCAGGCCTGAGTATTCATTACTTATTGGGCACGCCTGATGTTGATATGGAGGATCATTTCTGTAATCAACCTGAAGAACTTGGGGCTGTGTTTATGAAAGGTTGACCCGGAACTTTGGGGAAACTATCCAAACTGAGTGGAATGGGTCAGAACAGGGCTTGCACATCCCAGTGTTCATTGTGCTACAATTGGATCATTGGTGCCGGCACTTGGTGC
>Ga0325403_1005170_pt1 | contig 12273 bp, 16 predicted proteins | sample PopdelMetagenome_19_FD_205665 | JGI IMG/M metagenome (GOLD analysis project Ga0325403, IMG submission 205665) | Populus deltoides microbial communities from Bellville, Georgia, United States - Xylem-PdKOR-R4 | ecosystem: Host-associated > Plants > Phyllosphere > Stem > Wood/Secondary xylem...
CTAGGAGGCATTAGATAGGTGTTATGTCGTGTGTATCGAGTTAAATTCTTTTTACGTAAAGAAAAATAGCCAGGAGATGATAGATTTTATACATACATATATATATATACACATATATATATATATAGTTGCTATTTTCAAATTATTACTAGTAATTAGTTAAATGATTTTATTTGAGATAGTAAAATAACTATTTTATTATTCCAATTCATATTGACACATGTCTTTGTGTACAATGATTTGCTATTTTTTTTCTTTTTGTTATTTTAATAACAACTGGTGTAATCAGTTTTTTTTTTATATCTATACCTTGTTTTTTATCATCATGTAAAAAAAAATTTAGGTATTCATGATTTATGTATTGGGCATCAAGAATCTATATGAATATCTATTTTATGATTATTATTTATTATTCAGTAAAAAATAAAATAGTAATATAAAATGTTATTTTGTTATTATACATGAATCATGTGAAAAGATATTATTTTGATTGTTTCACTGTACAATTAAGAAGAGAAAAGATTTATTATTACAAATAAATCATATGAAGAGAAAAGATTTATTCATCCCTAGTTAATTTTATTATTACAAATAGATCATGGGAAAAATAACACACCTTTAATAATTAGCCTTAATTTTTTTTTGATGAAAATACAAAAACATCATTATAATACTTTTTAAATAAACAAAATGAATGTGAAATTATAATGTTTTTCCAATGTGTTTTAACTCTTTTTAATTATTATTTTATTTTATACTGATGATAAAAAAAAAAACAGAATTGATAAGCGTTTTATTTATTTATTTATATATAGAAAAACAGATTATCTTTTTTTGGAATTCACTCCAAGTCGCCATTCTCTCTCACGACTTCACCCATCATAATAGCCAATTATTATTAATTCCATTTGCTCCTACAGAAAGAGTTTAACTTTTTTATTCAAGGGGAAGGGAGGATAAGTGTTTCTTTTGTTTGACAAAAAGAATGAAAATCCAAAAAAAAAAAAAAATCTTCAAGTATTTCTCACCTGTAATATTCGATCCTTCGAACTTGAGAAGATTGACTTGCATCTTCGGATTTAATAATTTGATTTTTTTACTTTAAATTATTATTTTTTATATTTTAAATCAATTTGATATGGTAGCATTAAAAATAATTTTTTAATATATTTATTTTTAAAAAAAATACCGCCAACACACAGTCAAGTACGGGGTGTAGATAATTTTCAAAAAGTGAAGGTACGTACATGGAAAATGTCAATTATCACAGGAGCTGTCAAGGTAAAATAAAGAAATAAAGCAGGATGCCTTCTGTTGAAACTTGGACATCAATTCGAGTAGGGGGGGGAGTCTTTTGAGAGAGGGTGGGCCACCCAAAAGCAGCTACTTTTAACAGAACGTGATTATTAAATTGCTTTTTGGCAAAAATGAAATTTCAATGGCAAAAGCCAACAAAATGAAGGACAATTCGAGCACGTGACCTGCCAATTACTTTCCTGCCAGAAACTTTGCCTTTTTGGAACCACATATCTCCTCCTCTCTGACCAATCAATCCCTTCAGTCTAATCACCGAATTTTAAATCCAGTTTTCTAATTAATTGCATACATTCCCTCCTTCGAAAAACCAGTCTTTTTATGGAGATTTGGAGGTTTATACAATGTTTTGTATTGCATTTACGCCTTTTTTTTTTTAAAAGTGCTGTTCTTAAACGTGTTCTTAATTTAATAGTTTTTAAATGCTTTTCCTTTATTTTGTTTCTTTTCTTAGAGAAAAAGTATGATTCTTTAACTATCAGTGGAACAAAACTCCAGCTAATATCACAGTTAATATTTTTAGAATTTATGGCTAAGTAATGCGCACTAGCATTTATAATTCTTTTAATATGCAGCATTTGATAATTTTCAGCAACACCCAGAAGAGCCTGTCAATCTTCAATCACCAAACCGAACTCAGCAAGATTAGTATTGTTAGACGCCAGCTGATCTACTACAGGTTTTGACTCAGTTTCCACGATAACACACCTCATATTCAATGATATCAGCTCTTGCAGCACCTCCTTCAATACCAATGCCTCTCCTGTTGCTGAATTGAATACCCCATCTAAGAGTCCGACTTCCACACCATATAATTGTCCCGTTATGATCCCTAAGAATATATCCTGCTCCCATTACAGGGATGTCCTAAGAACATTGTATCAATGTTGCATTTTAACTTCCCTAGTGTTGGTTTCTCCCATCGTGAAACAAGAGAATGATTGACAAAGGATCCATTTCGACGCACAGGAGCTGCTTTCTACTGGTTTAAATAATCAATTCCCCTCTTTATTGCACCTGATACCGTCACCATTTTGTTATGTCATAGCTTCTCATTGTTCTGATTCCATAAGGACCAAATAATTGCAGCAGCTTGTTCGATCTTCTCCTCGTCCAATATAGCAAACAAACTAAAGAACCACTGCTCAGAGTTGATCATGCCGACATGTAACTGCGAATGGATATTGAAAAAAGACATGTTCTCTAGATTCCCTTACCTCTTCACAAACAACACAGATATTAAGAACTTCCATTCCCTTTTCAATTAATCCAATGGAAGTTGGAATGCAATGTTGACACACTTGCCAAAAGAAATGTTTAATCCTTATAGGGATCTTTTAATTCCATAATTTACGTCAATCTCCATCTATGTGATCTCCTAGATCAGGCATGTTGATGTCAATGGCAGCGTGATGGCCAGATTTACACAAGTAAACACATGTTTTAATATGGTGTCAGATGATGTTATCCTCTACTTGTCTTGTTGATAAGAGATGCTTAGGATTGCAATGACATCTACTGGAGAAAACAATTTCTCTACCAAAATTTCATCCCAACAAGCTATCCTTTCAGTCATCAAATCACATACTTGCAGCGATTCAAGCCCTTTAATCATAGGTGTTTCCAATAATATGCTAGGATCCGTAAAAAACCATGAATCCTTCCACATATTCACATTCGCGCCTTTGCCAATACACCATTTATAACCCCTTGTAACATTTTGAGAACTAAGAATGCTACGCCAAACAAAGCTCGGTCCATGCCTTAATTTGGCATTTAAAAATCCCGTATACAACTTTGATGACCCGACTCACCATCAAGTGTGGTTTAGCTACTAACTCCCATCCTAGTTTGCCAAGTAAAGCCAAGTTAAAATTGTGTAGATGTTGAAAGCCAATGCCCCCGTCTTTTTTTCAAATACAAAGTCTTTCCCACCTTGTTATACCATGCCATCATCCACTCCCCCACCAAAAGTTGTCCATCATTCATTGCAACTCATTGCATAACGTTAATGAGATAAGAAAGACTCTCATACTGTAAGTTAGAAGTGCTTGGGCAATTGAAGTTATCATAATTATCTTGCCTGCTTTAGATAACATGTGATTCTTTCATCCATGAATCCATTTCCACATTCTACCCCTAATAAAAGAAAATACAACTCTCTTATTCCTTCTAATGAGTGATGTCAAACCCAAATACCTCTCATGGTTTAATGGAGAGTGAACACCTAATACATCTGATATGTCTTGCCTGCATTCATTTCTGACATTTCTACTAAAAAATATGCTCGACTTCTGAAAATTAATGGCTTAGCCCGAGGATGCTTCATACTAATGTAGCAGATGTTTGACAACTGTGTCTTCATGTGCATTTGCTATGAAGAACAAGAAGCTATCATTTGCAAACAACAAGTGGGAAACCAGTGGAGTTATTTGACTGACTTTGTATCCATATACCTTTCTACATGCTTTTGCATTCCCAAAAAAAAAAAAAAAAAACCTGTAAAACCTTCACTGCACAAGATAAATAAATATGAGGAAAAAGGATCCCCTTGAAGGTTTTATTGGTCCCAATTCTGTGATATTAAAACATATAGAATACAAAACAGACTTCACACAGAGCATCACCAACTCTACCCATTCAGAAGCAAAACCTAATTTTAACATAATTTCCTTTAAATACTCATAGTTGATCCTGTCATAGGCCTTACTAATATCAATCTTCAATGCCGCCCAGCCTTTCCTGCCCCTCTTCATGAAATGTATTGATTCATGAGTGATCACCATATTATCGGTAATAGATCTGTCAGGGACAAATGTTGTTTATGTAGGTGAAGTAATATTCGTTAAGATATTCCTTATCTGATTTGTTAGCAATTTTACGATGATCTTATACAACATAAAGCAATCAGACGAAGGTTCTTTATTGATTGCGTTTTTTCAACCTTCAAGATAAGAACCATTAGGGTCTCCACTAATGATGGTGAAAATGTATTGCTAGCTAACCAACACTAACAAACATTAGATATGTATGCTCCAATAAAATTCCAAAACTATTGATAAGATTTTAGGTTCAACCCATCTAAACAAGGAGATTTGTTTAGACCCATTTGAAATATAGATCTCTTAAATTCTTCATCCTGAAATGGTACTAGCAAAATGTTATTCATGGAAGTTGATACGCATAGATGAACAGAGTTAATAACTTCATTAACCAAGTTAGGACTTGCATTGAACATTTGGATGGAGTAATCAATCACAACATCTTGCATACCCTTTTTCGTCCTCGATTGTCACCCCTCTTTCATCAATCAATTTCATAACTCTATTCCTTTGTTTTCTCGAGGTAGTTGCAGTGTGAAAATAACAAGTTTTAGAATCCTCTTCTTGTAACCAAAACTGTTTAGCACATTGTTTCTAGTTGGCTTCTTCTTGTGCTAGTAATTGGGCTAACTTCCCACGATAATTAGAGTAGGACTGTAATGATGCATATCCTGCAATGGTCTTAAGGTGTTGAGATGAGTATAACAATCCTGAATCTCATCTTTAAATTGCAGTGATAAATTCTCAAGGTGTTTATATTTGAATTGTATCACAAGCCAAAACCCTTCACCCTTACAGATTTTCTTCCATCTCTTAAGAGGCTGCCTGATATCAATATGGACTCGAATTCACATAAAGTCCCTCTAGATTCCACTGTTATTATTTAAGTCATAATCCAAAACCAAGCCAATAAAATTCCCCACTTGCTGTCCAATAGCCATGGACATGCAATCTACTGGTATATCATGAATTCGGACCTAAAATTCAACATTATTAATCGATGGTTGATTCAGGACTTCACCCTCCTTCAACTGATGCAAGAGAAATAATTGGTTATCAAACATCCATGGAGCCCCATCAAGGACTCTGTTCATATCCACTTGGTGGAAAAAAATGGAAAAGATATTTGCCTACATTGAGTTCCCTTATGGACATCCCTTTCCCCGTTTCCCGGGACGTCATAGGCTTGCCACCTTGTTTTTCATGGCATTAAAGTTAATCCTTCTATCTATGAGAAAATGGCCTACTAAACACAAATTGAGTGATTGCAGCTCTGAGATCGAATCTTTAACCTCCATAACAAGTTCCTCATCTTCATCCTTCAAAAACGACAGATTCTCAAAACATGCTTTCATTACATAACAATATGAAATAACTAACACACCCTTGCCACTAAAGCAAGACTACACCCTTGCCACGTGAGCAAGATTAGCAAGACCGTGAAGATTGTTCTAAATGATTTCCTTTATATACATACTTATATATATTTAAAACAAAATTTAATAAAAAATATATATCACACCCCAAACTCGATAACTCCAATAGCAATCTGATAATTTAAAAGTTTTGAATACATAATTGATATTTAAAATATTTTTTTTAAATGCATCAAATTGAAATGGATATAAAAAGGACCAATGAAATAGAAAGAAAAGCTTGAACTTAATCGATGTATAAACTGATTTAAAAATATCCTAATTGTTAAATAAATAAAAAAACTTTTATGACCGAACCTAACTTGAAGTAAAGAGATATAGTTAAAGGAAAAAAAAAAAAAAAGAGAACTGGCAGCAAGCATTACTTTACTTATTACTGGGTGGGATTCTTTTTATTTATTTTTTTGTACCAGTAATGTTGTTCTTTTCATAAGACAAATCAATTACAGGTGTTTTTTTACATCTGTATCTGTGTCCAATTTGGCATTTAGCTTTGGCCTTTGTTTTTTTGGCTGCATCTCCCTCTCTCTCTCTCTCTCTCTCTGACAGTCACTGTAATTTATGGGAGTAACATTGATTTTTTTTCTGTTTGAAAATAATTGTGGCATAGATTGCTTGCTTGCTTGCTTGTGAAGTTGTTCTGTGTTAAAAGGAAGAAGAAGATAATGCTAGTGAAATTACATAGTAGTCAACTGAACAGGGCAAGGCTAGAAGAAACCAAAAATATACCAACATGGAATTTGTGGGGATCAACCAAAACTTAAAACCCGCATTCTCAGATCTCTAGGATCTCAGAATTTCAGGCTTCACTATTATCTTTGCTTGTTTCTCGAGAAAATTCTTTTCTGAGCTGGGTGTCATGTAAGTAAGGAAGTGATTTTGGTTTCATCTGGGAGTTAGTTCAAAGTGAGAGTTGCTAAAAGGGACCATTTTGTTGCTGGAAATACTGGGCTTTTGCTTTATTATTTTGTGTTTCTGATTCTTAAAACAAAAGGTGTTTTCTTTTTTCTTTTATTTGGATAACAGAACAAGTCCATTTTAGCAGAATATGGCTTTTGGGGTTGGTGGAGAAGCTGGTTTTGATAAGAAAAGAGTAGTTGGAGTTTTGCACAGTGAATGAAGTGAGGGTAAGAAAGTATCCATGGAAAGTAGGAGGAGTTTCAGGTTGTGCAGAGTGGTATTTCTGGTTTTGGCATTGATTGAGGTTTCTACTGCTACACTTTCTCCTGCTGGTATAAACTATGAAGGTTAGTCCACAACGTTCTCATGAGATCTTCTCTTGCTCATTATAGTTTCTGTCCACAGAAAAGTAGCTTGTTGCAATAGATGGTTCTTCATTTGTGGAGAAGCTCACAGTGATGATTTTTGTTTCTTATTTTAATTGAAAATTGAGCAGTGGTAGCTTTGGTGGCCATAAAAACTGCTTTACGCGACCCATATAATGTTCTGGATAATTGGGATATCAATTCTGTTGATCCTTGTAGCTGGAGGATGGTTACTTGCTCCCCAGATGGATATGTTTCTGCTTTGTAAGTAGCTTCTTTTTATTCTTACACACACACACACTTCCTATACATTTTATGTGCCAGGAAATGACCTAGAAAATGCATCATAGTTCATTTACTTTCAGTATGGACCATACCATTAAGTGAATGTATTTTTTTCTTATATTTTTAAACAGGGGACTCCCCAGTCAAAGCTTGTCTGGGACTTTATCTCCGTCCATCGGCAACCTCACTAACCTGCAATCAGTGTAAGTTCTAATCTAACCTTCAGTTTTTTTCTGAGTGGTGAATGTGCACTTTGTTTACTGTTTGGAGTTTTCTCAAAAGTAATGAAAATTTCTCGTTGCTGATTTCTGATAGCATAATTCCAGAGTAATATCATTGAAATGCAATTCATACTTGCATAAATGTGTAGGTTGCTGCAGAATAATGTCATTTCAGGTCCTATACCTGCTGCAATTGGCAAGCTGGAGAAGCTTCTTACACTTGATCTCTCGAACAATACATTTAGTGGAGAAATGCCCACCTCTTTGGGGAACCTCAAGAACCTGAATTACCTGTGAGTGTCAAATTTGATAATTACTTTGGTTTCTTCAGCAGATGCCTGCATGCTTTGAATATTTTTTTATTTAGGATCGATGCATATTGTTACCTCTCTTATGTTGTCTTCTGGGAACATCAGGCGATTAAATAACAACAGCCTTACTGGATCCTGCCCCGAGTCTCTGTCCAAGCTCAATGGCCTCACACTTGTGTATGTCCTTGAACCTATGCAACCCGCATATTGCTGTTTGGCTGCAATATGAACATTTCTCTAAAATTAGCTCATTTAATGATTATTGTTAATTTTGTGAACATACTTATTCACCATTGTAATTATGTTATGCTTTCAGGGATCTTTCATTTAACAATCTGAGCGGTTCCTTACCAAAAATATCAGCAAGAACTTTCAAGTGAGATATTGTTTAGCTGGCTTTGAAAGATGCTTGCTCCTTGTACTAGTTACAATTTTTATTACTTAATTGGAAATCTCAAGCTCTTTTTTCATTTCAGAGTAACGGGTAACCCATTGATTTGTGGACCTAAGGCCAGTGACAACTGTTCTGCTGTCTTTCCAGAGCCTCTTTCTCTGCCGCCTAATGGTCTGAATTTTGCCTATCATGTACTTGAATATTTTGTTTGTTGGTTTTTTTTTTGTTATCTCCACAAAAATAGATCATATATATTTCTTTTCTGCTCTTTGGATTCATAGGTCAATCAGACTCTAGAACAAACAGTCATCGTGTGGCTATTGCTTTTGGGGCAAGCTTTGGTGCTGCTTTTTCCATCATAATAATTATTGGTTTACTTGTTTGGTGGCGATGCAGACACAACCAGCAAATTTTCTTTGATGTCAATGGTTAGTTTATACTTCCTTTTTCCTTTCTTTAGTGATCTTCTTACTTGATAGCTTTCCTTTGGTGGTTCTATGAATGCATGGAACAAAGTTACCGAATAAGTTCTTATTAACCTAACCTCTGTCATTATGGAAAAGTGAGTTGTGGAATTATATGGTCAAAGTCATACCGTGTTGCTTTCAACTCATTATAATGGCTTCAGCTATGTGGTTTTGTACTAATTGTCCGAGAAAGAAATACAATAAATATCATCCCTTAAAATTTGATTGTTATACACTATTAGCAGCATCACTTCCACCACTAATGACATTATACTTGAACTCAGGACAACTTGATTGTAACACATTGTATATAACATTACTTCCACCCCAAAATTGTATCTGAACTAATAGGATGAACTACCTGCTTGTATTTGTTATGTCTTGCTGCATTGTTTGAAAGTGCGGCTTTGATTTAGTCAAGGCTACACAAAAATCAGGTCTAGTGAAGGAGAATTTGGATACTCTAGCGGTTTCAATCCCAAGAGTTTTACTATTGCACCAGTAACGACTCCTTTTGCAGTTTCAAACAATTATAAAATGCATAAAATATTTTACATCCTGATTTTATTGTATTTGTTTCTTGTAAATAAATAAATATTTACAGAAAACTAGTCAATATAAAATATTTTACAGTCAGCCCTTAAATTTAGTTTGAAAAATATTTTTAGCTCATATTTTTCAAATAATTATAAGTTTAGGGGGCATTTGGTTTGCTTAAAATATTTTACATGAATAAGTTTTCCTGATTTTTCTCTATTTGTTTTTCGTAAAATATTTTACAATCAATTCTTAAACTTAGTTTATTTCTTGAAAAATATTTTCAGTTTATAAAGTCCTATAAAATATTTTATGGATACTAATCTATTAACAATATCATCTAATTATTTCGACCACCACTACCTTGCTATCTCCACCACCATCACCACTACTAACATAACCATCACCACTATCTCATTACCACAACACATTATTATCATTTTTACTATAATCATATTTTTCAAACCATTACGTATCAAACATCATAAAATGTTTTTCATATAAAACGTTTTACAGTTAAATATTTTACGTAGAAAACATGCTCCTATTCTCAATTTGCATATAATATTCTCAAAGTTTTAACTTGTACCCTTATGGTTGCCCTTGAGGTTGCAGCTAAGCAACTTTACCATTGCACCATGCAATGAAACTTTCTTAGCTACATTTTTTAATACTTCTGTATTATTTCAATTTTCAATTGATCTTGTTTTATTTATTCATTTTGTTTATGATTTTACTCCTGTTCCTGCATTTTCTATTATACCTGGATTCTCAACTATGTGTTGCTTGTCAGAGCAATATGACCCAGAGGTGTGCTTGGGCCATTTGAGAAGGTATACGTTTAAGGAGCTTCGCTCTGCTACTGATCATTTCAGTTCAAAGAATATTCTTGGGAGAGGTGGATTTGGTATCGTGTACAAGGGATGCTTGAATGATGGAACTCTGGTTGCTGTCAAAAGGCTAAAAGACTATAACATTGCTGGTGGTGAAATCCAATTCCAGACAGAAGTAGAAACAATAAGTTTGGCTATTCATCGAAATCTTCTGAGGCTCTCTGGGTTCTGCACGACTGAGAATGAAAGGCTTCTCGTTTACCCCTACATGCCGAATGGGAGTGTAGCATCTCAATTAAGAGGTCAGTAAAAATGAACTCTTAAGTGTTTAGTAATCATTGCACAATTTTTATTTTGTTTAAAGAATTAAACTTGCATGTGGGTGAGCTTATAAACCCAAATGTGGTGATGAACCGTATAGCAAGTTTACGCATAAAGAATCTACTGAAAGAAAGGGGGCATCCTCACCATTGCCATGCCACTACTTTTGTGACAATCCTTCAAACACTGACATCATATGCCTACTTCATCAGTGGGCACTACCAAAGTAACACCATGGATGCACGAGCAACTGAGGTGACTCTAAGAACCTGTGATCACCTAAGAACCTGTGAAACCTCTGCCATCATCACTACCTATCTACACAGTCACTGCCACAATTAAAAACATGCTCTTCCCCAGGTGCCAAGTATCTGATTGCACCACCATGGTGCTGACCAATGTGCCATGATTTTCTAGCTTGTGGCAGCATATCTTTTCCTAACCGAATCTCTAGCATTCACCCCCTGACAGAGACATGACTATACATAAAAAACTTGGCCAAAATGAAATTTAAATATAGCCTTAGTCTGATATTGTCTGCTCAAGTTTAGTCTCATTGGTTGTGGATTCTATCTTTAGATCATATTCATGGCCGAGCAGCATTGGACTGGGCAAGAAGAAAGAGGATAGCTCTGGGTACAGCTAGAGGGCTCCTATACTTGCATGAGCAATGCGACCCCAAAATTATTCACCGCGACGTCAAAGCAGCCAACATTTTGTTGGACGAGGACTTTGAGGCAGTAGTTGGAGATTTTGGGCTGGCAAAGCTTTTGGATCACAGAGATTCCCATGTGACCACAGCTGTTCGTGGCACCGTTGGTCATATTGCTCCGGAGTATTTATCAACAGGTCAGTCATCAGAAAAGACTGATGTGTTTGGGTTTGGGATCTTGCTTCTTGAGCTAGTCACAGGTCAGAAGGCATTAGATTTTGGAAGGGCAGCAAACCAGAAAGGTGTCATGCTTGATTGGGTACACTCTTTCTCTTTCTCTCTCTCTCTCTATCTCCCTGCTTGCCCCCTCCCTCTCCTAGTAGCTTTTGAACCATGAATAAATAATTGAATGATAACATGATGAACTCAGCATTTATATTGTAGACTTTTGTCATCTGGGACACTTCGAAGTGGAGTGTCTTGAGATTGCACATTCCACATTTCCACCTACTTGTGCAACAGCTTGTTAGAACTCTATATCTGCTCCTGATGTTGCATCAGGTGTTTCCTACAACATCATCAGGAAAAAAATGCATAGTCAGCTTCATTTGTTGGCAGTTAAGATAGAATTCTATATTACAGAGATTCCAAGCATAGAGTTAAAACATATTGATCCAATATCGTTCTGAATTCAGATAATCAACACTGCCTCATCTTTGCTCCTTTTTTTTTTTCCAGGTGAAGAAGCTCCATCATGAAAGAAAGCTAAATCTCATGGTGGATAAGGATCTGAGAGGCAATTTTGACAGAATTGAATTAGAAGAAATGGTCCAGGTTGCTCTTTTATGCACGCAATTTAATCCTTCTCACCGTCCAAAGATGTCTGAAGTACTAAAGATGTTAGAAGGTGATGGTTTAGCTGAGAAATGGGAAGCCTCACAAAGGGTCGAGACCCCAAGGTTTAGATCATGTGAAAACCCTCCTCAAAGATATTCAGATTATATAGAAGAATCTTCACTGGTGGTAGAAGCCATGGAGCTTTCTGGTCCTCGGTGATAATCATTTCACACTCACTTCTACACCTCCTTGCCTGATCAAACATTAAGTTGCAGAACTTTGATGATGAAAATTATGTCATTGTTAATAGTGGTTGAATGCATGTATTCATCTGTAAAAAGCAAAAAGAAAGTCATGTATAAACAAACATCTCGGTTCTTTGTTGGAAAGCCAGTTTGAGTTGATTGCTCCCAGCTGAGATCCCTTGCAAATCTTGGATCATAGAGACTTGTATTTAATTTAGTCTGTGCTGCCATTTTGTCTCAGCAGCCAGAAATGTGAGAAATACATCCACCAGCACAGCCTTCATGTACTAGGAGGGTCCACAAACCAAATGGGCTGCAACCCGGCTCCCTGCA